>Ga0208471_1000104_pt1 | contig 34092 bp, 31 predicted proteins | sample DeeseametaMP0441_FD_184210 | JGI IMG/M metagenome (GOLD analysis project Ga0208471, IMG submission 184210) | Marine microbial communities from the Deep Atlantic Ocean - MP0441 (SPAdes) | ecosystem: Environmental > Aquatic > Marine > Oceanic | place: East of Rio de Janeiro, Brazil, South Atlantic...
CAAATTATTTATCTAGATCAAAACGCAAATAAAAAAGGGTCTCATGATGGTTTAGGATTTTTTCGTTTAGTTGGAAAGATCAGAAAACACAGATTCGATAAGGTTTTTATTTTTAATAGTAGTTTAAGATACCGCTTGCTAGCAAAATTTGCTGGTATTAATGAAATACATCAATATCCTCTAGGTCTTAAGAAAGACAATGTTATAACGTCGGCGAAAGAGTTAACTGAAAAAGTCTTAGGTGAAAAAGTTTCTACGCAACCTTTAATCGATATTGATCAAAATCTAGTTGATGCAGCAAAAACTAAATACAATATTTCTAAAGAACAAAAAAATATCATTTTAGGAATAAGTGCTAGTGGTGAAGATAAGAGATGGTTTATTGATAGATTTATTTTAACCTGTGAAAAATTAAATAAACTAAAACCTTGTAAATTTTATTTAGCAGCTGGAAAAAATGATAAGCCCCTAATCGATAAAATTATAAGCTCACCTATTGGAAAAAATTGTATATCGTTTGAAAATTTATCAATTAGTGAGATATTACCAATAATCAAAAACTGCGATTTCTATTTAGGAAACGACACAGGTTTTTTGCATTTATCATGTGCGTTAGGACTTCAGTGTATTGCAATTTTTTTTAACTCCCCCGTTTTGTCGTATGGAACCTATGCAACGAATATTACTTGCATAATTCCAAAAGGTGAGACCATGAAGACAGTTATTCATGATTTAAAATTAGGGAGAGAGAGAATAAGTGTTGAGGATGTCTACAATAAAGCTAAAGAATTGCTAAATTAATTTTTAAAATCTTCTTTCAGTATTTTATCACGGGCCTCCGAGGTTATCTGTGCTAATCTTGTGGCATCAAAATCTTTATTTTTGTCTGGATGAAGTTTTTCCATAATTTTTGAAAAATTTTTATTTAACTCAGTTTTTGTGCATCCTCGCTTAAGACCCAGAATACTATAGGCCTCTTCAATAGTCAGATTACTTGAAGAGGTAGTATTTGCGCCTGATCTAAATGAATATCTTCCCTGTTGCCTAAGAATATAGATTAATCGAAATAGCTGGAGAGCTTTCAATATAGAAATTCCAGATTTAAGTTTAATTATAGGCAATATTAAAAAAAATAGTGGAATCGCAAACAAAAATCTTCCTGCAAGAATCAATATTAATCCTAAAATTACAGAAAAAAAGATTATTATATACCGAATACCTTTCGATATTTTTTTTGGATCTGACTTTCCTAGATAGGACAAGACAATAACCACAACAATAAAAATAATTATTCCTAAAAAAACTAAATTCATGTATTAATTCTTTCTCGATGAATATACCAAAATTAAGACAACAAATAACAATCAAAAAATGTCACGGGATTTCATGGGAAGATAATTATGCCTGGATTCATCAAAATGACATTCTGGAAGTTCTCAAAGATCCCAATAAACTAAATCCTGAGGTTAGAAAATACTTAGAAGAAAATAACAAATATACTGAGTACCATTTAAAGGACACTAAAGAATTACAAAAAAAACTATTTGCTGAAATAAAAGGTAGAATAAAACTCGACGATGAAAGTTTATCTTTTACTGACAAAAAGTATATTTATTGGACGAAAACAACAAAAGAGACAAATTACTCGATAAAGCTTAGAAAAAAAATAGGTACTAGTAAAATTGAAGAATACTGGAATGGTGAAACTGAGAGAAAAAAATTAAATGTAGATTATTTCGGTGTTGGTGATTTAGAAGTATCTAATAACGATGAGATGCTTGCCTATTCTTTAGATCTTAAAGGATCTGAATATTTCACAATATATGTTCGTAAAATTTTAGATAATAAAATTATTTCGGAAGAGATTAAAGAAACATCAGGAAGCATAACTTGGTCGAAGGATGATAAGTTTATTTTCTATTCTAGACTGGATAAATTCCACAGACCAAGACAAATTTATCGCCATAAAATTGGAACACCAATTAAAAACGACCAACTTATTTATGATGAAAAAGATAAAGGGTTTACTTGTGGAATTGGAGTTAGTTCTGACGAAAAATATTATTTTATCTCCACGTCGGATCATACAACATCTGAAATCTATTTTTTCACTATATCTGAGGAAAGTCCAAAACCTAAATTATTTAAAAAGAGGCAAAAGGAAATAATATATTCATTGGACTCTTGGAAGGGAAATTTTTATATACACACCAATCAAGATGCTGAAGACTTTAAAATATGTAAATGTAAGCATGAAAATATAAATGAATGGAAAGAATATATACCTGCAACAAACGGCGTTTTGATAGGAGGATTCACCTTACTAAACGATTGGATGGTGCGTTCCGAAGTTAAAGACGCTCTATCAAAACTTTATGTTAGAAATTTAAGCACAAATAAAGAAGAAGAATTAATTATCACTGACGAAAAAGTAATAACCCCTGGTGCATCGTTAATGCAAAAAAATAGAAACACGAACAAATTATATGTTGCTTATCATTCTCCTAAAACTCCTGGCAAATCATATATTTATGATATCGTTACTAAGGAAAAAAAACTTGTTAAGGAAGAAGAAGTGCCATCTGGTCATAATCCAAATGACTATCTTGTAGAAAGATTAAGTTGTGACTCTCATGATGGCAAAAAAATTCCCTTAACGATTACTCGTCATAAAAAAACAAAATTAGATGGAAGTGCAAATCTTCTTCTTTATGCTTACGGAAGTTATGGTGCTTCTATGGGACCAGGATTTTCTTCCAGCAGACTTAGTTTAATTAACCGTAATATAATCTGGGTGACTGCTCACATAAGAGGTGGCATGGAAAGAGGAATGAATTGGTGGAAAGGAGGAAAAATGCTAAACAAAAAAAATACATTCAAAGACTACGTTTCAACTGCTAAATTTCTGATTGAAAAAAAATATACCGATAAAGGAAAAATTATTGGTATGGGTGGATCAGCTGGAGGATTGCTCATGGGCGTCGTGGCTAATGAAGCTCCTGAACTCTTTCTTGGAATGATTATGGCCGTGCCCTTCGTAGATACTCTTACCACTAATTTAAATCACTCATTACCATTAACGGTTGCAGAATTTAATGAGTTTGGAAATGCAAAAGAAAATAAAGAACACTTCGATTATATTCGTTCTTATTCACCTTATGAAAATATAAAAAAAATGGATTATCCTCATCTCTTCATAACCACAAGCTTAAGCGATAATCGAGTTTTTTATGATGAACCCACAAAGCTTACGGCAAAATTAAGAGACTATAAAATAGACAATAATTTACTACTTTTAAAAATCGAAATGAATGCTGGTCATGGAGGCAAAACGGGTAGAGATTCTGCTATTGAAGAAATTGCTTTGGATTATGCTTTTGCTTTAAAGATATCAAATAAATTAAACACCTAATCTTTAAATTTAAAAAATCATTACTATATAAGAATTGTAAGTCGCCTAATGGGATTTACATAAATTAACCTTGCTAAACAAAGGAGGTAAATATGACAAGTAAGGATCTATCGATCTTTAACTCTCTAAGACCTTTTAGCATTGGCTTTGACGACATGTTTGATCAGTTTGAGTCTATGCTTGGTAATGGTGGATTAGTTCAAAGTAACTACCCCCCATACAACATCAGAAAGTCTGGTAAAGACAAATACGCTATCGAATTAGCAGTTGCTGGCTTTAGTAAAGATGATGTTGAAGTTGAGTTTGAAGATAATCTTTTAACAGTTAAAACCAAAAAAGTTGATAAAACTGTTGAAAAGGATGGTAACGAAATAATTCATAAAGGTATATCTCAAAGATCATTCTCAAGATCTTTCACAATTGCTGATGACGTAAAAGTGAATGGAGCTGAGCTTAAAGATGGTCTCTTGACGATCAACTGTGAAAAAATCGTACCAGAACAAAAGAAAAAGAAACTTATTCCGATTAAATAAATTGGAACCTTATTTGCGGAGACTTTGTCTCCGCAAGTATTTAGAAACATCCCTTGCTGGTAAAACCTACAATCATTTCATTTTGATCAATTTCAAACTTTCTCTCACAAGTAATATTGTACTTTTTTTTGGTATAGATAAAAAATTTAGAGCCTTTATTATCGTATGTAATTGCATCCGGTTCCCCCATAACTATTTTTAATTCGGATTCGGGTTGTTGAAGAAACTTACTTAATTTTTCATTTTCTTTTTTTATTGCTTTCTGTGATTTATTGTCAACAGTTTGACAGTTACTAAGTAAAAAAAGAGAGCAAAAAAAAAGTATAAAAATAATTCTCATGATTACAACTAAACATAGAATAACATAATATTTATAAACATATATAAACCTTCAGGTTGTATCTTATGTATATTATGCACACTAAATAATGCTTATTTTGTTGTGACTTTTTACAAAATGTTTATTAAGGTTAGCTCATTAATTTAGGAGGTAAAGTATGAAAGAACTTGGAAGTTCATATTTTGAGTATAGAAAACATAAAACGGATTTTAAAACAGAGGTTATAGCTGGCGTAACTACGTTTCTTACGATGGCATACATCATGTTTTTAAATCCAGTTATCTTATCTGACGGTGGATTTGATTTTGGTGGTGTCTTTACGGCCACAATTTTATCGATCGCTGTTGCCTGTTTCATTATGGGCTTTTACGGAAAAACTTGGCCGATAGGCTTGGCACCTGGAATGGGCTTGAACGCCTTCGTAGCGTACGGAGTTTGTCTAGGTATGGGTCATACCCCAGCAGAAGCATTAGGAGCTGTCCTGGTTGCAGGTGTACTCTTCGTTATAATTTCACTAACCCCAATACGTGCTTGGATTATCAACTCGATCCCAAAAAGTTTAAAACTTGGTATCGGCGCGGGTATCGGCTTATTTTTAGCGATAATTGGACTAGAAATTATGGGAGTTGTTGCCGATCATCCAGTAACTTTAGTAACACTTGGAAATCTAAAGAGTCCGATTGTCTTACTAGGGGCTCTAGCATTTGTGGTCATGATTGTACTAGAAAAACTTAAAGTCAAAGGTAATATCATTATTGGTATTATTGTTTTCAGTGCAATTGCATGGATATTTGGACTGGCAGAATTTAAAGGAGTAGTTGGTTCAATTCCACCAATGACGCACTTGTTCCAGTTTGATCTTGGGGCAGCTTTGTCAGCATCAATGGCTACAGTTGTGTTTACACTTTTCTTTGTTGACTTTTTTGATACAGCAGGAACGCTTACTTCGGTTGCGAACGTTGCTGGAAAAATTGATAGCAAAGGTAGAGTAAAAGATATTGAAAAAGCAATGCTTGCTGATTCTGTAGGTACAGTTGCCGGCGCCTTGATGGGCACTAGTACTGTTACATCTTACGTTGAATCTGGAGCCGGCGTGAAGGCTGGTGGTCGAACAGGGATGACCTCTATTGTAATTGGAGTGTTGTTCTTGGCGTGTTTATTCTTTGCTCCACTTGCAACAAGCCTACCAAAAGAAATAGATGGTGCAGCACTTGTATATGTTGCGGTTCTGTTTGTAAGAAACATTGTAGACATAGAGTGGGACGACATTTCGGAAGCAGCACCCGCGGTATTGGCGATGATCGCGATGCCATTGACTTATTCTATATCTAATGGAATAGCCATGGCGTTTATAACATACGCGTTAATTAAAATTTTAAGCGGACAAACTAAAGGGGTATCACCTGCTATTTGGGTGGTTGCGGTTTTAAGCGTTATTAGTTTCGCTGTGTAGATTAAAAATTTAAATATTAAAATAAAAAGGGCCGGATTTATTCTGGCCCTTTTTTATTTATTGTGCTTCTTTTTTATATCTTCAATTCTGATTTCTTCGTAATGCTCGAATGGTTGCACTATCCAAGGGTTATCTTTTAGTCTCACTGCGCAAAAATCTGGCTCAAAAGTTGATTTCTTTTTTTTCCATAGAGTTGCCGTTTTTATATCTTCGATTTTACCTTTTATTGGTTTGTATTTTCTTAACCAATCCACACTTTTATTTAAAGTGATTCCTGTATCTGAAAGATCATCACATAACAGTATTCTTCCACCCATATTTTTTGCAATTGAGCTCATTTCTCTTGAAAATACTATGTTTCCTTGCTCATCCTCAACCCCTTTGCCACTATAAGATTCGACTGCTAGATAACAGCATTTCAATTTAAAAACTCTACTTAACAAATCAATCATAGGAGCACCTCCACGCATTATACCAACTAGTAAAGTCGGTTTATAACCGCTATCGTGAACCATGATAGCCAATTTTTCAACGGTCTTATGATATTCGTCCCAGGAAACAATTAATTTTTCTGACATACTAATTCTGCTATCATAATTAAAAAAAACTTAATTAAAAAGGAGAAAATTTATGCCGAAAGGATATTGGTTAGCAACTTATAAAAAAATAGAAAGTAAAGACAATCTTGGAAACTATGCTGCAAAAGCAACTGAGACGATAAAAAGTTACGGTGGAAATCCACTTGTTAGAGGAGGAAAATATAAATGTCTTGAAGGGAATGATTTTCCAAGAACTGTAATTTGGGAATTTCCAACCCATGAAACAGCAGAAAAATGCTATAATTCGAAAGAATACCAGGAAGCTTGGAGTTTGGCCAAAAGTTCAACGGAGAGAAATTTACAAATTGTAGAAGGTGTTTAAATTTTTTTTTTTGCTCTTAGGTTAAAATAGTGACGAATAAGTCCTAAAATAATAGCTAAGAACGATAATATAATCCAATTGTACTGACTTATCCAAATAAATGAAGCGTGCCCACTCAACATAACAAAAAGAACCAAAAAAGTGATGAGATTATTATGTACGCTACGCGTTTTAGCACTAATTGATAAATTTAAATCAAACTTTTCTTTATTTAGAGCTGAAGAAGTAATATTTTTACCATTCGGTATAATAACGAAAAATACATTAAAAAACATTATACAACCTAAAATAACGCCAACAGACAAAAATGCAAATCTTGATCCAAAAATCTTTGTTAAGCAAAATGAAATAACAGCTCCAATAATGAGTAGCACTACTATAAAAATTATTTTCTTATTTATCAATTTAGACTTACAGATAAGATCGTAAATTAACCAAGATCCTATTATAGAGAAAATTGAAATTCCTATTCCCATCAAAGGTGTAATATTTTCATTTACTCTCTTATCAATCATTAAAATTTTTGAATTAGCGTAATAAATAATTATCAATAATAGCATTCCAGTAATAAACGTTAGATAGCTTTGCCATTTAAATATAATTAAATTTTTAGAAAGTTTTTCAGGTGCAGCATTAAGTCTTTCTACGCGATAAAACCAACCGCTATGTTGCAAGATTCCATCTGCGTCCACTCCTTTACTTGTCGTATTTTTTTCTAATTTATTATCTAAATAATTAAATAAAAAACTATTTCCAATCCAAAGGATAGCGAACAAAACGTGACTCCAACGTAATAAAACTTCAATCCATTTAAAAGTATAAGGTAATAATTCCATTTAATATTTTACTTTATCTGCTTTTTTATCCCATAATTCGAAAGCTTTTAAAGCTTCCTCTCTCATCATTTGAGCCATTGGAATTTTTCTTATTTTAACATTTTTTAGAAGTTCTGAATAAATTAATGAGTCATCAAAATCAATTTTTTTAGCATCATCTCTAGTATTAGCATAATATACTTTGTCGATATGGGCCCAATAAATTGCAGACAAACACATAGGGCATGGTTCACAAGTTGAATACAATTCACAACCACTAAGGTTGAAGTTATTTAAACTTTTACAGGCTTTGCGAATAGCTACAATTTCTCCATGGGCTGTGGGATCATTAGTTGAAGTAACTTTGTTAAAGCCCTCTGCAATGATTTTTTCATCCTTAACAATAACGCTTCCAAAAGGACCTCCGCCTGTATTTACACTTTCGATTGAAAGTTCTATGGCACGTGTCATAAATTTATTTTTCATAATTCTCAGCCTAAATTCTTAATGCTCATAAGAATTTTTTCAGGGGTAGCTGGTGCACTAATAATTGGTGTTATATTGTAGTTATGCACCGAAGCAATAGCGTCCTTAATTGCAAAAAATACTGACATTGCATTCATTAATGGTGGCTCTCCGGTTGTCTTAGATTTATTTACAACTTCCTCTACATTTTTTCCGCGTTTATAAATTTCTACATTAAATTTTTCAGGCATATCACTTACGGCTGGAATCTTGTAAGTAGAAGGAGAATGAGTACTAAGTTGCCCATTTGATTTCCATTTTACTTCTTCCATGGTTAACCAGCCTGCTCCTTGAACAAATCCCCCTTCTATCTGACCAAGTTCAATTGCGGGATTAATAGCTCTGCCAGCATCGTGTAAAATATCAACGCGTAAAATTTTATTTTCGCCAGTCATAGTATCAATCATCACTTCCGAAACTGCTGCACCGTAACAAAAATAAAGGAATGGTCTTCCCAAAAAGGTATTCTTATCAAAATGTATTTTTGGAGTTGCGTAAAAACCTGAAGAGGACAATGGAACTCTATTAAGATAAGCTTCTTTAATCAGCGAATTAAATCTAAATGATTTACCTTTAAATTTAACTAAACCATTCTCATAAATAGCTTCTCCGTTCTTCACTTTATATTTTCGTTTCACAAATGAAGCTAAATTTTGTTTTATTTTGTATATAGCGTTGAGTGCAGCTGCACCATTAAGATCAGTGGTAGAACTAGCAGCAGATGCTGATGTATTAGGAACTTTATCAGTGCGTGTAGCTGAAACTTTAATTTTATTGAAAGGTAATCCCAATTCGTTCGCGGCTAATTGTGCAATTTTTGTGTAAGTACCTTGTCCCATTTCAATTGCACCGGTATTTACGTGAACACTTCCATCATTACAATAAATATGTACTAGAGCTCCTGCCTGATTAAGATGCCAAGTTGTAAAGCTAATACCAAATTTCACTGGAGTTATAGCAATTCCTTTTTTTAAATACTTATTTTTTAAATTAAATTTTTTTATATTTAGTTGCCGACTTTTATAATTTGAAGATTTTATTAAGCTGTCAAAGATTTCATGGATAATATTATCTTCAATTTTCATACCATAATGAGTAATATTTTTTTTTTCTTTTTGATAAAAATTTCTTCTTCTTATTTCTGAAGAATCTTTTTTTAGTGATCTTGCTATATTATCGATAATGTTTTCTATAACCATCATCCCTTGGTTTCCACCAAAACCTCTGAAGGCCGTTGATGAAGATGTGTTTGTTTTACAAAGATAATTTTCGACAGACACATTTGATAAATAGTAGGCATTATCAATGTGCAACAAAGCTCTAGAATTAATTGCACCAGACAGATCTGGTGAAATTCCACATCTTGCTGCAAGTTTTATTTTTAAACCTTCGATAACTCCAAGCTCGTCGTAACCAACTTCATATTCTGAATAAAAATCATGCCTTTTTCCAGTAATAATTATATCATCATCCCTATCCATTCTAAGTTTTACAGGAAGTTTAGTTTTTTTTGTTAAAAGTGTGCAAATAGCAGCAAAGATAAAGGACTGAGTTTCTTTTCCCCCAAATCCACCACCAATTCTTCTAACGACCACTGTAATGGTATTACTTTTTTGATTTAACATTTTTGCTATAATTTGTTGGGTTTCACTAGGATGTTGCGTGCTAGAGTACACTTTAAAATCATTGTCTTCTTGAGGTATTACAAATGCAACTTGTCCTTCGAGAGCAAAATGTTCTTGGCTACCCGTGGTAAATTCACCTTTCAAACTATTAGTTGCTTTACGAATTTTTGTTACAGGATCTCCTTTTTTAATAGTTTGTCCTTTTAGAACAAATAATTTTTTCTTTAACGCATCTTTAATTTCAACAATTGGTTTTAGGGTTTTGTAACTAATTTTTGCTTGTAAGACGGCTTTTCTTGCAAGTTCAGTTGATTTGGCTGCAACGGCAAATAATGGTTGACCAAAATATTCAACTTTTTTTGTCGGAAAAATTGGATCACCGTCATAAACAGGCCCCACATCATTTCTGCCTGGAATATCTTGGCTAGTAACAACTGCAACAACACCTTCACTTTTTATCACTTTTTTAAGATCGATTTTTTTAATAATTGCATGAGATTTTTTTGCCCATCCAATAGCCCCATATAAAGTTCCCTCTGGTTCAGAAATATCATCTGTGTAATGAGCATAGCCACTCACATGTTTTGCTCCACTTTCATGTGGTCTTTTTTCTTGAATAAAAATTTCTTTAATCATTTTAATTATTTACCCTTATTAATTTTTTTTGTGTAATTTCTAAAAAACACTTATGAAGCAAATTTTTAGCCACCTCCATACGATATTTTCCGCTAGCTCTCATATCGCTAATAGGTTTAAAATCTTTTTCTAAAGCTTCTTGAGCTTTATTAATAATTTGTTCTGTTATTAAGGAATGTAAGAGTATTTTTTCACAATATTTTGCTCTTTTAGGAATTGATGCCATGCCTCCGTATGCAATTCTTATATTTTTGATTTTTTTATTTATCACTTCAAGATTAAATGAAGCACAAACAGATGAAATATCATCATCAAATCTTTTTGAAATCTTATAGGCCTTAAAAATATTTTTTGGAAATAAGGGAATTCTTATTGAATCAATAAATTGACCTTTTTTTAATTTAGTTTTACGATAATCAATAAAAAAATCGTTTAAAGGTACTATCTTTGTTTTCTTTATACTCTTTAAAACCACCTTTGCATCAAGTGACAATAGTAGAGGCAGAGTGTCGCCTATAGGTGATGCTGTGGCGATATTACCCGCGACTGTTGCCACATTTCTTATTTGTACCGATCCATAACGTTTTAAAATATTGGTAAAATCAGGATAGTATTTTTCTATATAAGATTCTAATTCAATTAAAGAGGTTGTTGCACCTACTTCAATATAGTTGTTGTTATTTCTTATATAATTTAATTCATTAATTGAATTCATATATATTACAGAATTGATATCTTTTCTTTCTTTAGTAACAACTAAAGATAAATCTGTACCACCACTGAGTAGATGTGAATTAATATTTTTTTTAAGAATCTTTTTCAATTCTTGAACGTATCTCGGAGCAAAATATCTCTTATCTTTTTTGTAAATAACAATACTTTCATCTTTAATTTTCTTTAATAAGGTAATTGTATTTTGCTTGTTTTTAGTAAAGTGATCAATTTTATTTTTACTATTTAAACTGTTTGCAGCTTTAATTATAGGTTTGTACCCAGTGCATCGACAAAGGTTTCCTGCAATAGAATCTTTGATTATATTATCTTTAAATTTAGAATGATTTTTAAACATTGCAAATAACGACATAACAAAACCTGGTGTACAAAACCCACATTGTGAACCGTGATAATTGACCATAGCTTCTTGTACTGGATGCAATGAGCCGTTTTTGGAAACTAAATCTTCAACAAGTATAAGTTGCTTTCCTTGCAGTGTGGGTAAAAACATAATGCAAGAATTTACAGCGCTATAATTTATTTTATTATTTTTTAACTCTCCTAGTACAACTGTACACGCGCCACAACCACCTTCTGCACAACCTTCCTTGGTGCCAGTTTTTTTTAGATTTGTTCTTATGTAATTGAGTAAAATTTCATTAGGATCTGGATTTTCAACTTCTACAATTTGATCTTCATGAACAAACTTAATGATATTAGAGCTCATCAATTCCCTCGATAGGTCGAATAACTCCAAGGGCTGACAAGTAAAGGTACATGATAATGTTCTTTGGGATTTGATATTCCGAACCTAATTACAACTTCATTTAAAAAAGGTGTTTTTGGTAAATCAGTCATCTTTTTAAAATAATCTCCAACAAAGAATACAAGTTCATACTGACCTTCTTTAAAATCAGTTCCATCGACCAAAGGTTTATCTGATCGGCCATTATTATTTAATATGATAGAGTTAAGTTTTGTCCTGTTTCCTGAAACAAAGTAAACATCTACTTTAACTCCTTTCGCGGGTTTTCCAGAAAAAGTATCCAGGCAATGTGTGGTTAATTTTGTCATAAGATATTATATAAACTAAATAAGTATGATCAATAAAATTAATAAATTGTCTAAAAGTGAATTTATTAAAGTTTTCACTAATATATTCGAAAATGCAAGTTGGATTGCAGAAGAACTATACAATCAAAAACCTTTCGATAATTTTGAAGAATTATCCTCAAAAATACTTGATATTTTTGAAACTACTACAAGGGATAAACAATTAAAAATTCTTAATGCTCATCCAGATCTAGCAAATAAAACAAAAATAAGTTTACTAACTCCAGACTCTTTAAAAGAACAAACTAGTGCAGGATTAGATCAGTGTACCGAAGAAGAATTTAGTGAATTTAAAAAACTTAATGACACTTATAAGAAATTTGGTTTTCCTTTTATTCTAGCTGTAAAGGAAAAAACTAAAATTGAGATTTTGAATAATTTTAGAAAAAGAATTTCTTCTGATCCAGAAATAGAATTCGATGAAGCTGTTAAACAAGTAAAACAAATTGCCAGTCTGCGTTTAAAAGAATTAAATAATAAAGGTCTTTAATATTCAACATCAGTTGGATCAATTGATCTCCACATATACCAAGTAAATACAGTTCGATAACCAGCGTGCAGCCTAGAAATTTTATCTAAAAATCTTTTGCTTGGAGGGTAAGATGTTTTGTAATTCTTAGAAATTGCTCGAAGCAAACCAATATCTTGGATGGGGAATATATCTGGTCTATTTAAATTAAACATGAGAAACATTTCAGCACTCCAAACGCCCAAACCTTTCAGTTTGGTGATATAATTAATAGCCTCTTCATCATTCATTTTTTTTAGTTCTCTAACACTAAAAGATTTATTTCTAAAATTTCTAGCGATATTTTTTAAATAACTAACTTTTTGATGGGATAAACCTGCGCTTTTCAAAGTACGTGAAGATAATTTTAATACCGTATTAGGAATAATACATTTTTTACATTTTCTTTCAAACTTAGACCAAATTGAGTTTGCTGCTTTTGTTGAAATTTGTTGTCCCACAATAGTGCGGCATAATGAAAAAAATGGATTATTTCTAGTGGTTAAAAAACCTTTTTTATATTTTTTTATTACTCCTCTTAAAACTGGATCTCTTTTAGATAATATTCTTTTCGCCTTGTGCCAGTAAACTGGAAAATGTTTCATTGTTGCCTAGGCAAAGTGGTAATAGGTCTTTTTAACTGGTATTCTCTGACAAATATTATAGCAGAAGAAATGACGATTAGGCCAGCGCCAGACAAAGTATAAATAGTTGGCGATTCCTGGAACAAAAAATAACCAAACACAATGGCAAAGACGAGCGATAAATATTTTAAAGGCGTTGTTAGAGAAACTTCAGCTTTTTGGTAGGCGGCGGTAAGCAGGAGATTAGCAATCGAGCCAAAGAACCCAATTAAAATTAATAGACCTAAGTCATAACTGGTAGGTATTTTCCAATTACCAAGTGGCAAAGTAAAAAGACCAAAAATTGCTGAACAAATAGAAAAATAAAAAGCAATTAAATAAACAGGTTCACCAACAAGTGTTAGCTTTCTAATCAATATAGACACACCAGCAAATCCTAGAGTAAATATTACTGGATAAATATAATAAAAATTTAAATTATCAAATCCTGGCTTTGAAATTATAAGAACTCCAACAAATCCGAGTCCTACTGCAATCCAACGTTTTGCTCTTATTTTTTCACCTAAAAATAAAATTGAAAATATAACAACCCAAATTGGACCCGAAAAAGCTAGGCTCGTAACTTCAGATAATTGAAGATTTCGAAGACCTACAAAAATGGCGTACATGGCGATGGCGCCGATGAAACTTCTGAAAAAATGGTATCCTGGATATTTTGTTTTATAGAAATTTTTTAGTTTTTTTTTAGGTATTAAAAAAAATATTGGAATAAGGCCAAATATAGCTCTACAAAACATAACCTGACCCACATCATATTCGTCAGTTATTTTTATCAAAATATCCATCAGAGAAAAAAATAAAACTGAAAGAATCATATAGATTCCTCCCAAGTGATTTTGGTTTTTGATCATTCGGATATTTTGATTTATATTTATCATCAAATTAAAAAATTTTATGCAAAAATTTATAGGTGGTATTGGTTGCTTTTGGGATGAGACAAAATATAAGGGGATCCCTGGCGTTATCTCTACTGAATGTGGATATTGTGGAGGCAAAAGCCCAACAGTAAGTTATGAACAAGTTTGCGGTGGAAACACTGAACACATAGAAGTTGTGAAGGTTGAATTTAATCCAAAAATACTTTCTTACGAAGAAGTAGCTAGATTATTTTTTAAATTTCATGATCCAACTACACCAAATCGTCAAGGACCGAATGTCGGATATCAGTACCGTTCAGAAATATTTTACAATACCGATAAGGAAAAAAAGATTGCTGAAAAAGTTTTAAACGAAATAAACAAAAAATTGGATGGAAAAGTAGTTACAAAAATATCAAAAGAAAAAAATTATTGCAAAGCTGAAGAATATCACCAAAAGTATTTTCAAAAAAAATCTGAAAAATGACTTTAGTTTCAACTGAGTGGCTTAATGATAACTTAAGCAAGGTTAAAATACTTGATGCTTCCTGGCACCTTTCGACTGATAGAAATGGATTTAACGAGTATCAAAAACAACACATAGAAAATGCTATTTTTTTTGATTTAGACAAATATTCTAATCAACGAAAAGATTTACCTCATAATCATTTTCTTCCAGAAAAAAAAGAATGGGAAGCAACACTTTCAAAAAATGGCATATCAAATAATGATAGGGTAATTATTTATGATAACAGTGACTTAATTAGTAGTTGCAGATGTTGGTTTCAGTTTATTTATTTTGGCCATTCATTAAATTTAGTTTCTATTTTAAATGGAGGTTTTAAAAAATGGAAATTAGAAAATAGAAAAGTTACCGATCAAGAGACAAAAGCCATACCAACAAAATATTTAGCTAAAGAAAATAAACGTTTGATAAAAAATAAATCTGAAATCGATGTGAACATTGAAAAAAAAGAATTTGCTTTAATTGATGCACGAAGTAAAAATCGATTTTTGGGTCTAGCGCTCGAACCAAGACCAAACGTAAGAAGTGGGTCAATTGAAAATTCAAAATGTCTGCCATTCTCAGAATGTATAAATCCTAAAGACAATACTTTTTTAAATAAAAAAATTTTAGAGAAAAAATTTAAATCTCTCGGAATAGTTAATAATAATGTTGTTTTTAGTTGCGGTTCCTCCGTGACTGCATCAGTATTAGGGGTTGCTTATTCTTTGATAAATAATAAATATATGCCAATTATTTATGTCGGTTCATGGAGTGAATATGGAAAAGAATAAATGAAGAGATCAAAAAAAATAACTATTGGGATAATATTATTTTTTGTCATCATTACTGTAATTATCGTCGGTCGTTATTCAATGGGACTTTATTTTGAGAAAAAATTTTCTAAACGGCCACCGCCAGGTATAATCGTTGAAGTGGTTACAAATAAAAATTTTAGCCAAACTTTAGAAAGCTATTGTACTTCCCTAAGTAGTAAAACAACTTCGTTCAAAATTAAAAAGAATGAATTGTTAGAACCAATAAACTTTAACACAAAAGTAAATAAGGGAGATATTTTAGCTACACTTTCAAATAAAACAATTACTGCTCCTTTTGCGGGTGTCATTGGTAAAAGAGGAATTAGCGGAAGTTCACTCGGTGGTGAAAATACGATCATCTTAACGTTAGACGACTCTAGAAGAATTTTGTGCGATCTAACGATTCCTGAAACATACGCGGCAATCCTAAAAAAAGGTTTAAAACTAAATGCAACATTTTCAGCCTATAAAGATAAAACTTACTCCGGAACAATAGAGTTAGTAGCATCAAGAGTGGATGCTCAAACAAGATCGATCTTAGCTAGAGCAAAAATTAATAATGAAAATCTTGAGATTCTTCCTGGCTCTCTTCTTGAGATCGAAATATTGTACAATGAAAAAAATGCTTTAAGTATTCCCGATACCGCACTCATAATGGAAGGAAATAAAAAATTTGTTTATCAAGTAATAGAAAATAACATGATTAAGAAAACGGAAATTGAAACAGGAGTCCGAGACCAAGAAAATCTTGAAGTTCTAGATGGTTTAACTCAAGGAGACAAAGTTGTAGCCGAGGGGTTAACTAAAGTTCGGCCAAATATGAAAATAAAACCCATTATCAAATCGCAGTAAAAAAAATCAATAATGTATATCACCGAACTTTCAATCAAAAGGCCAGTCGTAGCAGCGGTGTTTTCAATGATACTTGTAGTCTTTGGTTTATTTGTTTTTTCGAAGCTTCCAGTAAGAGAATTGCCTTCAGGACTCCAACCGCCAGTAATTCAAGTACAAGTAAATTATGAAGGGGCTTCAGCTGAAATTATCTCAAGTGAGATTGTGGAAATTTTGGAGGACGTCATCGGAGGAGTGGAAGGTGTAAAACATATAGACTCTACTGCACAAATTGGACGTGCTGAAATTAAGATTGAATTTGAAACTTCTATTGATTTAGACGTTGCAGCAAATGATGTTAGAGAAAAAATTTCTCGGGTGGCTGATAATTTACCACAAGATGCTAAAGCACCTGAGATACTAAAACAATCAAGTGGATTCACAACGACCATGTGGGTATCAGTTTCAGGATCAGAAAAATGGTCTGATCTGGAACTAGGAGATTATTCTAGAAGATTTCTGATAGACAGCTTCGCAAATATAAAAGGGGTAGGTCGTGTACTTTTAGGTGGTTTGAGATCGCTAAGTGTAAGAGTTTACATAAATCCAGTTTTACTAGCCGCCAACGATCTAACAATACAAGAGGTTGAACAGGCATTGCGAAGAGAGAATATGAGCCTTCCTGCAGGAAGTTTCGATGGACCCAATTTAGAATTATCAATTTCGGTGGACAAAGCGTACAAAGATTTATCCTCGATAAAACAGCTACCTATAAAAAAAGTCAAAAACAGTGTCATTCGTTTAGAAAATATTGCTGAAGTAAAATTTGGTCCCGAAAATGAAAAGACATTATTTAAAGCACGAGGTAAAGATGGGAACCCTAATGAAAAAATTGTCGGAATCGGAATTTATGCTAAATCAGATGCCTCTACAGTAGAATTATCAAAAAGAATAAAAAAAAGAATAAAAGAAATCCAAAAAACTTTACCCGATGGATTAAAATTAGGTATTGCATTTGACCGGAGTACGTTCATAAAGGCAAGTATTTTCGAAATATGGAAGACATTATTTATAGCTTTTATATTGGTAGTAATAATCATTTACCTGTTTCTTGGTAATTTAAAAGCTGTAATCGTTCCAGCGGTAGCACTTCCCATCAGTTTAATTAGTTCATTCTTAGGATTGTGGATTTTTGACTTATCTATAAATGTCTTTGTACTTCTAAGTTTTATACTAGCAATTGGGATAATAACTGACGATTCCGTCATTATGACAGACGCAATTTATCACAGAATTGAAAATGGTGAAACTCCTTTAGTTGCGTCACTTCGCGGAGCCGAAAGCATAACCTTCGCAATAATAAGCACTACTTTAGTATTAGTCGCAGTTTTCCTACCACTAATTTTCATAGAAGGGATTTCAGGAACATTGTTTAGAGAAACAGCAATTACTTTAACTTTCGCAATTGTAGTTTCCTCTTTCGTGGCTTTAACCTTAAGTCCAATGCTTGCTTCTAAGTTCCTCAATAAAAATATGAAAAAAACGAAAATTGTTTTAAAATTTGAAAAATATTATAAATCTTTTTTAGAGTTCTATACGGAAACACTAAATTACTGGATCAGTAAACCTAAAGTAATAATCGGATTTATGTTTTCTGTTGTTATTGCATCCGTATTACTTTTCAATTTTGCCCCTAAGGAGTTACTGCCACAAGAGGACCGCGGGGTCTATCTAATTGTGGGCCAGACTGATATCGGAAGTAGTTACCAATACACAGTCGATAAAGCCGAGAAAATAGAAAGAAGATTAATTCCTTTAGTCGAAAATGAAGATGAATCTTACAAAAGATTAGTTCTTCGAGTGCCTGGATGGGGTACGGGAAACAGCTATAATAGTTTTATTATCATTGCTTTGCTCGATGATTGGAAAGACAGAAATGAAAGTGCTCAAAAAATTATGAGAAAAGCCATGGGGAAAATTGTAACCTTACCTCAAACCCTTGCATTTCCAATTAGTCCACAGTCTATCCGAGTCAGCCAGTTTCGAAAACCCATTCAACTCGTTTTGCAAGGAAAAAGCTATGAAGAATTAGAGAGATGGCAAAAATTAATAATGATGGAACTAAGAAAGAACAAAAATTTAGCTGCTATCGAATCTGATTTCAGCCGACAGAACCCTGAGGTAAAATTTATAATAAATAGAAAAAAAGCTCAGGATTTAGGAGTTTCTATTCAATCCATTAATGAAACAGTACAGACATTATTTTCCGGAAAAACTGTGACAAAATTCAATCAAATGGGCAAAGAATATCCTATAATTCTTCAAGCTGGCATTGAAAATAGAAAAAAAAGCGAAAACCTAACTAAAATTTTTGTACGCTCGAGTACTACAGGTAAATTAATATCATTGGCTAATCTTGTTGAGTTTGAAGAGGTTGGTTCAGCAAAAATTTTAGCGCGTTATGATAGACAGCGTGCTGTTACCATCAGCGCAAGACTAGTTGGAGATTATACTCTTTCGGAAGCTTTAAGTTATCTTGAAAAAACTGTAAATGAAAATGTCCCAGAAGCAAGGATCGAATGGAAAGGTAAATCAGAAGAACTAAAAGAAACTAGTAATGAATTATTTATTATATTTGCATTAGCATTATTGACTGCCTTCTTAGTGATGGCTGCAAACTTTAACAGTTTTATTCATCCCGTTGTAATTTTTTTAACGGTTCCTCTTTCAATTTTTGGCGGTATAATTTTCATTTTACTTTTCAATTCGAGTATAAATATCTTCTCACAGATCGCATTAGTGATTCTAATTGGAATTTCCACTAAAAATTCAATTTTAATAGTTGACTGGGCTAACCAACTTAGGAGAGCCGGAAAAAATATTCAAAGTGCCGCTTTAGAAGCTTGTAGAAGAAGATTTCGTGCAATCATTATGACATCACTTTCAACTATGATTGCAATGGTTCCGTTGTTAGTTGGAAACATAGGTCCAGGTGCAGGGGAAGGTAGTCGTTTAGCCGTTGGTGCAACAATATTTGGAGGGATGCTTATATCAACCTTTTTCACTCTTTATGTAACGCCAACAATGTATGTTCTGCTTACAAAGAATACTAAAAGAATTGATGCGGTTGATCTTCAGCTAAACAAAGAACTTAAAAGATAATATATTTTTTTCTGTCCAAACTTTTTTTGCAACTTTTCAATTGTTTTCTGTAAATATTTGATTGTGTCTTCACACTTTTTGCAAAAATAATTGCTTTTTTATCCGTTTTGTAAGCTTTCTGCGCATAATTTCCCCATCCCAAATAATAATTCAGATACTGACGATAAGAATCATTAAGAGGAATTTTATTAATTTTGTGTGTTTTATTTATATACCAACCAATAAACATAACCGAATCTTTGAAGCGTGTGCGTAATGCTAACGAATTATTAGTTTCATTTTTATATTGTTCCCAAGTTTTTTTAACCGCTTGGGAATAGCCCAAAGAACTGGAAGGTCTCTTATATGGTATAATTTTAAATAATTTGGTTCTCGGAGGTTTTGCATATCTATTAAAACCCGATTCTTTATTTACAAAAGCCAAAATCATATGAACAGGAGCGCCATATTTTTCGGAGCTATTTTTGACATACTTGTACCAAAAATAACGTTCAGAAAATATACTGCATGCATTTTCAGTATTCTTTGGAATGGAGTTACAAGAAGCTAATAAAGAAAAAATAACAAAGTAAAGTAGTGTTATTTTAATATTATTTAAAATCTTCTTTGGCACGTTCTAAAGCAAGCGACATTTGATTTCTAATTTCCGAATCATCTATATTTATAGCAGAATTCTCAAAATCTTTCTTAACCTTTCTAAATACATCTTCGTCGCCAGCCTCTTCCAAGTCAGCTTTAATTACTTCTTGAACATAGTTTTGTCTCTGCTCGTCATTTTTTCCAAGCTTTGAACCAGCCCATTCTGCCAAATATTTATTACGTTTAGCAGAAACTTTAAATTGCAACTCTTGATCATGCATAAATTTTTTTTCAAAACTTTTTTCTCTTTCGCTAAATTTGTTCATGACTTGCTCCAAAATTGATAAATTTTTACTAAAAAATAAGCAACTAATACACCAGCAAAGTTAGCAGAAATATCATAAATTTCAAAGGCACGATTGGGTACTATGAACTGCAAAACTTCAAGAATAATGGATAAAAAGAAAAGACTGTAAACTAGTTTTTGAAAATTATTGCTTCTTAAGTAAAGACATAACCCAAGCATAGACACATAAAAATAACAAATAAAATGATTAATTGCAGTGCCAAAAGGATTTGCGATTAAATTGGGTTGCCTACCAAGATCGTTGTAAAGAAAAAAACCCAACAAACTTCCTGGAAATAAAGAAATTATAATCAGTAACAGTATCGAAATATGAAAAATAAACTTTAGAAAACTGATCACTTTATCCATACAAACAATTCTATATAATGGTTGGCATTATATTTTACTTAATATGAACAATCTAATTTTAATTCGCCATGGACAAAGCATTTGGAACTTGGAAAGGCGCTTTACTGGGTGGGCCGATGTAGATTTAACTGACCACGGAAAGTCTGAAGCTAAATATGCGGGACAATTAATTAAAAAGTTGAATATTGAATTCGATGTCTATTTTACTTCCGTTCAAATAAGAGCGATCGATACTTTAGAAATAATTTTAGATATTCTGAACAAAAAAAATTCAGAAATCAAAAAAGCGTGGGAATTGAATGAAAGACATTACGGAGCATTAACTGGCCTCAACAAAGATGAAATGATGAAAAAACTTGGGAAAAAACAGGTCCATATTTTTAGAAGATCTTGGAATGTACCACCGCCTACCATGAAAAAAACGCATCCTAACCATCCTTCTAAAAATAAAACTTACATAAATATTCCAACCGACAAAATGCCTGATAGTGAGTCTTTAAAAAATACATTCGAGCGTGTTATGCCATATTATGAAAAAAATATAAAACCACTGCTTTCTTCCAATAAAAATATTTTGATTGCTGCGCATGGAAATTCTTTAAGGGCTCTATGCAAAAAACTGCTAAATATTTCTAATAAAAAAATTATAGATTTTGAAATCCCAACTGGGAACCCTCTCTTAATTACTTTTGGTAAAAATTTAGAGGTTAAAAAATATAAATATCTGGATGATAAGCGAGCTAGAAATATTTTGTTTAATGTCTGAAATTCTTTTCTAATAAACTTTTATATATGCTTATAGTGCTTACATGTAAAAAATTAATATTGCTTTCTTTTCCAAATAAAACTTTATTTTGAATAAGATCGTCCCAAATCTTATTTATTGAAAACACTTTTAAGCTGAAATGATCAAAAACATCGGGTTTTATAATTTGAACACCTGTATAAATATACTTTAAGTCATCTGTGTCTTTTCTGCTAATTAAGTTATTTTCTAAATTAAAGTCTCCCTTAAAAGATTGGTCAAAACTTTTATTCTTATTAACAACAAGTAAAAAACACTTATTTTTTTTATTTATAAAAAACTCCTTTTCCATCGTTTTTAACTCTTCTAAATAATTTGAATTCCAAATTGTGTCCGGATTGATAACTATAAAGGGTTCATTTGAAAAATGTTGAAGGGCATTTAATACTCCTCCACCAGTATCTAAAATTTTATCCTTTTCACTTACTGTAGTAATTGCCATATTAAATTCGTTTTTCTTGATATAATCTATAATCTGATCACCCAGATAATGAACATTAATTACAACTTGTTTTATTCCAAACTGCTCTAAAATATTTAAAGTATTGGATAATAATGTTTTACCATCAATTTTTAATAGTGGCTTAGGACTAGAAAGCGTTAAGGGACGAAGTCGCTTACCAAAACCAGCACAAAGAATCATTGCTTTTGTAATTTTCATACTTTTTGTATTTGATATAAAATTTTTTAATAATGTATTGGTCTATTATCAACTGCTAACGCAGCTTCTTTAATTGCTTCTGTGTATGTAGGATGGGCATGACACGTTCGAGCAATATCTTCCGAGCTTGCACCAAATTCCATTGCTAAAGCCGCTTCTGCAATCATAGTACCAACATGGGGTCCTATCATATGTGCTCCTAAAACTTTATCTGATTTTTCATCAGCAATTATTTTTACAAAACCTTCTGTTTCGTTATTAACTCTGGCTCTTGAATTTGCTAGGAAAGGAAATTTTCCAACTTTATATTTAATCTTTTCTTTTTTAAGTTGTTCTTCTGTTTTGCCAACAGCAGCCACTTCAGGTGAAGTATAAATTACTGCTGGAATTACATCATAATTTACATGCCCAGCTTGACCAGCTATTATTTCTGCTACTGCTATTCCCTCATCTTCTGCCTTATGTGCTAACATTGGTCCTGGAATAACGTCACCGATAGCATAAATATTCTCAAATTTTGTTTGAAATTTTTTATTAACCTGGATTCTACCTTGAGTATCTTTTTTAATGCCTATTTTTGTCAAATTTAATCCCTCAATATTTGGTTTTCTTCCCACCGCAATCAAGACTTTATCAGTTTGAATCCTTTCTCTTTTAGCACTCTCATTATTTGTAAAATCAACAACTGCCTGATCTTTTACTGTACTAACTGCAGTCACTTTTGAATTCAATTTAAAATTAATCCCTTGTTTTTTAAGAATTTTTAAAAATTCAGTTGAAATGTCACTGTCCATTCCTGGAATAATATGATCCAAAAATTCAACTACAGTGACGTTGGATCCTAGTCTTTTCCAAACGGAACCCATTTCTAATCCTATATAACCTCCTCCAATAATAATTAGTTCCTTGGGTACCTTGTCAAAAGATAAGGCTCCTGTAGATGAAACAATAATTTTCTCATCAATTTTTATCTCTGGTAAAGATGCTGGAATAGATCCCGTGCTTATTACTATATTCTTGGTTTGATAATTCGATTTTTTTTTAAACTCATCAACGACTGTAACGATATTTTGAGACGATATGGATCCATTGCCCTTCAAATAAGTAATTTTGTTTTTTTTAAATAAATATTCCACACCTTTTGTAAGTGTTAATACTGATTTATTTTTGTTACTCATCATTTTAGATAAATTAAGTTTGATGCGACTAGCTTCTATTCCTAAACTGTTAAATTCCCTTTGAGCTTTATGATAGTTTTCAGATAAATTAAGCAAACTTTTAGAAGGTATACATCCTACATTTAAACAGGTACCACCCAGAGTTCCTCTTGATTCTATGCAAGCTGTTTTGAAACCTAATTGTGCTGACCTAATTGCGCAAACGTAACCACCTGGACCTCCTCCAATCACAATTACATCAAAACTTTTTTGCATTTTAAAGATCTAAAAATAATCTACGTGGCTCTTCGAGACATTCTTTTACAGTTCTTAGGAAAGAGACTGCTTCTTTTCCATCAACTATTCTATGATCATAAGATAAAGCTAAATACATTATGGGTCTTATGACGATGTTGCCTTCTTTTACAACCGGTCTTTCTACAATGTTGTGCATGCCCAACACGCCTGTTTGCGGTGGATTCAAAATTGGAGTTGACAACATTGATCCATAAATTCCTCCATTTGATATGGTAAACGTTCCTCCTTGCAGATCATCAATAATTATTTTTCCTTTTCTTGCTTTTTCCGATAATAAAAAAATGTTTTTTTCTATGTCTGCAAAAGACAACTCGTCGACTTTTTTAAGAACTGGAACTACTAAACCTCTATCCGTACCAACTGCAATACCAATATTATAATAATTTTTGTATACGATTTCGTTTCCTTCTATTTCTGCATTTAATGCAGGGAAATTTTTAAGCGCAACAACACAAGATTTTACAAAAAAAGACATAAAGCCTAATTTGACCGAATATTTGTTTTGAAAATCTTCTTTGTAATCTTGTCTCATTTGATTAATACTTTGCATATCAACTTCGTTAAAGGTTGATAGCGTTGCAGCAGTATCTTGAGACTCCTTTAAACGTTTGGCAATTGTAACTCTCAACCTTGTCATTTTCACTCGCTCTTCCAATCCATAACTGCTTCTCCGAGTTGATGGTTGCGGATAATTACCCATTAAGTTCAGTAAATCTCCTTTGGAAATCCTTCCGTCTTTTCCACTCCCTTCTAAATTTGATAGATCTATTTGATTTTCTTCAGCTATTTTTCTTACTGCTGGTGATAAATTTTTTTTAGTTTTTGGTGGTACATACTTTTTCTCTATTTCATTTTCTATGATTACGTCTTTATTATTAATCTCACTATCTGCTAAATTATCTAAAATTAAAGGTTCCTCCTTTTCGCTTCGTTCTTCAACAGTATCAACAAGTTTTAAAGGTTTTTGTTTCTCTAAGTGAGTTTTTTTACTTTTTTTATTAATATTTTTTTTTTCAGCTGTTGTAGGTGGCACATATTTCTCCTGCTGCCTATTTTCCTCTTTATCAGCTACTATTGAACTTGATTGTTTATCTTTCACAATACCTAACAAAGCTCCTACTTCCGCTACGTCACCTTCTTTTACTTTGATTGATGTTAGTGTTCCACTTAACGGAGAGGGAACTTCAATATTAACCTTGTCGGTTTCTAATTCCACCAAAGGTTCGTCTGAATCAACCGATTCACCAACTTGTTTAAACCATTTAGACACAGTTGCTTCGGTAATAGACTCTCCTAAAGATGGTACTAAAATTTGATTGGGCATGACTAGCTTAGTACCTTTTCTATTATTTCTTTTTGTTGCGCAAGATGTTTTTTTAAATATCCTGTTGCTGGTGACGCTGCTGGTTTTCTACCAATATAGCTAACTTTTCGATTTTCAGCCTTTATATAATCTAAGGTCCACTCAATGTAATTCCTTGCGGTATTCCAAGCACCCATATTTTGGGGTTCTTCTTGACACCAAAAGAATCTTGCATTTTTTTTAAACTTTTTTAACTCCTGTGCCAATGTTTTAACTGGGAAAGGATACAATTGTTCTATCCGGATAAAAAGCACCTTATCATTTGTTGTTTTCTCTCTGGCTTCTACAAGATCAAAATAAATTTTTCCTGAACATAAAACCACTTTTTTAATTTTTTTATCTTCTTGAAGTTTAATTAAACCATATCCTCCAACTTCTGCATGATCTTTAAGGATTCTGTGAAATGTGTTTTTTTTGTTAAAATCTTCTAAATTTGAAGTACATCTTTTGTTTCTTAGTAAAGATTTAGGTGTCATAATTATTAAAGGTTTCCTAAAATCTCTGTGTATTTGTCTTCGTAAAGCATGAAAGTAATTTGCGGGGGTAGTGCAATTCATAACTTGAATGTTTTCATGAGCACATAATTGTAAAAACCTTTCTAATCTTGCTGAACTGTGCTCGGGCCCCTGACCTTCATAACCATGTGGTAATAACATCACCAAACCACTTGCTCTTGACCATTTTCTTTCTCCTGAGGCAATAAACTGATCTATTACAACTTGTGCTCCATTTGCAAAATCACCGAACTGAGCTTCCCACACCACTAAAGTTGTTGGTTCAGAAAGAGCATAGCCATGCTCAAAACCTAATACTGCAAACTCTGAAAGCAAGCTATCAATGACCTCAAATCTTTTTTGTTTCATGGAAATATTATTCAACGGAGTATAGTAACTATTATTTTTTTGATCGCGAAGCACAGAATGTCTTTGACTAAATGTTCCTCTTCCAGAATCTTGGCCTGAAAGTCTTACAGGATACCCTTCTTCCAATAAAGTTGCGAATGCTAATTGCTCAGCTGTTGCCCAATCAAATCCTGTTCCATTCTCAAACATTTTCTTTTTATTTTCAAAAATTTTTCTTATGGTTGGATGAGCATTGAAATCTTCAGGAATATAGGTAATTCTTTTTCCAATTTTCTTAATTGTGTCTGCTGTTACGCCTGTAACTCCCCTTTTATCCTTACCTTTTTCAGGTCTGAATCTTGACCAAACTCCTTCAAACCATTCGAGTTTTGGTTTGTATTCTTTAGCAGTTTTTAATTGCTCGTCCAGAAGGTTCTTAAATTCTTTTTTATTTTTATCAAATTCTTCAGCGGTAATTGTTCCTTCTTTTATAAGTTTTTCACCATAAATATTAAGTGTTGTTGGATGCTGTCTAATTTTTTGATACATCAAAGGCTGAGTGAAAGAAGGCTCATCTCCTTCATTGTGGCCCCACCTGCGATAGCAAATCATATCGATTACTACATCTCTATTGAACTGCTGTCTGAATTCTATTGCTACTCTTGCGCAATGAACTACGGCTTCTGGATCATCTGCGTTCACATGTAAAATTGGTGCTTCAACCATTTTTGCTATGTCAGATGGATAGGGTGAAGATCTGGCAAATCTTGGATTTGTAGTAAAACCTATCTGATTATTCACTATGATATGAATTGTTCCTCCTGTGTTGTGTCCTCTTAACCCAGACATGGCAAAACATTCGGCAACAACACCTTGGCCTGCAAAGGCAGCGTCTCCATGAATTAAAATAGGAACCACTTTTTGTCTTTTTTTATCTTTGTGAAAAAATTGTTTAGCACGAGTTTGACCTAATACAACAGGGTCAACAGCCTCAAGATGAGAAGGATTATCTGTTAGGCTTATATGAACTAAATTACCATCAAATTCCCTATTAGAAGAAGCGCCTAAATGATATTTTACATCTCCTGCTGATTCAACTATTGAGGAACCGAACTCACCCGCGAATTCATTGAAAATTCTTTTATAAGATTTTTGTAACAAGTTTGCTAATACATTTAATCGCCCTCTGTGCGGCATGCCGATTTTAATTTCTTTAACACCTAAATGACCGCCTCGTTTTATGATTTGTTCTAAGGCTGGGATTAATGCTTCTCCACCATCTAGGCCAAACCTTTTGGTACTAACAAATTTAACAGCTAAAAATTTTTCAAAACCTTCTGCTTGAATTAGTTTATTTAAAATAAACTTCTTACCGCTGTTTGTAAAATTTAATTGATTTTCTTTTTTTTCCATTCTTTCTCTAAACCATTTTTTTTCATTAGGGTCTGAGATATGCATATACTCAGCCCCTATAGTTGAACAATAAGTTTTTTTAAGAAATGAAAGTATTTCATTAATGGTTGCGTACTTACTATCCATATACTCTCTTAGATAAATCTTTTTATTATAATCTTCTTTTTGAAAACCATGATTAGATGGATGAAGTTCATTTAGATATTTTCTTTCCATCATTCCTAATGGGTCAAGATTTGCGATAAGGTGTCCTCTAATTCTATAGGCCCTTATAAGAGCAATAGCTTTGACCGATTGCTCTTTTTCTTTTTCGTATCCATCTCTTGTTGCAAGATCACCATTTGATAAAAGTTCTTTTTTTGTAAAATTATCTTCTGCTGAAATTTTAACTTTATCAATTATTTGTGAAATATTATTTTTTTTAGGAGACCAGCTTGGTCCTTGTATTTCAGTTTGTATGATTTTTTGATCTTCATCTAAACCGTCAAAAAATTCTCTCCAACTTTGGGGAACATTTTCTGGGTTGTTAATATAATTTAAATAAAGTTCTTCAATAAAAGAACTATTACTACCCTCCAAAAACGATGTTTTGTCGAAGATTGTATTATCTTTGATTGAGGTCATTAATTGTTAAAATAAACTGTATTCCATTATAAAATCGAAAAAATTATCTTGCAAGTTCTGCTTGTAAAGTTTTTCCAAGCAAGGCAGGTGAATTTGATATTGTAATACCACAAGACTTCATTTTTTCGATTTTATCTTTGGCATTACCTTTTCCACCTGAAACAATAGCTCCAGCATGCCCCATTACTCTACCTTTTGGAGCTGTTAAACCAGCAATAAAACCAATCGTGGGTTTTTTTACTTTTGAAGATTTAATAAACTCCGCTGCTTCTTCTTCTGCAACACCACCGATCTCACCTATCATCAAAATAGATTCGGTTTCTGGATCTTTTAAAAAAAGTTCTAAACAATCAATAAAATTTGTTCCATTTACTGGGTCTCCTCCTATTCCTATACAAGTAGATTGACCTAAACCAATTTCGGTAGTTTGAGCTACAGCTTCATACGTTAATGTTCCCGATCTTGATACAATTCCAACTGATCCTTTTTTATGAATATTGCCGGGCATAATTCCAATCTTACACTCTCCAGGTGTAATTATCCCAGGACAATTTGGACCGATTAATCTGCTTTTACTATTTTTGAGAGCCTGTTTAACTCTAATCATATCGAGAATTGGTATTCCTTCGGTTATGCAGACAATCAATTCAATTTTTGATTCGATGGCTTCAAATATTGCGGATACGGCAAATTTCGCTGGAACATATATCATGGTGGCATTTGCGCTTGTTAGCTTTTTTGCTTCCTCTACGGTGTTAAAAACTGGTAGCCCCAGATGTTTTTTTCCACCCTTATTTGGAGTTACGCCGCCTACGAGTTTGGTTCCATATTTTAAAGCTTGTTCAGAATGAAACGTTCCATGATGTCCTGTAAAACCCTGACAAATCACTTTAGTATTTTTGTCAATTAAAACTGACATTTTATTCAACAACTTCCACTATTTTTTTAGCCGCATCGTCCAAATCTGTTGCAGATAAAATTTTTAAACTTGATTCATTTAATATTTTTCTTCCTTCCTCAAAATTAGTACCTGCCAATCTTACAACTAATGGCACATGTAACTTTATTTCTTTTATGGCCTCGACTAAACCTTTGGCCAAGATGTCACAACGTAAAATACCGCCAAAAATATTAATTAAAATACCTTTTACATTTTTATCAGAAAGTATAATTTTGAAACCTGCTGTAACCTTTTCCTTAGAAGCCCCTCCTCCTACATCTAAAAAATTCGCTGGTTCTTTTCCATACAACTTGATTATATCCATTGTGGCCATAGCCAAACCGGCGCCGTTTACCATACATCCAATTGAACCATCGAGTTTTATATAGGATAAACTGTGTTTACTAGCTTCAATTTCAATCGGATCTTCTTCATTTAGATCCCTCAATTTCAGTATATCTGGATGTCTAAACATTGCATTGTCATCAAAATTAATCTTTGCATCTAAACAACAAAGATTCGCAGATTTGGTTACTATAAGAGGATTTATTTCAACTAAATTTGCATCTTTTTGTATTAAAAGATTAAAAATTGAATTAATTAATTTTTTAGCCTGGTTTTTTTGCTTATTATCCAATTTGAAAACTTTAATAATATTCTCAAAATCATGCTCAGTAATTACATCCTTTAAATCAAATTTAGTTGTTATAATTTTCTCAGGATTCTGCTTGGCCACTTTTTCGATTTCCATTCCACCTTCCGTGCTGCTTATAAACGCTATTTTTGAACTTGCTCTGTCCACCAAGCAAGATAAATAAAACTCTTTCTGTATTTCAGAAGCTTCTTCAATGTATAATCTTTTAACTTTTTTACCTTGAGGTCCGGTCTGATGTGTAATTAAAGTTTTTCCAAACATATTGGAAGTCTCTTTAATTAAATCTTCATTGGTTTTTACTAATTTAATACCACCTGCTTTTCCTCTACCTCCTGCATGAATTTGCGCTTTAACTACTAAATTATTGGTGCCTAAAGTTTTAGTTTTTTGCGCAACTTCTTTAATATCATAAATTACAACTCCTTTTGGTACAGGAGCTCCAAATTCTTTTAAAAGATCTTTAGCCTGATATTCGTGAATATTCATTATAAAAGTTCATTTCTTAAATTTTCTATATTTTCTATATTCTTTAAAGTGTCATTTACTAAGTGAGATTTATTGATTTGGTAAGCTAATAAAAAAATTATTACGTTGAAAAATAAAAGAGCCAATAAAATGAATAAAAAAAGTGCTGAAGAAGTTATCAACTTAGACAATAAAAAACTTATAAAAACAAGTACTATAGAATTAATTAATACTTGATTTCTAAAAACGGATATTATTTTTAAAGCATAATGAGTTAGAGATTTATAATTGTTTTGACTTTCGCCAAGTATCCTTTTTTTTCTAGGTGCAAAAATTACGTTCTTATTTTTAAAATGCTTTGCAAGTGAAGCTGCGTAAGCCAAATGTATATCATTGGTAGAAAGAATTTTGTCCAAAGAGCTAGAGTGTAAATAGCTATAAACACCAAATTTTAAATATTTAAAAGTCAACAAAAATGACAAAAATAAATACATTTGATATAAAATTTTGAATGGAAGTTCATCATCACGTTTAGTTCTATTAATTGTAATAGTTCTTTCAGGATTCTTTTTTGACTCCTTAAAAATATCTATTAAATATTCTGGATCGTCTTGGCCATCAGCATCCATGACTATAATTCCTCCTTGAAATTTTTCTTTTTTTAAAAAATTTAAACCGGTAGCTATAGCTATTTGGGCTTTAACATTATTTTTTAAATTTAAAACCTCAATTTTTTTTAAATGAGCTATTTTTTTAAATACCAAATTATTTTTTTTTGTTGATCCATCATTAACAATGAGAACATCCACATTTTCATTTGTATTTTTCAATGCTTGATCAATCTTTGGTATTAAAAGATTTAAGCATTCCCAGTCATTAAAACTTGGAATTAAAATAACATATTTAATCATCACAATTTTATAAAAAACTCTATTTTTTTTTTGTAAAAGTTGTTAGCCCTAATTTTTTGTTCACAATATTTGAAGATGAACAGTGGATATGACTTCTGTCCATAATGAGAGTTTCTCCAACTTTCCATTGATATACAAGTTCTACTTTTAAACCTTTAAGATTGTTAATATCTATATGAGTTAAATATTTTTTATAAATTGTCTTATCAAACTCTTCTGTACCTAAATGCTCACGTGATCTTTCGTTTTGTCCTGGCCCCGGTTTAAATTTTAATTCATCTACATCGATAGTAAAGGAGGTAGATTTTCCATACCATCTATTTTTAAAAATAACTGTTTCTCCTATCGGTGAAAGAGGTGTAACTACCTGTTTAAAAATTATATCTTTCTCTTCAAATCCTGAATCAACATGCAATTTAAGAGGTGAAAAACTTTCATGAAATAGACCGAAGAAATCTTCTCCCTTTTCAGATTTAAAATTATCCATTTTGAATTCACCTAAAACTTCTTTTAGTTTGGAAATATACATTGTATCTAAAGATTTGCTGTAATTTTGAAGCCATCTTTTTTTAATTATATTTTGTTTTTGGTTGTGTACCGTAACAGGTAAAGAATTATATAACTCTGATATATTTTTAATTTCTTGATCTGAAAATAGTTTTATTATTTTAGGTAAACTTTCCAATTTTTTTATTTCATCAATATTTTTATGTTTCATAAAAATTATACAATATTATTTAATTATTCACGTATCTAGTTACAATTTTTTAGCTCGTAACTTTTTAATTGGCTAAGTAATGAAATCTCTTCAAAACAATGCTGATATAAATTAATATAATGAAAATTAGTATTTTTATTGACTGTATTGATGACATAAATAGCTGAAATATTATTTTTTAAAATTATATTATCCATTAATTCTTTGTACTTTGCGGCATATTCACTGCCCCTTAGCGGATGTGTAGTCCCATCACCAGTGTATACTCTACTGGGCGAGTAGAGTTTTTGATCCAATATAATTGAAAAAAAGGGGTAATTGGTTATTACCATTTTATTTCTGGTGTCCTTCTTTAAGAGAGACTCAATTCGATTGATGATATTAATTTCTTCTGTAGGATTTTTTTTAAATTGAGGGGTAATCCAATTTAATCCTGATAATTTTTTATGTATTTTTTTTGCATCAACTGCTAATTCAAAATTTACATTTTTTAACTCATGAAATTCTCTATTCTCATTATATCTTAAATGGTATTTGAAAGTTGCAAACAAACAAATCAAAACAATAATCAAACATATTGGTTTTTTAAATTTTAATTTACTATCGGTTAAACTAATTTGGGAAAATGCAGTCAAAATAGGAATCAGAAAAAATATAAATGTCTGATTTTTTGTTAATAATTGATGTAAAATTAAAGAAAAGGTTAGAAATAGCAAAACTAAAAAAATATAGAAGTTATTGTGTTTTATGTAATTTTTAATAGAAAAAATTTTTTTAAGATTTTCGTAAAATAATGGAATAATTGCTAAATGAATTAAAATAAAATTTTCTATAATGTTTTGATAAGTTAAATTTAAATTTTTAAATCTTTCCACGCCTATTGTTTGCGGATAAAATATATACTGATCTAAAAAAGAAGAAAGCGTTATACCTTGAGATTTACTAAAAATCAAAATTAAAAAAATAAAGAACACCGAACCAACAAGAGAATATTTAATGCAGTCAAATTTCTTATTTACCAGAGAGTATAAAAATAAAATGAAACCAACAGATAAAATAACATATGTAGCAGGAACCTGTTTTGAAAGGAACGCAAAACCTAAGAATACTGGTATTAATGCCCAATACAATTTTCTTTGATTATTTATTGCCAATAATAAACTATAGATCCCTAATAGAGAAAAGAAAGCAGAGTGATGATCTATAAAAGGGGTTCCGCTAGAAGGGTAAGCGAGTATTGAAAAAAGCAGAGAATACAAAAAACAGTAGGTAGTTTTAAGTTTAAAATTTTTTAAGACGAAAAAAGTACTAATAGTTATTAATGCATTGATCAGAGACGCATGTAATACATAACTCTGCCAATTTATCCCAAATATATAAAAAAAAACGGCCTGTATGTAGTCAAGTAAGGGTCCTTTGACTAACCAATAATCAATAAAAGGAACTTCTCCATTTAATACTCGGTAACCAGAATCAAAAAAATGAAAGCTATCCATTGGAAAAGCTCCTCGGTTACCATAGTGCTGATTAATAATTATTGAAAAGAAAAAAAGAAATAATATAAAGATTTTGTTTTTGTGAGACAAAAATTCTGAAATCATAAAATTTTATTCAAAATTGAATATAAAGAATTAAAAATTAATTTGCTAGATCAGAATCAATTTTAACCGCAACTTCAAAAAGTTCTCTTACTGTTTTGACCGAAATTTCAAAATTTTCTTTTTCTTTATCTTCTAATTTGATCTCAATTACCTTTTCTACACCCTGATCACCTATGACTACTGGCACGCCTGTATATAAATTTTTAATTCCATATTCTCCATTTAGATAAGCAGCACAGGGTAAAGTTTTTTTTAAGTTTTTAATATATGACTCGGCCATTTCTACTCCTGATGCCGCTGGAGCATAAAAAGCTGATCCCTTTTCCAAAAATTTAATTATTTCAGCACCTCCTTTTCGTGTTCTTTCAATTATTGCATTTAATTTCTCCTCCGAAATTTTATTTTCCAAAATTAATTGCTTTAATGATTTTCCATTAACTCTTGTGTGAGTGAACATAGGTACCATGGAATCTCCGTGCCCACCTAATACCAAGGCATTTATATTTTTGACGGCCACTTTTAACTCTTGTGACAGAAAATATTTAAATCTTGAAGAGTCTAATATTCCAGCCATTCCTACAACTTTATTTGTTGGTAAACCTGAATATTTCTGCAATGCCATAACAATAACATCCAAAGGATTTGTAATACAAATTACGAACGCCTCGGGGGAAGTTTTTTTTATTCCTCCAGCAACTTGTTTAATTATTTTTAAATTGGTTTCTAATAAATCATTTCTTGTCATGCCAGGTTTTCTTGGAATCCCGGCTGTAATAATAATTACATCAGATTTTTTAGTATCTTCATAATTATTAGTTCCTATAAGATTAATATTAAAACCATCTACAGAAGTTGACTGTGCTATATCTAAAGCCTTTCCTTTTGCAGCACCCTCAACCACATCAAAAAGAAC
>Ga0208471_1000128_pt1 | contig 31272 bp, 26 predicted proteins | sample DeeseametaMP0441_FD_184210 | JGI IMG/M metagenome (GOLD analysis project Ga0208471, IMG submission 184210) | Marine microbial communities from the Deep Atlantic Ocean - MP0441 (SPAdes) | ecosystem: Environmental > Aquatic > Marine > Oceanic | place: East of Rio de Janeiro, Brazil, South Atlantic...
GCTCTTTTAATTCAGCTTTTTTATACGTCTGAATGATCTTTTCAGTATTTTCATTAATTACTTTATTAATTTCTGAAGGTGTTGCTCCAGAAATATAAATACCGGTTTGCGGTTTAGCCATCGTGTCTTTTACCACTTCAAAATTAGCCGACTGACTGTTTTTAATGTATAGAAATGTTCGGTTTCTCGCGGCAAAGCCAGAAAATGCTTTCGGCGGAATTTGATTAAGTGAAAATAAAGGTTCTTGCTGTGGTAAACCATCTACCGGAGCGGCAAGTTTTTCTCTTAAATTCTCCCCTACTTGGCCTTCCCATAATTCGTTATCCATCACAATAGAAAGACTATTTAATCTTCCGGATGACTCTGAAAGTATTTTTTCGTTTTTATTATTAGATTCTTTACACCCGATGAGTAACACGATGCTGAAGAATAAAACGGCAATTTTTTTCATTTGTTTGACTTTTGATTAGTGCTTAACCGTTAGAAACTTTTAATTTCATTCCCGGTTTTAACTTGTTCCCGCTAATATCATTCCACTTTTGAATGTTTTGCACCGTAATCCCAGGAAATTTTTTAGAGATGCTCCACAGCGAGTCTCCTTTTCTTACAATATAATACTTTTCTGAAGTTTTTACGGAAGCATTTTTTGTTGAAGTGGGCTTCTGAATATTCACCGGATTGCTCGCGACCGGCTTTCTTGGGTAAATGGTTAAGTATTGCCCCACGCGAATGTTGTTGCTTCGTAAATTATTCCAACGTCTAATTTTGCTTACACCAACGCCAAATTTTTCAGCAATTCTTCCTAAATAATCTCCAGATCTTACGCGGTATCTAATTTTATCGTCGGCTTCGTAGTATTTTGGAAGTGGTTTTTCTTCCGCAGTAGCTAAAATGGCTTCTTCAGCATAATTGTAAATCAAATTTTCATTAGCCACAAAAATACCGGTCTCCACTAAAGGCAAACGAATATAATATTCTTCATCTTTAATAAACGGAACAATATTAAGCTTATAACTCGGATTTAAAAACTCTAATAATTCGGTTTCAATATTAGTAACACGCGTAATTTGATCAAATTTAATAAGCTGTTTTACCTTCACGGTATCGGTTTCAAAATAGGTGATCTCCGGTTGATAAGGTTGATAACCGTGCTCATCGGCATATTCAAATAAATACATCGTAGCTAAAAATGCCGGCACGTAACCTGCTGTTTCTCTAGGTAAATAATTACGAAGTTCCCAATAATCGGTGTTTCCGCCGCTTCTGCGAATGGCTTTAGAAACATTACCGGGACCAGAATTGTATGAAGCCAACACCAGATCCCAATCGCCAAAAGTTTTGTATAAATTAGATAAGTATTGACAAGCAGCTTCGGTAGCTAAAACAGGATCCATACGTTCATCTACGTAACTACTCACATCTAAACCGTGCATTTTTCCGGTGGCAAACATAAATTGCCAAAGACCGGTCGCTCCTACTCTAGATTTAGCACGCGGATTTAAAGCTGATTCTACAATCGCTAAATATTTAATTTCTAGCGGAATATCGTATTTATCGAGTTTCTCTTCAAATAGCGGAAAATAATAATGCCCTAACGACATTAAACGTTCCATCACTTCTTTATCGCGCTTTAAATAATATTGAATAACGCTTTCTAAAGACTCGTTATAAGTAACATTGAATGGTGTTTTTGCATTTAAAAGCGCTAAACGTTCTTTTAAAACTTCTGTTGAAATAGCTTTGTTAACCGTATCGTTATAAGGTATATTTTCAATGCTTTCTTGCATCTCGTCGTACAAACGAGAATCTAAAAGTGTTTGCTGCCAAATAGAATCGATTAAAGCGGGTTGATGATAATCGCGTAAACCAAACAGCACCTCTTCATTTAAAAAGCTTGAAGAGCGTGAAAATGCCGTAAATTGAGGCTCGATCACTCGGTCGAAACCAGGATGTCTTTCGGCTTTTTTGGTAAAATCTATTTCTTCTTGGGTTTCTTCAACTTCTACAGCAATAGAATCTTTTTCTTGCTTTGGGGTTTGTGCAAATGCAATCCCTGAGCAAAATGTGATTCCTAAAACAACATTTTTTATCTTCATATAGCTAATTTTCCTGTTAAAAATGGGGTATAACAACACCTATACTAAAACTCAATTTGCTGAATATTAGTATAGGTGATCTATTAAATTGAAACAAGAATTATGCCTAAGCTTCTTCTATAGCGGCAATACCCGGTAAAGATTTACCTTCTAGTAATTCTAACATCGCTCCACCACCGGTAGATACGTAACTTACTTTATCTTCAAAACCAAATTGTTTTACCGCAGCAACACTATCGCCACCTCCTACTAAAGAGAACGCTCCGTTTTTAGTAGCTTCAGCAACAAAATTACCTACAGCAATAGTTCCCTTAGCAAAAGCATCCATTTCGAATACTCCTAAAGGTCCGTTCCAAAGAATAATTTTAGAATCTAAAATTACTTGCTTTAAGTTTTCTAACGATTTTGGTCCGGCATCTAAGCCCATCCAACCTTCTGGAATGCTATCGATCGCTGAAGTATCTTTATTGGCATTAGCATCAAATTTATCGGCAATTACACAATCTACCGGAAGTACGATATTGGTATTTTGCTCTTTTGCTTTCTTTAAAATTGAAAGTGCCAATTCTTGCTTATCGTCTTCTACTAAAGAATCTCCAATGCTTCCGCCTTGGGCTTTTATAAACGTATAAGCCATACCTCCGCCAATAATCAGGTTATCTACTTTTGGTAAAATATTTTCGATAACTGTTATTTTTGAAGAAACTTTTGCTCCTCCTAAAATTGCAGTTACCGGTTTTTCTTCTGAATGTAAAACTTTATCTAAGCTCTTAATTTCTTTAGCTAATAAATAACCGAAACACTTTTCTTCAAAAAATTGTGCTACGATCGTTGTTGAAGCGTGTGCTCTGTGTGCCGTACCAAATGCATCGTTAATGTAAACATCACCGTGTTTAGCTAATTTTTCAGCAAAAGCTTGATCTCCTTTTTTCTCTTCTTCATAAAAACGAAGATTTTCAAGTACTAAAACTTCTCCGCTTTTTAAATTGCTAGACATTTCAAAAGCTTCTTCACTTACGCAATCGCTGGCAAATTTTACTTGTACGCCAATTACTTCAGAAACTTTGTTGACGATATGTTTTAAAGAAAATTCTTCTTGAACGCCGCTTGGTCTTCCTAAATGCGACATTAAAACTACTGCACCGCCGTCTTCCAAAACTTTTGTAATACTCGGTTTAGCAGCTTCGATTCTTGTGGCATCGGTCACCTCGTGTTTTTCGTTAAGAGGTACGTTAAAATCTACACGTATTAAAGCTTTCTTATCTTTAAAATTATAGTCTTCAATGGTTTTCATAAATATGTTTTTTTCAAATTTAATTATTTATTGCTTTGTGAAGTAAATTCAACCAAAATAAATCTAAAATAACTATTTTCGCCCGGTATGTTATTTACAGAAATTCTTGGCTTAGAACATATCAAAAAGCATCTTACGGGAACTGCCGATAATGGTAGAATACCTCACGCGCAATTGTTTGTGGGAGCTCCCGGTTATGGTACGTTATCGATGGCAATTGCTTATGCGCAATATGTGTTGTGTAAAAACAGTAATGGTGAAAATGATAACGGCAACCAGGCTTGTAATTTAAAATTCAACTCGATCACGCATCCCGATTTGCATTTTGCTTATCCGGTAATTACAGGAAAGGGCGGCGTTAAGAAGCCTAAATCGACCGATTTTATTACCGAGTGGCGGACATTTGTCAAAGAAAATCCTTACGGAAGTTTATATGATTGGTATCAATCGCTGGGCGTAAAAAATCAGCAAGGAGAAATTCGCGTACAGGAAGCTGCTGAAATCTTAAAAACGCTTTCTTTAAAATCGTATGAAGGTGGTTTTAAAGTTTCGATTATTTGGGGCGCCGATAAAATGAATACCGAATGTGCCAATAAGTTGCTTAAGCTTATTGAAGAGCCACCCAATAAAACGCTTCTTATTTTAATTGCTGAAAACGAAGAAGATATTCTGCAAACCATTCGTTCTCGTTGTCAAGTTTTACATTTTCCGCCGTTGGGAGAGCAAGTAATTGCTGATGCATTAACCAAATATCACGATTGTGCTCCTGCAGAGGCATTAAAAATTGCCAATCGCGCGCAAGGTAATTACAACACGGCACTTCATTTTTTACATAACGATGATGACGATCATCAATTTGAAGAATGGTTTATTGCTTGGGTAAGAACTGCTTTTAAAGCAAAAGGCAATAAAGCTTCGATTCGAGAATTGATTAGTTGGAGTGAAGAAATTGCGGGAGTCGGAAGAGAATCACAAAAACGCTTTTTGTTGTATTGTCAAAATTTCTTCAGACAAGCCTTAATGCAAAATTATACTCAAGGAAAATTGGTCTATTTTGAACCGGCTACGAAAGGATTTCAATTAGAAAAATTTGCTCCTTTTGTTCATGGAAATAATATTCTTGAAATTACTGAAGAGTTAGAAAAAGCTATTTACCATATCGAACGTAATGTAAATGCAAAATTGGTACTTACCGATCTCTCGATAAAACTAACTCGTTTATTACATAAAAAAGCATAAAAAAAGCACTCTAATTGGAGCGCTTTTTTTAATCTATATGGAAGACTTTTTATTCTTCTGTTGAAGTTTCTTCGGTAGTGGTTTCAGCTCCACCATATTCTTCATTTAAGGCTTTTAAAACCTCATCGGTAATATCTTTACCTTCTTTTGCGTACATAATATTTGCTGACTCGTTAGAACCAAAAATGTAAGTATAACCATTTTCTTTTCCGTAATCGCCAACAAAATCTTTCACCTTTGTAATTAAAGAATCGATAATTTTATCGCTTTCTTCTCTTAACTGTCCGCTTTGCATTTGTTGCTGTCTCGACAACATCTGTTGCTTTTGCATTAACTGTTGTTCTTTTTCTTGACGTTGTGCATCAGACATCGATGCCGATTGACTTTGGTAATCCTGAACTTCTGCCTGAAATGCTCTTGCTACAGAATCTAAACTTTTTTGAAGTTTTTCTGAACGTTTGTTGAAACGAGTTTCTGTTTCTTTCATTTCTTTAAAATCCTGAATCAAAACTGTATTATCAACATAAGCTGTTTTTTCTTGGTTTTGATTACAAGAAGTAAGTATTGCTGCACCAAAAATTACTAAAGCAATTTTTTTCATTTTTCTTTCTTATTTAAATTAGAGTTGCGAAAGTAAGAAGTATTTTCAAAAAATAGGTTAATTCTCTATTAATTAGATAAATCTATATTTTATTATTTTCAATAGAATAAATCTATTAAAACAGAATTAATTTTAGAAGTTTTAAGCGCGAAATAAATTTTAGACTACTAATTTATTAACTCAAACAGTTAAACAAGCTAAAAAGAGCTTAAAATAAATTTTAAGCCTTTTTGAAGACATATATTAAGCTGGAATACTCATTTGTACGTTTTGCTTTCAAATTACTCTTCATTCCGACTCGAAAAGCTGTTAGAAAATTAGATTTTCCGGTTTTATATTTTTCTGAAAGTAAACTCACATAAAAAGAATCAAAAACCAAAGGTAAAGTCTTTTGAAATTGAAATTGATGAGATTTCAATAATCTAACCATTCCTTCTTTTGAAAAATGCCATAAATGTCGAGGCACGTCGTAAGCTGCCCAAAACTCTTGGTAATAACTAGCATCGTAACTTTTAAAATTAGGCACTGCAATAATTAAATATCCATTTCTATTTAATAATGAATGAAATTTTTCTATTTGAAGATCTAAGTCGGGAATATGTTCTAACACATGCCAAAGACTAATTACATCAAATTTTTCTTCCGAAGAAATTAAAGAAATATCTTCAATTAAATGAATCTCTTTTTGCTCCGCTAATTTTCTAGCTGCCGAATTTGGCTCCACTCCCCTAACCTTCCAATTGCTTTGTTTGGCTGTTTTTAAAAAATCTCCGGTTCCTGCGCCAATATCAAATAAGGTTTTACTTTCTGAATTTACTAAAGAATCGATCAACTTCACTTTTTTTTGAAGCATCACATTTTTTACACCTTGATAAAGTTTATCTGAAAATTTTTTACTCGCATCGGTATGCGAAATATAATCTTCACTTTGATAATACTTAGGAAGATCTTCTGGTGAAGGCTGCGGTTGCGTAATTAAAATATCTTGATGATCGTTATAGATCAATTCAAAATTTTCACCAGTAACTGTATAATCTTTACAAGTTAAAAAAGGTTTTTTTTGAGAGGTTTTCATTAATCTATAATTCTTTGGTAAAATCGTAAACGCTCCATCACGGTTTGTTGGCGTAAACTTTTTTCTTGTAAAATATCATTTCCTTCTGCATCGGTAACCTGAATAGAAATATAATGATGCATGGTTTTTTTAACTGTTGGTTCTTTTTCTTTATCTCTTGTACCGAGCAGACCTGATAAAGTAACTAACTGTACATATTTATCGTCGTCTTCAAAAATAGAAATAAATACGGTTAATTCTTCATCGGGATATAAAGCTTTTGTTGTAAAACTGTACGGAAAATATTTTTCTTTTAAATTGAAATATGATCTGGATCGTTTCTCAAACATTTCGATATTTCCGTTAAACTCGAAAGTAAACGATAAATCTCCGCCATTTCCCGGAGCATCGATTTCATGAATATCGACCGCTCTTGCTTTTTTTACCGAAAAACAAGATTGAAATGAAAGCGAAACTATCATTATAAAAAAGAAAACTTTTATTCTCACCATTATAACATTCAACCTTAATTGAGATAATTTCTAAAACTATTAAGCACATTAATGACAGATGCTCTACGTTCATCATCTTCAGTAAAAACATCATTACCTTCTAAATCTTTTACCTTAACATAAACATAATTAAAAACAACTTCTCCTTTTCTTGAAATATCTTTTCCCTTAATTCCATTTTCAGAGCCTATGATACTATTAAAAGTTGCTGTAAAAAGATCTAGCTTTTTGTCTTGATCTGTACTTAAATAAAAACTAACCTCTAATTCTTCTTCAGGATAAAGTAGTCTTGTAGTAAAAGATTCTGGCAAATAATCTTCTTTAATTTCAAAAAATCGCTGGGCTCTTGGATAAAATGAAATTCGGCTTGCATCTAGATGAAATGCGTAAGAAGTACTTCCATTTTTTAGCTTCGAAGGAATTAATTTATAGCTTTCAATCCGTGGCGCTTTATGAACTCGAATACAAGATTGAAAGCTAAATACGATTATAAATAGTAGAATTATTTTCTTCAAAATACGGATTGTTCCACGTGGAACATTAAAAATTATCTTCCCATATAAACCAAAAGAACCGATATATCTGCCGGACTTACTCCGCTCACTCTTGAAGCTTGCGATACGGTTTTAGGTTGAATTTTATTCAATTTCTCACGCGCTTCCATAGACATGGATTTCAACTTCATATAATCAAAATCTGATGGAATTTTTAAATTCTCTAAACGATGAAGTTTATCTGCGTTGTTCTTTTCTTTTTCGATATAACCGGCATATTTCACCTGAATTTCGGTTTGTTCTAAAACCTCGTGATCTAACTGATGTTCTTGAATATAATTTTCTACCGATTCAATTTTGCGCATATCTTCCATCGTCATATTTGGTCGTGCAAAAATCTTGAACATCTTACCACTTTGTTTTACGCTAGCAGAATTATTAGCTTCTAATACCGGATTGATCTCTTCTGGATTTACGCTCGTTTCTCTAAAGAAAGAAACAAAAGCATCAGAAGAAACTTTTTTCGATTCCATTCTCGCCATTCGTTTAGCAGATGCTAACCCAAGTTGATAAGATTTCTCTGTTAATCTAAAGTCGGCATTATCTTGTCTAAGCAAGGTTCTGTACTCCGCACGCGAGGTAAACATACGATAGGGTTCTTCTGTACCTTTTGTAATGAGATCATCTATTAAAACGCCTATATAAGCTTCATCTCGACTTAACACAAATTCTTCTTTCTCTTGAACTTTAAGCGCAGCATTAATGCCTGCCATTAAACCTTGGCAAGCTGCCTCTTCATAACCGGTGGTTCCGTTAATTTGACCGGCAAAATATAAACCTTCCACTAACTTAGTTTCTAAGGTATGTTGTAATTGTGTTGGCGGAAAATAATCATACTCGATCGCATAACCCGGTCTAAAGAATTTTACATTTTCAAAACCGGCAACAGATTTTAAAGCACGGTATTGAACATCTTCCGGTAACGAAGTTGAAAAACCATTTACATAATACTCGACCGTATTCCACCCTTCTGGTTCTACAAAAAGTTGATGACGATCTTTATCGGCAAAACGGTTAATTTTATCTTCGATACTCGGGCAATACCTCGGCCCTACACTTTCGATTCTTCCGTTGAACATTGGTGAACGATCAAAACCTTCTTTTAATAAATTATGCACTTCAGGAGAAGTATAAGTCATGTGACAAGATCGCTGTTTAGTTAAGGGCTTGGTCACATCTAAATAAGAAAATTTAGCAGGAACATCATCACCGGGTTGCTCAACCATCTTAGAGAAATCTAACGAACGACCATCAACTCGTGGCGGTGTTCCTGTTTTCATTCTACCCGATTCAAAACCTAGATTTACTAAATCTGCTGTAATTCCTGTCGCAGCTCTTTCACCAGATCTTCCTCCGCCAAAATTCTTTTCACCAATATGAATTAAACCATTAAGAAAAGTACCGTTCGTAAGTACTACACTTTTCCCTTTAATTTCTAAACCAAGTGAAGTTCGTACTCCGGTAATTTTTCCGTTTTCAGATAAAATACCCGAAACCATTTCTTGATAAAAATCTAAATTTTCGGTTTGCTCCAACATCATTCGCCAATCTTCAGCAAAACGCATGCGATCACTTTGCACACGTGGACTCCACATAGCAGGACCTTTAGATTTATTCAACATTTTAAACTGTATAGCACTGGTATCACTCACAATACCGCTGTAACCACCCATTGCATCAATTTCACGGACAATCTGCCCTTTTGCAATACCTCCCATCGCAGGATTACAAGACATTTGTGCTATGTTTTGCAAATTCATGGTTACTAATAAGGTTTTACTTCCCATATTCGCAGCAGCGGCAGCAGCTTCGCTTCCTGCGTGCCCACCACCTACTACAATCACATCGTATTCTTTCTCAAACATTACCTTATAAATTTCTATTGTTCCACGTGGAACATTTTAATTTTTTCATCTTCTTTTTCACGCATTAATTGCGCTTCATCATCTGTTTTATCTTTATAACCGCAAAAGTGTAATAAACCGTGAGCGATCACTCGTTTTAATTCTTCCTGAAATGAAACCTGAAATTTTTCAGCATTTTCAGCCACACGTTCTGTACTAATAAATATATCACCGTGCAGAATATTTCCTACCGCATTATCGAAACTGATGATGTCGGTATAGTCGTCATGATTTAAATACTTTACATTTATCTCGTGTAAATATTCATCATCACAAAAAATATAATTGATATCGCCTTCTTTTTTTTCTTCTGATATAATGACATTTTGTAACCACTTTTCGTAAGCTACATTGTCTTCTAATTCAAAATTGTTTTCACTGAAAAAGTTAATCATTCGCTTTAAAATATTCTTGAACTTTTATTTTGAAATTTTGCTGCAAAGGTAAGCTTTGTCTATTTAAAATTTCAGTGGTGTTGAAATATTCTTTCGCCTTATCTAATTGAAGTTGAGTTGGATTCTGATACGTTTTTCTATTCGTTTCAGATTCACGTTTATTATCCTGCCCTTGTTGTAAAGAAGCTTCTTCTAACTTTAATAATTGATGCTGAATATTCTTCATTTGAGATTCGGTTCGCTCGGTAACTCCGCCACGCAACAATTCATCTTCAACTTGCTTCATTTGCCGAGCTAGATTTTTAGCTTTTTCATCTAAACCTTCTTTACGAATCATATCTTCTAATTGATTACGCAATTCTTGCTGACGTTGATAGATCTCATAGATCTCACCACTCAATTGCTCCGCAGATTTTTGTTCGTTTTCACCTTGTTGGTTTCCGTTGCCATCTTTACCATTGGTTCCAGATTGACCGCCATCACCATTTCTTCCGTTTTCACCTTGAGAACCAGATTGACCTCCTTGTCCTGATTGTTCTCCTTGTCCAGATTGACCTTGTTGACCTTTGCCGGGAGAACCAGACTCTCCTTGCTTTTTACCTTTACCTTGCCCTATTTGTTCACCAAGTTCTCCTTGTTTTTGAATAATATCTTGTAATTGAAAACCTCTTCCCTGCCCTTGTCCTTGTCCCGGACTTGGTTGACCTTGACCTTGACCAGAACCCATAGCCATTGCCTGCATTTGTTGTAAAGATTCATTAAGCATATTTGCCAAATCGTTCGCACCTTTAAATACATATTGCTGACTCGCAACTCCGGTTCTTATCTGATTTTCTGATAATCTTTCTAAAGATTTATCGATATTGAATTCTATATCGGTTAACTGTGAAGTAATTTGATCGCCAATCATCGGATTTCGTAGTGCTAAAGCATACAAACTATCATCGACGTGCTGAAAGTTCTCTTTTAAAACATATTGATATCGGAGTTTCTTTGCGTATTGCGGACTGTTTTCTTCAATCGCATTAAAATCTTCCATCAAGTCTTCTTGCTGAAATGAAAACGTAATTAGGTTATCTAAAATTTGCCGAAGCATTTCTGCATCTTCTTGATTTTGCTGGGAACTTCCTTGCATCATCATATTCATCATCTGTTGGCCCATTTGCTGCATTTTCTGTCCGGCAGATTTTTGCTTTTGTTTTGCTTTTTGGGAAGGTGAAGACTTTTGATTTTGAGAATTCTGTTCTTCTTGGCTTTGCTCAGAATTTTCTGAATTCTCTTTATCTGAAGGTTCGTCTCCAGATTCATTATTTTCTTCTTCAGAACCAGATTTTTGTTCAGAATTTTCCGACTCTTTTTCTTCAGAATCTTTTAATTCTTCGCTTGCCTCTTTTTGGTCATTCTTTACGCTTTCTTCTTTTTGAACATCTCGCGGAAGATCCATTGGTTTTTGAAGCTCTTTGTTTTCTTCTTCTAACTCATCCATTTGCTTTTGTAATTCTTCAAAAGCTTTATTCATTTTTTCTTGTTCTTCCGAAGAATTTAAAGAATCATTATCAGCTAATTTTTCTTGTTTTTTTCCAAGCTCATCGATCTCTTTAGAAATTTGCTCAGCCTTTTTCTGAACGTAATAACGCTTCGTTAACTCTAGGAGTTGTTCTAAACTTTTTTGTTCATTTTGGTTCTGTTTGCTTAGTTTTTCAATCTTTTGGTTAAGCTCTTCTTTATTTATTTTTTCTTGATATTTTTCTAATTCTTTCAGCAATTCTTCATTTTGCTCAATACGCTCTTCATTTTTTTCTAAACGCTCTTGTAATTGTTCTTTAAATTTATCTCTTTTTTCTGGCTGAAATTGCTCTAAGTTTTCTTTCATCTGCTTAGAGTATTCTTTCATCATTTTTTCTTGCTGCTGTTGACGCTCAATGTAATTTTCTAATTTTTTACGGTCGTTGTAATTCAGCTGCTTTTTTTCTTTCTGTAGTTGATCAAGCTCTTGTAATTCTTTGTTGCTCTCTTTCATTTTTTGCAAAGAATTATCAATATCTTTTATGGTCTCTTCTTGATTGTTGAGCTGTTCTTGTGTTTCTTCATCTTCGGTAAACTTGCGAAAAGAAAAAGTTTCACTCTTGGTTCGCTTTTTACCATTTACTTGGTCATTATCGAAAACCTGAAAATAAAATTTGTAAGCTTTACCTCGATGTAATTGCAAATCTCCGGGAAAAGCATACACAAAATCATCGAAGGTTGAAGTGCTTACCGGTAAGTTTACTTTTTTAGTTTCCTTCGGATTTTCACTGGCAAAATACACCAACTGTAAACCGGTTAAACCGTAATCGTCGGCTACTTTACCATAGAAATACATCACTTGACGATCTAAAGAATCACGCTTCATTTCTACATCAAGCTCAGGAAATTCATCTCGAACAACTTTTAATTGATAGGACAGTTGTTCGTAATTTTTTAATTGCTCGTTAGAAGTTGAAATTTGATACGAAGTATTTCTGAAAATTTGCTGTTGAAGCGAAAACTGATCTTCTGCTTGCTGAAAAGTTTCTAAAGTATCGGGTAAATTCAACTGAATTTGGTTCGTGGCTTTTGCGTTAAGATTCCACGAAACTTTGGTACCTTCAGGAATAGTGGCATTTCCGGTTCCTTTTAAAACTTCATCTTGTTTACCCACATAAGCAGGATAATCGAGTTGCATTTCAAAATTTACCAAGGTAGGAACGTTAATTACTTGTAATTGGTAAGGTTTGGAAGTCACCTCGTTCGAGCTAAAATAAAATTCGGTATTCTTTGAAACACGATCAAAAGTATATTCAAAAACACCGGGATTTACTTTCTTTAAAAAATAGGTTTCACCATCGTAATGAATGCTGGCATTATCAGGAATTACACTACCATCGGTAAATATTCTAAGGCTTAAACTTTCATTTTCTTTTACCTGCAATTGATCCTGATTAAGTTGAAATGAAAACGGAGCCGGTGGTTCATAAGCTTGATCGTAATTGACAACCCGTGTGTAGCTTTCGGAGAATAAATTACTATTCCCGGAAATATAGATCGCTAAAAATATAAAAACGGGAATTATAGCGTACTTTACATACCTAAGATTCGATTTAAAATTTACCGCAATTTGAAATGGAATAGGTTGTAGTTCTAGAGATTTTTGATCGATACTTGCCAGTAACAATTCAGAATCATTACTTTTTGCGTTTTTATGCAGCTGAAGAATATTCAGCAATTTATCATTTACTTCAGGAAAGTGTTCACCAATAATTTTAGAAGCTTGCTCGTAATTAATTCCTTTAGAAAGTTTGAAAAGCTTAGCGAGCGGGTACAAAATAAACCTTCCGAATAAAGCTACCTCTACTCCAACAAAAAGCCAGAATAAAATTTTTCTTCCAAGGGAATTCAGCCAGAAAAAATATTCAAAAGAAACTGTGATCAGAAAATACAAAAAACCAATGGCAAAAAATAAAATTGCTCCTTTTACCAATTCGTTTAAGTAATATTTTCTAATAAAAGCTTCTAACTTATGCTTGATAAGTTGGTAATTATTCATCGAGAACAGGTTTGCTTAGTCGTTAACTTCTAAAACTACAATAAAAATTTAAGCTATCTAAATGGCTTAAGTAGTTTAACATCAAGACCTCAACAAATTTCTTACCAATTTTATCTTCTTGTTTTGATTGAATATTCGACAGATAAGATTGTATCTTTGCCAAAAAACAGAAGAAAATGTCTCAGAAAGTACGCGTGCGTTTTGCACCAAGCCCAACCGGACCTTTACATATTGGCGGAGTAAGAACCGCATTATTCAATTACCTTTTTGCAAAAAAACATGAAGGTGATTTTGTATTACGTATAGAAGATACCGATCAAACTCGTTATGTAGAAGGCGCCGAAGATTATATTGTTGAAGCTTTAAACTGGTTAAATATTCCTTACGATGAAGGCCCGGGAAAAGAAGGTGATGCCGGCCCATACCGCCAAAGTGAACGCAAAGGCTTGTACCGAGAATATGCCGATAAATTATTAGCGAGCGGAAATGCTTATTATGCCTTTGATACTGCGGAAGAATTAGCTGAAAAAAGAGCTGAACACGAAGCCCAAAAAGAAACCTTTATCTATAATTGGCATAATCGTGAAGAGTTAAACAACTCATTAGCACTTTCTGAAGAAGAAACCAAGCAAAAAATTGAAAGTGGCGAGCCTTATGTAATCAGGTTTAAAGCTCTAGAAAATGAAGAGCTCGATCTACAAGATGAAATTCGTGGCGAGATTCAAGTAAACACTAAAGTACTTGACGATAAAGTTTTATTTAAAAGTGACGGGATGCCTACCTATCACTTAGCGAATATTGTGGACGATCATTTGATGAAAATCACCCACGTAATTCGTGGGGAAGAATGGTTACCCTCTTTAGCATTACACGTTTTATTATACCGAGCTTTTGGTTGGGAGGCTCCTAAATTTGCGCATTTACCGCTAATTTTAAAGCCTACCGGAAAAGGAAAATTAAGTAAACGTGATGGCGATAAGATGGGATTCCCGGTATTCCCTCTGGAATGGAAAGATCCTAAAACCGGAGATATCGCTTCCGGTTACCGTGAAGATGGTTATTTGCCACAAACCGTTCTAAATATGTTAGTTTTCTTAGGTTGGAACGAAGGTGAAGGTTCAGAAAAAGAAATTTATACGTTAGAAGAATTAACCAAAGCTTTTAGTTTAGCACACGTTTCTAAAGGCGGTTCTAAATTTGATCCTGAAAAAACAAAATGGTTTCAGCATCATTATTTACAAGAACAAGATAATGTAGTTTTAGCAGAACAATTTTTACCATTTTTAAAAGAAAAAAATATTGATCCTGCCCTAACCTATGTCGAAGAAATTGTAAAAACCATTAAAGAACGCGCAACGTTTGTAAGTGATTTCTGGGAACTTTCTTCTTTTTATTTTGAAGCTCCTACAGATTTTGATGCAAAAGCTGCTAAAAAAGCTTGGAAAGAAGAAACTGCTGAAATTATGCAAAACGTAAAAAATGTAATTGCTGAAGTAGAAGATTTCAACCAAGAAAATCTTCAGGAAAAAGTAAAAGGATGGATTACCAATGAGGGAATTGGCTTCGGAAAAGTTATGCAACCCCTCCGTTTATCGCTAGTTGGAGAAATGAAAGGACCCGATCTATTTCATATTATGACTTCTGTTGGAAAAGAAGAAACCCTAAAACGTATCGATTTTGCCATTGAAAAGTTAAAGTAGCTTTTAACCTGCAAGGTCTTGGAGGCCCTTGTAGGTTTATTTTATAAAACTTAGTTCATACCTACAAGGTTTTAAAAACCTTGCAGGAAAATATTTTGGACAAGTTTTCTATCATATAAAAAGCAGTTTGAAAATTCAAGCTGCTTTTTTTGTTAACGAAATCTAAAAACTAACGGTTAATCATGTATATTTAGAGCATTAATCAATTAAAATGTTATGGGAATATTCTTTACAGGATTTATTATTTTCTTAGGGTTAATCATCCTAATCTCCGGTATTTTTACCGTAAAACAACAAACCGCAGCAGTAATTGAACGCTTTGGAAAATTCAACAGTATTCGAAATTCCGGACTTCAATTTAAAATTCCGGTGTTCGATAAAATTGCAGGAAGGTTGAATTTAAAAATTCAGCAATTAGATGTGATCGTTGAAACTAAAACGAAAGATGATGTATTTGTACGTTTAAAGATCTCGGTTCAGTTTCAAGTGATTAAAATGAAGGTTTACGATGCTTTTTATAAGCTTGAAAATCCGCAGGATCAGATTACTTCTTATGTGTTTGATGTAGTTCGTGCAGAAGTACCTAAAATGAAGTTAGACGACGTATTTGAGCGTAAAGACGATATTGCGAACGCAGTAAAGTTAGAACTGAACGATGCAATGATCGATTATGGTTACGATATTATTAAAACTTTAGTGACCGATATTGATCCTGATGTACAAGTAAAAGCAGCAATGAACCGCATTAACGCTTCTGAACGTGAAAAAGTTGCCGCAGAATATGAAGCGGAAGCAGAACGTATTAAAATTGTGGCAAAAGCGAGAGCCGAGGCAGAAAGTAAACGTTTACAAGGTCAAGGTATTGCCGATCAGCGTCGAGAAATTGCTCGTGGTTTAGAAGAATCTGTAGATGTGTTGAATAATGTTGGGATCAATTCACAAGAAGCTTCTGCACTAATTGTAGTTACGCAGCATTACGATACGTTACAATCTTTAGGAGAAGAAACCGATACCAACTTAATTTTATTGCCAAATTCGCCACAAGCGGGAAGTGATATGCTGAATAATATGATCGCTTCTTTTGTAGCTTCTAACCAAATTGGTGAGAAAATGAAAGAGCAAAACAAGGTAAAAGGAATTGCTTCAACTGCTAAAAAAGCGAAACCAAAGAGACAAAATCCACCAATGGATGACGATGAATATAGAAGTGAAGAGTAAAATTTTTATTGAATTCAAATAAAAAACCCGCTAAGATCTAGCGGGTTTTTTTTGTATTGAAATTGATAAATTATTCAGCTTCTTCCGGATTATGGATCGCTAAAATATAACCATCGGTTAAGTATTTTTTAGCGACTTTTTGTAAGTAAGAGATATTCATCTTTTCTACATTCTTTTCAAAATCGAATACTTTAGTAGCATCTTCATTTTGATAATCTGCATTCTTTAAAAGTGATAACCAAAATCTGTTCTCTTTTAAAGATTCTTTATGTTCTAATAATTGCGTTTCTTTTACTTTCTGAAGGTCTTTTTCTGTAGGACCTTCTGCAACTAATTTTTCAACTTCTTTAATTGCTGCATTTTTAAGTTTATCTACGTTTTCTGGTCCGCACGGGAAGCTAATGGTAAAATTATACCAACCGTAAGGAGTTTTACTAATGTTACCTCTTGCGCCAACACCATAAACACCACCTTCTTCTTCACGTAGTTTTTCAACTAGCTTAATGGTTAAAATTTCACCTAAGGTTTTTAAAGCATAAGCGTCTTTTTTGTTGTATTTAGCTCCGCCTTGATAAGTGATTCTTACTGAACTTTTAGGATCTTTACCTTTTTCTACGATCTTTTCGTGAGATCCAGATTTAGGTCTAAAGTCTGGAACTTCATAAGATTCATCTGAATTTTTTGAAGGTAAACTTGCTAAATAAGTTGCTGCATAATCTTTAAGCTTGGCTTCATCTATGTTACCTACAAAATAGAAATGAAAATCGCCTGCATCTGCAAAACGTTCTTGATATTTTTTGTAAGCTAAATCGTAATCTGCAGCATCCATTTTTTCTGGAGTTGGGAATCCTGTATAACGAGGACTATCACCATAGATAAACTCTCCTAACTCTTTTTGAAAATAAAATTGAGGACTTGCCAATAGATTTCCTAAAAATGCTTTTTGCTTATTAACGTAAGAATCAAAAGCTTCTTCATCTTTATTTAATTCGGTAAAATATAAATGAGTTAACTGAAATAATTCTTCTAAATTTTTAGGAGCCGCATTCCCTCTAAATCCTTCACTATACGTTGAAATATAAGGATTTACCGAAACAATTTTACCAGACATCATTTTACTTAAATCTGTTTTGCTAAAATCGTTTACACCTGCTTCTGTTAAGCCACTATTTGCAAAGGTGGTAGCTTTATAATCTTCAACAGAATATAAAGATGTACCTCCGTAACTAAATGCTTCAAATAAAACCTCATCATTTTTAAAATCGGTTTTCTTGTAGGTTACCGTTGCGCCGTTGCTTAAGGTTAATGTTGTAGTTCCTAATTCTTTATTCGTTTCAGTTTTAGTGATACTTCCTTTTTTAGGAGTTTTTGCCATTAGCGATTCGGCAACTTCAGTTTCTTCGTAAGGCTCTAATTCTTTATTTTCAATTTCTTTAAATAAAGCTCTTACTTCTTCTTCTGTAGGTTGCTCTACTCCATCTTTCTCTGGACCGGTAAGCACTACTACTCTATTTTCATCTTTAATATAACCTGAAATTAAGCTATTGATCTCTTTTAAATTAATCGTAGGTAATTGTTCTTGATGAAATTTATATTCCCAATCGATACCCGGCATTGGTTCGTTTTCAAGAAAGTTTCTAATATATTCTCCAACAACACGTGAAGATTCGTTCTTACCTTTATTCTTGAAGGATTGTTCTAATCTTGCTAAAATGTCTTTTTTAGCGCGTTCTAGCTCACTTTGAGTGAAACCGTGTTGTTTTACTCTTTCGTTCTCTTCTAATAAAGCACGTAAAGCGGTAAGTTGCTTACTGGCGTCACACATGGCAAAAGACTGGTAAGCTTCTTTAGTTCTAGACCAAGTACCACCGTGATAACTGTAACCGTAAACGAATGGCGGATTATTGCTATTTCTCAATTCATCAAAACGATTATTGATCATTTGCGCAAATAGTGACTCTACCATCGAATTTCTATAGTCTTCTAAAGTTTCTTCTGCTTCAACATTACCTTTGTCTTTAAATAAAACTTGTACGTTGGCAAAAGTTGCTTCTTCATCAGACTCGATCGCAATTAAAGTTTCTTCGTGATTAGGGAGCTCGAAAGATTCTCTTTTTCTTTCGTTTTTCGGGTTTTTAATGTGAGCGAAATGATCTTTTATTTTTTGTTCTAAAACTTCAACATCTACATCTCCTACTGCCATTACAGACATTAGATCTGGACGATACCAGTCATTGTAAAAACTACGAATGCTTTCGTAATCAAAAGTTTCTAAATTTTCTTTGGTACCAATAGGAAGTCGATCTGCGTACTTTGAACCGTGTAAGATCTTTGGTAAATATTCTTGACGCATGCGCTGCTCGGCGCCTTGCCCTAAACGGTATTCTTCTAAAACCACTCCGCGCTCTTCGTCGATATCTTTATCTTCTAGTAATGCGTTATGCGCCCAATCTTCAATAATCTGAAATCCTTTTTCAAGTTTTTCTGGGTCGTCACTCGGGATGGGAAGAATGTAAACCGTCTCATCGAAACTGGTATAAGCGTTTAAATGCGCCCCAAATTTTACTCCAATACTTTGTAGGTAATCTACTAATTCGTTCTTTTTGAAGTTTTTAGTACCATTAAAATTCATATGCTCCATAAAGTGAGCTAAACCTCTTTGGTCTTCATCTTCTAAAATTGAACCTGCATTTACCACAAGTCTTAATTCTACTTTGTCTTCGGGTTTACCGTTGTTTTTAATGTAGTAAGTTAGTCCGTTTTCTAAAACTCCTTTTTTTACTTCTGGATTAAAAGGAATTTCTTCCGACAGATCTTGATTGCTTTGCGCTTTTGTTTGCTGAAAGGGCGTAAATGCAAGAAAAGCTCCTACAAAAAGCGCAGTAAGGTTTGAATATTTCATTTGAATAAGTTAATGTTAGAACTTAAAAATATAAATTATATAACAAAACGTATAGTTTATAAACACAAAAAAGCTCACTTTAACAGTGAGCTTTTTTGAAATTCTTCTTCTTAGCAATTTTTATTTATTCACAATCTTAGCTTTTTGTATACCGATAAGTTTAGAAACGGCTTTTAATATAAAAGCTCGTTTAGCAATTTTCGTAGCAATACCGGTAGCTAAACTAATGGGTGATAAATCTTCTTTAATATTATTTACAGAAAGTTTTATGCGCTCTTTATCGATATGATTTTGTAGCTTTAAAACTTTAAGATCGTTGTTTATTTCTTCGTATGATTCATAAATTTTCATTGGCTGTCTACTTCTGTTTGTAAAGGTTCGTCTAAAACTTCATCGATTGTACTTTCATTAAAGAACATTTTTGAAAATTTAGTAAGTATAAATGAGTCGAAAATATTTCTTCCGAAGAGAAGGAACAGAATGAATACTACTAGATAAAAACCGGCTACTATAAAAAATCCTGCGGCATAACTATCTAAAGCATCACCAATTAAAAATGCTGCCCCAAAAGATAAAAAGCCGAGAAATATTAAAAAAATGCTTCCGGCCACAAGCATAGTGACCAACATAGACGAACTTTCTGTAAGCTTTTTAAAAGCGAATAGCTTATAATACTCCATCGTACTTTCGATATACGCTTGGGTATTTTTATAAAGCTCGTCTATGTGGTTGGTTACTTTATTTAAAGGCATAGACTACGCTGTTGCGTTTTTAACATTGGTCTTTACTTCTTCTTTTTTAACTTCTTTTTGAAATTTTGCGTTTTTCTCTCTTAAGGCTTCTAATTTTTCTTCCATTGCAGAAAGAATATCGTCTGCTTTATAGCTTGCTGAAGAAAGTGTTTCTTCTAACTTAGATTCGAAATTAAGTTTTGCACTTTTAGCAGATTCAGATAAGTTAGAAGAGGTTTCTTTAACTTGCTCATCTAATCTTTTCTTCGCTTTTTTAGCTTCTTTGTTAAGTTTTTTACGTGTATTTTCTCCTTTATCTGGAGCGTAAAGTAAACCTACTCCTGCACCAATTGCAGCACCGGTTAGTAAAGCTAAGATGGTTGTTCCTGTATTATTTGCCATAATTTTTGTTTTTAAAGGTTAATGATTAGTTCATTCAAATTTAACATTTATCGGTCTTGCTTCTTGTTAATAACCGGTTAATATCCTGAAATTCAATGCTAAAATTATCTTAACGAAATCTGAATTATTTCCACAGAAAAAAAGCGCATTCAACATAATATTGAATGCGCCTTAATCAGCTAAATTGAAAAAAATTATTTTTTCTTAGCCCAAGAATCTCTTAGTGTTACTGTTCTGTTAAATACTAATTTTTCTGAAGTACTGCTCTGATCTACACAGAAATAACCAATGCGTTGAAACTGAAATTGTTCTAACTCTTTCGCATCTTTTAAACTTGGCTCTACGTAACCGGTAATTACTTCTAACGAATTAGGATTTACAAATTCTAAGTAATCTTTTTCTTTATCGGCATCTGGAGCTTCCACCGTAAATAAACGATCGTATAAACGTACTTCTGCAGCAACCGCATGTTTAATAGAAACCCAATGTAAGGTTCCTTTTACTTTACGTTTAGACTCTTCTGTACCACTACCACTTTTACTTAACGGGTCGTACGTACAGTGTATTTCGGTGATATTTCCTTCTTCATCTTTTACTACATCTTCTCCTTTAATGATGTAAGCATTCTTTAAACGTACCTCTTTTCCTAAAGTTAATCTGAAAAATTTACGGTTGGCACTTTCTTTAAAGTCTTCTCTTTCAATATATAATTCTTTTGAAAAAGGTACTTGTCTGCTTCCTGCATTTTCATCTTCAGGATTGTTTTCTGCCTCTAGCCATTCTTCTTCTTTCTCGTAATTGGTAATGACTAATTTTACCGGATCTAAAACACCCATTACTCGTGGTGCAGTTTTATTTAAATCTTCTCGAGCGCAGAATTCTAAATGAGAAAGATCGATGATATTTTCACGCTTTCCTACTCCAATCGATTCAGCAAATTTTCTAATAGAATTTGGCGTGTATCCTCTTCTTCGTAAACCGGAAATGGTTGGCATTCGAGGATCGTCCCAAGATTCTACCAATCCTTTTTCTACCAATTGCGCTAATTTACGTTTACTAACTACCGTATGACTTAAATTACGACGTGCAAACTCTCGCTGTTTAGGTTGAAAGTCTTCCGGTTTGCTTACTTTATTTACAAACCAATTGTATAATTCTCTATGCGGAAGAAATTCTAACGTACAAAATGAATGAGAGATCGATTCAATAAAATCACTTTCTCCGTGTGCCCAATCGTACATCGGGTAGATTTTCCACTCGTCATTGGTTCTGTGATGCGCTTTGTGTACACAACGATACATAATTGGATCGCGCATTAACATATTAGAAGAAGTCATATCGATCTTAGCACGAAGTACGTGCGCTCCTTCCGGAGTATCGCCGTTCTTCATTGCTTCAAAAAGTTCTAGGTTTTCTTCTACAGAACGCTCACGATACGGACTTTCTTTACCGGGCTCGGTTGGTGTTCCTTTTTGGTTGGCAATCGCTTCAGAAGTTTGGCTGTCTACATAAGCATCGCCATTTTTAATCATCTCTACTGCCCAATCGTACAATTGCTGAAAGTAGTCTGATGCGTAACACTCTTTTGCCCATTTAAATCCTAACCATTCTACATCACGCTTGATCGAATCGACAAACTCTTTTTCTTCTTTAATAGGATTCGTATCGTCAAAACGAAGATTTACCGGCGCATTGTAGCGTAAACCTAAGCCAAAATTTAAATTGATCGATGAGGCGTGACCAATATGTAAATAGCCATTAGGTTCTGGCGGAAATCTAAATTTTAGATCTTCCTTTTGATAACCTCCCGTCGCTAGATCGTCTTCGATGATTTGTTCTATAAAATTGAGTGACTTCTTTTCTTCTGCCATAATTTTTTCTTGTAAAGCCGCAAAGTTATCAAAAATTAAAATGTAGTGAATAACTTCAAAAGGTTTTATAATTTTATAATCTAAAACTAAATGATGACTGAACTTCAAAAAATAATACTGTATTCAGGTTTATCCGGAATTACTGTGTTTATTGGCGGATTAATTGCTCAACTCGTTGATAAAAAATCTTCATCAACTAGTTTATTGATGAAAGAAATTAACCACGGTATTTCTGCTTTTGGTGGCGGTATTATTGTTTCTGCATTAGCTCTAGTCTTAATCCCAAAAGGTATTGAAAAATTAGCTGTTTTACCCGTTGTTCTTTGGTTTAGTTTAGGTTCTATTTGCTTTTTTATGCTCGATCGATTAATTGCCAAAAAAGGAGGAAAAATTGCTCAACTTTTAGCGATGTTGATGGATTTTATACCTGAAGCCATTGCGCTGGGTGCTGTTTTTGCTACCGATAATAAAACAGGAGTTTTACTGGCTGTTTTCATTGGTTTACAGAATTTACCGGAGAGTTTCAATTCCTATAAAGATTTACGATCAACAGGTTTTTCAGCTAAAAAAACACTTACGCTTTTATTCATTTTAAGTTTTAGCGGAATTGCAGGTTCGTTAATTGGCTATAATTTTTTACAAGATCAGCCAGAGATTACTTCAGCTTTAATGTTATTTGCCAGTGGTGGTATTTTATATTTAATTTTTGAAGATATCGCGCCGCAAGCCAAACTTAATCATACTTGGGTACCGGCTTTAGGAGCCAATTTAGGATTTTTAGTAGGTATTATTGGACATTTATTAATTTAAGCAAATTCAAAATTTAGATAGTATATTCGTAAAAAAATAATATTGTGGGAATTATTAAGCTGAATAATATACGTGTTTACACCAATCACGGTTGTCTAACAGAAGAAGGAAAAATAGGAAGTGATTACCGCGTAGATCTAGAAATTCACGCCTCTTTGGAAGCTTCATCTATTTCAGATGAATTAAAAGACACGGTTGATTATGTGCATCTTAACCGAATTGTAAAAGAAGAAATGGCTATACGCGCTAAACTATTAGAGCACGTTGCCAAACGTATTATCGATCGCATTTTTGAGGAGCTAGAAATGGTTGAACAAGCGGAAGTGGCCGTTTCTAAAATAAATCCGCCATTGGGAGGCGATGTAGAAAATGTAACTATTGTATTATCAAAAGCAAGATAAATGTTTGCTTTTAGCTAAAAATTATTACATTTGCAGTCCTTAATTATAAAGGGTGCCGTGGCCGAGTGGCTAGGCAGTGGTCTGCAAAACCATGTACAGCGGTTCGAATCCGCTCGGCACCTCAACAAAAAAGCCTTTCCATCCTGAAAGGCTTTTTTTATGATTCGTCGTTATCACTCTTCGGGATCACATGCTCCACTTTACTTTCTAACTCTTCTAATTCTGAAGGGAAAATACCTCTAGAAACCAACACCAATCCAAATACTATTATGACAATACTTATCCCTCGTTTTAAACGATAAATTCGGGTAGGTGTTAATTTATGATTTAAACGCTTCGCTAATAAAATTTTCAATAGATCGATGATGAAATAAGTACTGATTACCGTTGTAAAAAATACCAATAATCGATTTGGATCCATTTCTAACTGCGGACCAAAAACAATGATTAATCCTAACCAGAAACCTAGCACGCCAATATTTACAAAATTCAGTAGAAAACCTTTGAACATGAGCTGAAATAAAGCACCTTTTTTCAACTTTCGAATACCATCTTCATCATCGGGATGCGGAATTGCTTTCTTTTCTTTTACAAAGGTTATTACGCCATAAGTGGCCATTACACAACCGCCAAATATAAAAAGTGCGGGATCGTCTTTTATGCTATTAAGAAGCTTGCTAGTCCCTAAATAAGCGATCGAAAGAAAGAAAATATCGGCTAAAATTACACCGATATCAAAAAAAACAGCCGCTTTAAAACCTTTAATAGCAGCAGTTTCTAGCAAAACAAAAAATACAGGACCCAGTAAAAAGGCCAAAAAAAAGCCTAACGGAATTCCGGCAAAAATGTCTTGTAGCATAAATGAGAGTGTTCTAATCTTGATTACACAAAGGTAAGCAATAGAAAATTGAAATTTACCTTAGGTTAATGTTTCCGCCTAAAGTTACCTTTTGATCTACTTTTTCAGGATCGCCATAAATATTAATATTACCACCGGCTTGTACTTTAGCTTTACAATACTCAGAACTTCTAATCTCTGCATTTCCGCCTGCTTGCACTTTTACCTCGGTAGTTTTAGTTTCTAGATCTTCACCATCGTATTGGCCGCCGGTTTTAACTTCTATAATTTGCTCTTTTGCATTGCCACGCGTTTGCACATAACCACCGGTTACACTTTTAACTTCTAATTTTTCGACATTTAAATAACCGGCAATAATTTGCGCTCCTTCTTGTGAGTTTAACATAAGTAAAGGCTGTTCTACATGTTCTGCGATCTCTACGTAAGCGCCTTCGTTAGCATCTACGACTTCTGCAGTTTTATAATATACTTTGATCTTGGTATCGGTCTCGCTCCAAATATTTCCTAAACCTAACCTAATTTTTAAGGTGTTGCCTTTTACTTTGGCTTCAATTTCATCTTTATCGAAACCGGTTGCCACAATTTTATTTTCTGTGGAAGGAATTAAAGTCGCCTGAATTTTGCTGTAAATCTTTATTTCTGAAAATTCTTCGTTGATCGCTATCTCTGTTTCTTGTGCAACTACAGATGCGCTCACAGTTAACAAGAAAAAAAACAATAATTTTTTCATAAGGTGTTGAATTGATTATTTTCTATTACAAAAATACAATCTTAATGGTGGTTTTGTTCTAAAAACGTGTTAATGGAAATGTTTTAAATGAAAAAAGGAACCTTTTTGAATTGGTTCCTTTTATTATTTTACGCTATTTTGAAAATGCAACCCTGAAACAACATTTCGACTCCGCTCAATGTGGAAAAAGGGTAACAATAGATTTATAAAACATTTGTCGATTAGATTCCTGCCTGCGCAGGAATTAAACTTCTACTTCTTCTCTTGCACCAATCAGGTTAAAATCTAAATGACGTTTAACGAGATCGGCATTTTTTACCGTGACGTAAACTTCATCTCCTAGTTGATAGATTTTCTTAGAGTCTCGACCGACGATTGCAAAATTCTCTTGATCGAACTCAAAATGATCTTCTTTGATATCGCGTAAACGCACCATTCCTTCACATTTATTTTGCTCGATCTCTACGTAAATTCCCCATTCGGTCACGCCGGAAATTACCCCTAAAAATTGTTCGTTTTGGTGATCTTGCATAAACTTCACTTGCATATACTTGATCGAATCACGTTCTGCATTGGTCGCAAACATTTCCATATCGCTACAATGGTTACAACGCTGTTCGTAATCTTCTTCGTTGGCAGAATTTTTTCCGTCTAAATAGCGCTGCAATAAACGATGCGCCATCACATCGGGATAACGACGAATGGGTGATGTGAAATGCGAATAATAATCGAACGCCAACCCATAATGACCAATATTTTGTGTACTGTAATACGCTTTGCTCATCGTACGAATGGTTAAGGTATCGACCATATTTTGTTCCTTCTTGCCTTGAACGTCTTTTAAAAGTCCGTTTAAAGACTTGCTTACGGCTTTTCGATCTTTTAGGTTAAGCTTATACCCAAATTTACCGACGACGTTCTCTAGCGCTGCTAATTTTTCGTCGTTTGGTTCGTCGTGACAACGGTACACAAAGGTTTTTGGTGGTTCTTGTTTTCCTATAAATTCTGAAACTTTTTTATTGGCTAACAACATAAACTCTTCGATAAGTTTATTTGCATCTTGAGAGGTTTTAAAATACACACCAATCGGTTCGTTATCCTCATCTAAATTGAATTTTACTTCAACCTTATCAAAAGAAATTGCTCCGCTAGCCATCCGTTTGGTACGCATTTTTTTAGCTAATCGATCTAAAGTTAATACCGCATCTACAATCTCTGGAGTAGTTTCGTAAAGCTTACCGGTAAGTGATATTTTATTTGGGATCTCGCCTCTTTTAGTTTCAATAATATGTTGTGCTTCTTCGTAAGCAAAACGGGCATCGCTATAAGTTACCGTTCTCCCGAACCAATTATTTACCACTTCAGCTTTTTTGTTAATTTCAAAAACTGCAGAAAAGGTATATTTTTCTTCGTGTGGTCGTAACGAACAAGCGTTGTTAGATAAAACTTCCGGAAGCATCGGTACAACACGATCTACCAAATAAATTGAAGTACCACGTTCGTAAGCTTCTTCATCTAAAATAGTACCGGGTTGCAAATAGTGTGAAACATCGGCAATGTGAATACCAATTTCGTAATTACCGTTTTCTAAAATTTTAAAACTGAGCGCATCATCAAAATCTTTTGCGTCTTTTGGATCAATTGTGAACGTAAGCGTATCGCGCATATCGCGACGCTTTTTAATTTCTTTTTCTTGAATACAAGTATCTAATTTATTCGCAAATTCTTCCACTTCTTTCGGGAAATCTGTGGGTAAACCATTTGATGCTAAAATCGATTGCATCTCGGTTTCGTGTTCACCTGCTTCACCTAAAACTTCTAAAATCTTACCGGTTGGCGAATCTTTTTTCTCGGGCCAACCTCCCATTTTTACTAAAACTACAAGTCCGTTTTTAGCGTCTTTCGTTAAATTTTCTTTCGGAATAAAAATATCGGTATACATTTTTGGGTTCTGTATTTCTACGAATCCAAAATTGTCATTGAGGTGCAGAACACCTACAAAATTCTCTTTTTTACGTTTTAAAATTTCAACAACTTCACCTTCGGGTTTTCTTCCTCTTCGGCTTCTGTACACGTAAACTTTTACTTCATCACCGTCTAACGCACGATTTAAATTATTACCGGGTACATAAATATCTTGTTCTTGATCTTCAACCACGACATAACCATCTTTTCGGGTGGTCATATCTAAGGTTCCTGTAAAATAATTTACACGTTCGTTGATCTGGAATTTACCGGATTCTGCTTGTATAATTTGCTTGCCTTTAGAAAGCTTTGCTAATTCTTTAATGATTTGATTTCTGCTATTGGCGTCGTTTACATCAAGTTTAGCAGCAATTTGTTTGTAGTTAATGCTTTGGTTAGCATTGCTTCTGAGTATATCTAAGATCTTTTCAGAAAGACCTGGTATTTTGTTATTTCTTTTTTTCTTACTCTTACTTCTTCTTTTTGCCATTTATTCTTTTCTCAATTGTTTCTAAAAGTACGTTTTAATAATTAGAATACATTTCTTTTCGATTAAAGTTTTGTTAAGTAGCAATTACAAAAACTTTACATACAATTTAAATTTTCTTCATCTTTAAGTGTTAATTAAAACCTAAAATTTCTTAAATTAGAGTTATAATTCGAAGCTAAAATGTACAAACAGAAGCGTTTATACTTTCTATTTATCTGTATTTTCCTATTAGGGATCGCTTCTATATTTCTAATAATCAATAGTTTACTAGAATCTACTACTTCACCTATTCTAATTTCTAGAACTTCTGCCGTTCACGTTAGTCACTAGTAATTAAGCAATTAAATAGTATTTTTGTACTTACAAATTAGGTATGAGCAACTATTTATATTTAGCTACGTTTAGCAATCCTTTTCAGTACGCGATCTTAAAATCTATTTTAGAACGCGAAGCTATTCGATTCTTTTTTCAGAACGAAACAGTGATAGGTTTACTTCCTTTTTATTCTTCAACATCAGGAGGTATTCATCTAAAAGTTCATCCCGAAGATTTTGAGAACGCAAAGCTACTTTTCGAAGAATTTAAATACAACTCTCATTTAAAAATTACCTAAACTTAGTTGTTATTAACAGTATACATAATAAATATTCTTTTTTTAAAAATTTTAAAATCTAAATGATGATATATGATTGTCTGTGAATAGCGGTAAAATTTGTTGAAATAATATTTTGATTTGTGATTATCGAACGAAATTCAACAGCTATTCACAGTGATTGTTAATTTTAAATCGCTGTAAATGAAATTGTCTTTACACGTTATTAACAATTCTGAAATGTGTTGTTGATATTGAAAAAGTGAATTGTTTAGTTGAAAATTTGATGTTGATAACCTGTTATCGACTATGAATAACTTTTTATTAGAAACTGAAAAACTTATTTGGTAAATACGAAAAATTGTTCTGATTGAATTTTTTCTGAGATAATCAAAAAAACTTTGTCAGATTTCATTTATAGTTATTCACATTTGCTGTTAATTTTTAAAAATTTGAAAACAAGCACTTTAAAAATTTTAATTAACAAGCATAATTCTTCCCGTTAATAAGCGATTATTTACCTTTGCAGCCTAACTTAAAATCCAATCTCATGAAAATTGCTATCGGTAACGATCACGCTGGTACAGACTACAAAAATCAAATTGTAAAGTATCTTGAAAACCGAGATATAGAAGTTGTAAATTACGGTACTAATGAGGCCGACAGTGTAGATTATCCAGATTTTGTTCATCCTGTTGCGAACGATGTAGAAGGAGAAAAAGTAAATCTTGGTATTATTATCTGCGGAAGCGGTAACGGTGCAGCTATGACGGCTAATAAACATCAAGGAGTTCGAGCTGCTTTATGTTGGACCAAAGAATTAGCACAATTAGCCAGAGAACATAATGATGCGAACATATTAAGTATACCGGCTAGATTTACTTCGTTACCCCAAGCGGTAGAAATGGTAAAAACCTTTTTAGATACGCCATTTGAAGGTGGAAGACACCAACGTCGTGTAGATAAAATTGCTTGCCAATAATTCATGCATCAACATTCTGGACATACACATCACGCGGTAAAAGGTAAAAATCTTTGGTATTCAATATTGTTGAATATCGGTATCACCGTAGCTCAAATTATAGGCGGGATTATTAGCGGAAGTTTGTCTTTATTATCTGATGCATTACATAATTTTAGCGATGTAGTTTCTCTAATCATTAGCTACATCGCTAATAAAATTTCCGGCAAAGAAGCATCTTACAATAAAACCTTTGGTTATAAGCGTGCAGAAATTATTGCCGCTTTTGTAAATGCCCTTTCTTTAATTGTGATCGCTATTATATTGATAAAAGAAGCGGTAGTTCGGTTTTTTCATCCTGAACCTATCGAATCGAATATGGTGATCTGGTTAGCAATTCTTGCGATCGCCGGTAATGGTTTAAGCGTCTTATTAATGAAAAAAGACAGCAAAACCAATATGAATATGCGTTCGGCATATTTACACTTATTAACCGATATGTTAGCATCTGTAGCGGTTTTAATCGGCGGACTTCTCATGAAGTTTTACCAAGTATTTTGGGTCGATAGCTTACTTACCGCTATTATTGCTTTGTACTTAATTTTTGTGGGTTGGGATCTGCTTCGCGACAGTTTTAAGTTGTTAATGTTATTTACACCTACCGAAATTCCGTTGAAAACCATTGCTTCTAAAGTTTGCGAAATTGAAGAAGTAAAAAATATGCACCACATTCACGTTTGGCAACTCAATGAAAATGAAGTTCATCTTGAAGCACACGTCGATTTTAATAAAGACATCACGCTTTCAGAATTCGATGAAATACTTATTAAAATTGAAAAAGAAATTCACGCCTACGGAATTAACCATATTAATATTCAGCCGGAATTTAATAAACCCGATAACAAATCGATCATCGTTCAAGATTAATTTATGCTGCAACTCGAAACTAAAACCTTTCAAGAATTAACAATTTCAGAATTATATCAAATCCTTCAACTTCGTTCTGAAGTTTTTGTAGTCGAGCAAGATTGCGTTTATCAAGATATTGATGGTAAAGATGAAAAAGCGCTTCATATTCTTGGCAAAAAAGAAGGGAAAATCGTGGCTTACACCCGTTGTTTTGCGCCTAATATTTATTTTGAAGAAGCAGCCATTGGTCGTGTGGTGGTAAAAGAAACCGAACGAAAATTTGGTTACGGTCATCAAATTTTAAAAGCTTCTATTGAAGAAATTCAGCAGCGTTATCAAACCACTACCATTAAACTTTCTGCACAACAATACCTCACTCATTTTTATGAAACTCACAACTTTAAACAAATAGGTGAAGGTTATTTAGAAGATGGAATTCCGCATATTGCTATGCTAAAAAATTAATTCACACAAAGTTAAAGGCTTAGCTTTTGGTAAAAGCGCCATTTATAATTACTTTTGCACGCTTAAAATTTTAGCGAAGCATGAAAAAAGTTCTCAACCTTTTCGACTTTAAACAAAAAGTAGATTATAAAACCGAAATCTTAGCAGGATTAACGGTAGCGATGACGATGATCCCAGAATCATTATCGTTCGCCATTTTAGCCGGTTTTCCTCCACTAGTTGGTTTATATGCTTCGTTTATAATGGGCTTAATAACGGCAGTTTTAGGCGGTCGTCCGGGATTAATTTCCGGTGGCGCCGGCGCAACAACAGTTGTACTTATCGCCTTAATGGTTTCTCACGGATTAGAATACGTATTCGGAGCGGTGATCATTGCCGGGATTATTCAGATCATTGTAGGATTATTCAAATTAGGAAAATTTATTCGACTCGTACCACAACCCGTTATGTTTGGTTTTGTGAACGGTCTGGCCATTATTATTTTTATGTCTCAGCTCGAACAATTTAAAGTGAGAGTGGGTGATAATGTAGAATGGATCACGGGAACACCATTTCTAATTATGGCCGGTTTAGTAGCTTTAACGATCGCTATTATCGTGATTTTACCAAAAATCACCAAAGCGATTCCTTCGTCATTAGTGGCTATCATTGTGGTTTTTGCGATTGTTTATTTCTTCGGAATTGATACCAAACAAGTGGTTGATATTGCATCTGTAAGTGGTACGTTACCTCCATTTCATATTCCGGATATTCCTTTTACTTATGAAGCTTTTAAAACCATTCTACCTTATGGTTTAATTATGGCAGCCGTTGGTTTAACGGAAGGTTTATTAACCTTGAATTTGGTTGATGAAATTACCGGAACTAAAGGACAAAGTAATCGAGAATGTGTAGCACAAGGAACAGCAAATATTGCTAACGGCTTTTTCTTCGGAATGGGTGGTTGCCCAATGATCGCACAAACTTTAGTGAATTTATCTTCAGGTTCTCGTGCTCGACTTTCTGGGATTATTGCTGCTATTACCATTTTAACCATTATTCTTGTGGGCGCT
>Ga0208471_1000134_pt1 | contig 30506 bp, 24 predicted proteins | sample DeeseametaMP0441_FD_184210 | JGI IMG/M metagenome (GOLD analysis project Ga0208471, IMG submission 184210) | Marine microbial communities from the Deep Atlantic Ocean - MP0441 (SPAdes) | ecosystem: Environmental > Aquatic > Marine > Oceanic | place: East of Rio de Janeiro, Brazil, South Atlantic...
TCAATTTAGATATATTTTTTTTTTCTAATAAACTTACGTGGATATTCTTAAAACCAAAAAAAAAATCTTTAAAAAGCATTATATTATTTTAGTTTATTTTAGTTTAACTAATCTATCCTTTTTCCAGATGCCTTCTTCAACTTTTCCATTAGCATGTGTAAAGATTCCTTTTCCGTGCCGTAAACCTTTTTTCCATTTTCCAACGTATTTGTCTCCGTTGGCATATGTGTAAGCGCCTTGTCCATCGCGCTCACGTAGATTGTCTGGCGCATTATATTCATTTTTTTTCCACTCCCCAACATATTTGTCTCCGTTGGCATATATGTAAGTGCCCTGTCCATGATATTTATGTTTTTTCCATTCCCCAATGTATTTATCTCCGTTAGCATATGTGTAAGTTCCTTGACCGTGTCTTTTATGATCTTGATATTGTCCCACATATTTTCTACCAGCATGTGTATAAGTTCCATGCCCGTGAAACTTTCCCTTATAAAATTCACCAACATATTTTCCACCTTTTGGTCCAACTGCAGTGCCTTGACAATTTGTCCATTTTCTAATTTTATTAAAATGTCCAGCCGAAAATGATGAGATATTTTTGTCATTCCCTTTACATTCGGTTAATGTACTTTGCGACAAAGTTATATTGCAAATCATCAATATTAAAAACACGTATAGAGATACTTTTTTCATTTTTTTGTTTAATTATGCTAAATTACACTAATGCTAGAAAAAACTGAAATTCTAATTGTTATAATTGTTCTTCTCCTCGCATTTTATTTAGTTATATCTTTAGGTGCTAGGAAGAAGGGAAAATCTTCAGAAACCCCAGAAATTTCAAGATACTTATTTGGTGTTCGTATTTTAATAATTATTATTGCTATAGTTTCGTTAATTTTATGGTTTTTTATGTAAATAAAATTATTATGCTAAAATCTATTAGAAAAAATGAAATTTAGAAATGAATTTGATAGTTTAGGAAGTATAAAAGTTCCACAGGATAAATATTGGGGAGCATCCACCCAAAGATCTAATAAATATTTTAATATTGGTGATTTTTTAGTAAGACCAATTGTCATTAAATCCATCGCAATGATCAAAAAGGCTGCAGCAATAATAAATGCAAAAAACGGTGATCTTGATAAAAAAATAAGTAAAGCAATTATTAAAGCAGCAAACGAGGTAATCTCAGGAAAACTTAATGATCATTTTCCTCTTAAAGTTTGGCAAACTGGGTCTGGTACACAGACCAATATGAATGTTAATGAAGTAATAGCTAATAAAGCAATTGAAATTCTTGGCGGTAAATTAGGAAGTAAAAAACCCGTGCACCCAAACGATCATGTTAATAAGTCTCAGTCAACAAATGACGTATTTCCAACTGCAATGCATATGGCCATAGCAATTAGAGCAAAAGGAAAGTTGCTTCCTTTCCTCAAATTGCTTAATTCAGAATTAGAAAAAAAAACCAAACAATTTGATAAAATCATAAAAGTAGGAAGAACCCATCTTCAAGATGCTACTCCAATTACTTTAGGTCAGGAATTTTCTGGATATCATTCACAATTAAGCAAATGTATTAAAAGAATAGAAATAGCGCTTGAAGAAATTTATTTTTTAGCTCAAGGTGGAACAGCGGTGGGTACAGGTTTAAATACCAAAAAAGGTTTCGATAAAAATATAGTAGCCGAATTAAGAAAAATTACTAAACTCCCTTTTAAACCAGCTCCAAATAAGTTTGCTGCATTAGCGGCGCATGACGCTATAGTAAATTTTTCAGGAACAATGAATACAACGGCTGTTTGTTTAATGAAAATTGCTAATGATATTAGATTTTTAGGGTCAGGCCCAAGAGCTGGATATGGAGAACTTATTTTACCAGAAAACGAACCAGGCTCTTCGATTATGCCTGGAAAAATTAATCCAACTCAGTGCGAAGCTGTTACTATGGTTTGTGTCAAAGTAATTGGAAATCATAACGGTATAACAATAGCAGGCTCTCATGGTCACTTTGAATTAAATGTATTTAAACCTTTAATCATTCATAACATTTTACAGTCTATTCACATAATGGCTGACTCTTCAAAAAGTTTTGCAAATTATTGTGTTAAAGGCCTAAAAGCGGACAAAAAGAGAATTAAATACTTGTTAGATAATTCATTAATGCTGGTAACTGCTTTATCTCCAAAGCTGGGATATGACAATGCTACAAAGATTGCAAAAAAAGCTCACAAAAACGGAACGACTTTAAAGGAAGAAGCTATTAAATCTGGATTAATAACTGAAAAAGAATATAAAAAAATTGTAGATCCTAAAAAAATGATTAGACCTTATTAGATTAATTTGTCTCTGTTGTAATTAATCTAACAAATTCCTTTAGTTTAATAAAATTAAATAAACTTGTGTACCCATCTTCTAATACTAAATCATTAAATTCTCTTTCAAAATAAGCGACGTCTTCGTCCTTAAATTTTTTATCGTCAGATATTTCATCTAAACGTAATCGTAAGTTCGCTAAATCAAAATTTCCCGAAATAAATAAATTAGATGAGATGTTTTGTTTATTAAAAATACCAAATCTATTATAGAACCTCTTTAAATTATCAACAAATATATTGTTTTCAAATTTAAAGTTAGAAAATTTCTTATTATTTTTAATAATTCCTGTTATATCTGCTGCGCCTAATTTTCCCAGATTAAGTAATAATTGCTCAATTAAAATATTACCATTAATAAATTTTATTCGTGATTCAAAAGAATCAACCAACATACGATGAGAAAATATTTTATCCGCAGATATGTTTAATTGACCATTTATTTTTTCATTAACTTTAAATAAATTTTTTTTATTTTTTTCATCTAAAGCGATAAGAAAACTATACAAACTATTAAAATTTATAGTGTTTAAATCCACATTTAAATTAAATTTAAAATAAGGCAAAAGCTTTACCTCACCATTAAAATTTCCATCTAAAAAAGCATTTCTCAAATATGCTTGTTTAAAGATTATTTGATCATTTTTGTAATCGAAATTTGATGTTAATCTGTTTTTACCTTTCTTAAAAGAAACATTTCCACTCATGGTATTTTTGTCCAAATCTGAATTAAATATATTTACTTTTGTACTTGTACCCAAAAATTTTAATATAAAAATTACTGATGAATCATTCATATTTTTTTTATTTTTTAAATTAATATAAATATCATCATTTAAAAAATTTCCTTTTAAAATTACATCATCAGTATTCTTGTTAGTCTTATATTTAAAATTTGCATCTCTGATGGTCGCTATATCTTTTTCTCCATCAAAAAACTTTATTTCTCCTTTTTTTAAATTTATAGGTTTTGAGTTAAATTTTTTCTTAAAAAAATTTTTATATTCTTTTAACTCATGCAAATCAAAATTAATTTTAGCATCTCGCAATTCTATTTTGGTAAAATTTGATTTGTTTTTATTCGATAAATTATAAAGAGAAAGTTTTATTGCTACGTTTTCAATTTTTCCAAAAGTTTTCTTTTTATCAACAAAATCTTGAATTATTAAATCTTTAATTTTTATTCTCGGAGAAGGGTAAAAACTATAATTGATCTTACCTTGTATCGAACATTTGATATTAAGATTTTTACATATTGTATTTTCTAACTTTGATTTATCGTAATTAAAAAACATAGGTATGTTTAAATAAATAAAAGCTGCAAAAACTACAGTGCCAGCAACATAAACTGGGACATATTTGTATTTTTTAATATTGAGGTATCTATAAATTTTGGAAAAATTATATTTTTTAAAATTGATATTTTTATAAATCCTAGAAAAATTATATCTTCTAATATTGAGGGATCTATAAATTTTGGAAAAATTATATCTTCTAATATCAAGATATTTGAGAATTCTGTAAAAATTATGTCTTCTAATATAGAGGTATCTATAAATTCTGAAAGACATATATCTTATAAAATTAATACTTTTATGAAATCCTGAGAAAATATGTCTTATAATCAAAATAACAAAATCAACAACATAAACTAGAATGTATTTGTATCTTTTAAAATTGATATTTTTATAAATTCTAGAAAAATTATAACTTCTAATATCAATAATTTTCAGAATTGTAGATAACTTAAATATTTTAAAATCGTCGTATTTCATTTATTTTGCTTTTTTTGAATTCATTTTAATTTAAAATGGTAAAATATAAATTTAATGGAAATTAGCAAACAAAATTATTTGGTTCATCTTAATAAGAATCAAAAAGAGGCTATAATTGATCTTGAGGGTCCTTGTTTAATTGTTGCTGGGGCAGGATCAGGTAAAACGAGAGTTTTAACATCAAGAGTAGTACACATAATCAAAGAAAAAAAGGCCTGGCCAAATCAAATTCTCTGCGTCACCTTTACTAATAAAGCTGCAAGAGAAATGCAAAATCGAATTGCAAACTTTTTAAAGGAAAAACAAACATCAATACCATGGCTTGGAACATTTCATTCTGTTAGTGCTAAGCTTTTGAGAAGGCATGCTGAAGCTGTAGGTTTGAATTCACGTTTTACAATTATTGATCAAGAAGATCAGTTAAGATTAATAAAAAATATCTGTAAAGCTGAAAATATAGATATAAAAAAAATAGCACCACAATTCATTTTAGCTTTTATTAATCAATGGAAAAATAAAGGTTTGCTACCCAAAGATGTGGTTGTAAAAAAAGGTCTACCTTTAGAAAACGCTATATTAAAAGTTTATAAGTTTTATCAAGAAAGATTAAAAATTTTAAATTCATGTGATTTTGGTGATTTGATTTTACACTGCGTAACTATGTTTGAAAATAATCCAGATATACTCGAATTATACTTAAAAAATTTTAAATATATTCTTGTCGATGAGTACCAAGACTCAAATCACATTCAAAGTAAATGGCTTAATTTACTTGCCAAAAAAAATAATAATATTTGCTGTGTGGGAGACGATGATCAATCAATTTATAGCTGGAGGGGAGCTGAAATTAAAAACTTCCTGAATTTTAATAAAACATACAAAAATACTAAAATTATTAAACTTGAACAAAATTACAGATCTACACAAAACATACTTAGTGCTGCTTCAGGATTAATTTCAAAAAATAATGATAGATTAGGAAAAAAATTATGGACTGATGGTAAAGATGGAGAACTTATAAAATTAACTTGTTATAAAAATGGGAGAGAAGAAGCTACAGGAATTAGTGACATTATTGAACAAAAGCTTAAAAAAAAGTATTCATTAAATAGTATATCAATTTTGGTCAGGGCAATTTTTCAAACCAGAGAGTTTGAAGAAAGATTTTTAAAAATAGGCATGGGTTATAGAGTAATCGGAGGAACAAAATTTTACGAAAGAGCTGAAATTAAGGATAGTGTTGCGTTTTTAAGAATTGTAAATCAAAAAAATGACGACTTGGCCTTTGAAAGAATAATCAATGTACCCAAAAGATCTGTAGGCGATAGCACGATAAAACAACTGTATGACTGGACTAGAAAAAATAAAAAATCATTAGAAGATTCTGCTGTTGAACTTTTACAATTAAACAAAATTAAACCAAAAGCAAAGTTAGGATTAGTCAAAATATTAAACCTATTCAATAAATGGAGATTAGATTTAAAAGAAAAAAAACATTATGAGCTAATGGAAATTATTTTAGATGAGTCTGGTTATTCTAAAATGCTAAAAGATAAAAAGGATTTAGAAAATGAAGGAAGACTTGAAAATTTAAAAGAATTGATTAGAGGAATGCATGACTTTGATAACTTACAAGGTTTTTTAGAACATGTTGCTCTCGCTACCTCAATAGACCAGGACTGGGATGGTAAAAAAGTTAACTTGATGACAATGCACGCTGCTAAAGGCTTAGAATTTGATGCTGTTTTCTTGCCCGGTTGGGAAGAAGGTTTGTTTCCTCACCAAAAGTCCTTGGAAGAAAAAGGAGATCTAGCTTTAGAAGAAGAAAGACGTCTTGCTTACGTGGGTCTTACCAGGGCCAAAAAGGAATCTTTTATATCATTCGTGATGAGCAGATTTTATCGTGGAGATTGGGTTGAATCATTAGCTTCAAGATTTATTGATGAACTTCCAGAAGAAAATATAAAAAAGGAAGAAATTAAAGAACAAAATCATGAAGATTTCTTTTTTAATCAAGACGTTGATTACAATGAGGGAATAAGAAGCCCAGGTTGGGCAAGATTACAAAGTAAGAAATTAAAAAGAATCAAATGAGTGTGATAAAAAAATTACGAAAACTCTTCAAAGTTTATAAACTTGATGGATATATAGTTCCTAAAAATGATGAATTTTTTGGTGAATATATCGATGATAGAGATGATAGGCTAAATTTTATTTCTTTGTTTTCAGGCTCTGCTGGACATGGATTAATTTTAAAAAAAAAAGCCTATTTATTTGTAGATGGTCGTTATACTTTACAGGCCAAAAAAGAATCAAATAAAAATTTTAAAGTAGTAGAAATTCAAAAAACTAAGCCATCAAAAATACTAGCAAAAATTAATCAAAAATTAAAAATTGGATTTGATCCCAAATTGTTTAGTGAGGCTAGTTTAATAAATAATTTCCAAACAAAAAATACTACCTTAATTCCCATCGAAAAAAATCTAATCGATAAAATATGGTTAGATAGATCCAAAGTTAAAATTAATAAATTTTTTATACTGGACTCAAAACATGCGGGCAAAGACTATAAAAGCAAAGTAAATATGATTTGTAAAATCTTAAAAAAAAGAAAAATTAACAAACTTTTTATCACAGCTCCAGAGAACTTAGCCTGGATTTTAAATATCAGAGGAAAAGATAGCAAATATTCTCCTTTGCCTAATTGTCACGCAATAGTTGATAATAATAAAAAAATAACACTTATTGTAAATAAAAATAAAATTAATAAGAAATTTAGATCTCACTTCAAAAATATTTTAAATTACATTAGTTCATCAGATATTATTAAATATTTTAATATTCTAAGTAACAAAGAGGTTTTTTTGATTGATAAATTCTCTTGTTCCTTTTTTTACAAAAAGGAAATAGAAAAAAGATTTAAATGTGAAGAAAAAATTGACCCTATATATTTTTTAAAAGCAAAAAAAAATAAGATTGAAATAAACAATTCGATTAAATCTCATATTAAAGATGGTGTTGCGTTAACAAAATTTATTTATTGGATCAAAAATAATATCGATAAACTTAAAATTACTGAGATGAGTGCTGAAAAAAAACTTGAAAAATTTAGAAAACAAAATGCAAACTATCAATTCCCCAGTTTTAATACAATATCAGGCTCCGGGCCTAATGGCGCGATTGTTCACTACAGAGCAAATAATAAAACTAATAGATTAATTAAAAAAAATGATATTTATCTTTGTGATTCAGGAGGCCAATATCACTATGGCACAACTGATGTCACAAGAACATTATGTTTTTCTAACCAATCACAAAAGATTAAAAATATTTTCACAAAAGTTTTAAAAGGACATATTGGTGTAGCTACATATAATCTTAATAAAAATACAACTGGCAAACAATTAGATATCGTTGCAAGAGCCCCTTTGAAAAAAATTGGTTTAGATTATGCTCACGGAACAGGACATGGCGTAGGATATTTTTTAAATGTACACGAAGGACCTCAGGCTATATCTAAATTTAATAATGTAAAAATAGAGGAAGGTATGATCCTTTCAAATGAACCAGGCTATTATGAAACAAATAAGTTTGGAATTAGGATTGAAAACTTGGTTTACACAAAAAAAATTAAAAATAAATTAAAATTTATAAATTTAACTCTTGCACCAATCGAAAAAGATTTAATTAATTTTAAATTATTAAAAGAAAATGAAAAAAAATATTTAAATGAATATCACAAGAAAGTTTATCTAATTTTAGGTTCTTATCTTAATAAAAACGAAAGAATTTGGTTAAGATCATTTTTTAATTAATAATTTTATTCCAATCTTCTTCAGACAAAATTTTAATATTTAAATTTTTTGCCTCATTAATTTTTCTTATTGTTGGTTTTTGAGGCCCCGCAACAAGAAAATCGGTCTTTTTACTAATACTGCTAACAATCTTTGCCCCTAAACTTTCAGCTAACGATTTTAATTCTGATCTACTTCTATCCTCAAAAACGCCCGTAAATATAATTGATTTTCCGCTTATTGGAGTTTTTTTACTTAAATGCTTATAATCTTCAACATTAAGCAAATCAATTAGTTTAGAAACAATTTTTAAATTTTTATCATTAGAAAAAAACTTTTTTAATGATTCTGTTTGGGAATTTCCTATACCATCTATAGACTGAAGTTCATCAAGATGTCTTTGATTATCTTTATTTAACTTTTTGGACGTCGCAAAAAATTTTTGAACATTTAAAAAATGTTTTGCTAGTATTTTTGCATTTTCTTGACCTATATGACGAATACCAAGAGAAAAAATAAACCGCTCCAATGAAATTTTTTTACTTTTATTAATTGAATTTTTTAAATTAGTAATTGATTTTTCGCCCCAGCCATCAAATTTTTTTAAAATATTTATATCTAAATTAAAAATATCATAAGAATATTTAACTAATTTTTTATTCCAAAAATTATCTACTACTTTTTTTCCAAGCCCTTCTATATTAAATGCATCCTTTGATACAAAATGTTTTAATTTTTCTCTTAATATATCTTTGCAGTTAAAGTTTGGATCAGGACATCTAGTTACAGCATCTTTTTTTTTCGTATTATTGTTGAATTCTTTTACTACCTTTGAGCCACACGACGGACACTTTTGTGGAAAAATAAATTGCTTCGTATTTTTGTTCCTTTTTGATTCATCTACATATAATACTTGAGGAATAACATCTCCTGCTCTCTGAACACAAACAGTATCGCCGATTCTTATACCTTTTCTATTAATCTCATCTTCGTTATGCAAAGTGGCATTTGATACGACAACACCTCCAATAGTAATTGGATCAATTTTTGCAACTGGAGTTAGCGCACCAGTTCTTCCAATTTGGATTTCAATATTTTTTATTTTTGAAAATCCCTTTTCAGAAGAAAATTTATGTGCTATTGCCCATCTGGGAGCGTTCGATACAAATCCAAGTCTTTTTTGTAATACTAAATCATCAACTTTATAAACAAGTCCATCTAAATCAAAATTAATATCTGATTTTTTTTCTTCAATAATTCTATGGTTTCTATCAATTTCCTCAACGCTGTTCACTAATTTAGTTAATGAACTTGTTTTAAAACCCCATTCTTTTAAAAGTTTTAAATATTCTGATTGCTTTTTAAAATTTTGCGGTTCTACAACGCCAAAACCATAAGCAAGAAATTTTAGAGGTATTTTTTTAGTTTTCTTATAATCTTTTTGTCTTAATGAACCTCCCGCTGCATTTCTTGGATTAGCAAAGAGTTTATCCATTTTTTTAAAGTCATACTTAGATATGTAAACTTCGCCTCTTACTTCTAAAATTTTAGGAAAATTAGTTTTTTGAATTTTTTTAGGAATATTATTAATAGTTTTAAGATTGTTGGTTATATCTTCTCCAGTTTTACCGTCACCACGGGATAATCCAAGAACAAAAATTCCATCTACATATTTTAATGATGCAGAAATTCCATCAATTTTTGGTTCTGCTGAAAAAACTATTTTATCAGAACTTTTTAGGTTCAAAAAATTTCTAATTTTTTTAATAAAATCTGCTACGTTTTCTTTGGAAAAAGCATTTGATAATGACAACATCGGAACTTCATGATCCACTTTCTTAAATCTAGCTGTAGGTTTGTAACCAACTTTTTGACTTGGTGAGTTTTGGTCTTTTAAATATTTATACTTTCTCTCAAGATCTAATACTACTTGCTTAATACCATCATAATCCTTATCTGAAATAAGAGGACTATCATGTTCGAAATAGGCCTTGTCATATTTTTTTAATTTGTTAATTTTTTTTATATAAATCTTCTCAATTTCTTTTTTTTGCATTAATGCTTACTCAAATAAACCTTTTATTTTTCTTCTTATTAAACCCATTTCCTTTGTTTTTTTGATTTTCTTTGTTTTATATTCTTTGTTAAATACTTTGTAACTTCTTTCGTACCATGTGCCAGATTGATAATTATATCCTAGTATTGCCGCCGCTTGCTTTGCTTCTTCAACTAACCCAATATTGTAATAAACTTCAACAAGTCGATGTAAGGCTTCTTCAATAAAAACTGTTTTATCGTATTTTTCGACAACTATTTTTAGCCTATTAAGTGCGGGAATCCATTTTTCTGTTTTCATATAGTATCGAGCTATAGACATTTCTTTAGCTGCTAACTGATCTATAATTAAATCTAATTTAAAACGCGCATCAGTTGCGTAATCTGTTTCTGGATAGGTTAACATTATAAATTCAAATTTTTCTTTAGCTTGCACTAGAGGTTGCAAGTCTTTTTTTTCATCCAAAATCTGTTCATAATAGCATATAGCTATTAGGTAATGAGCATAAGGTATATTTTTATCTGCTGGATAATTTGTAATATGTCTTTCTAAACCAAAAATACTATTTGAAAAAGCGTTTCTTGAATATTCTGCATAGCTAGCCATAAGACTTGCTTTCGCGGCCCATTTGCTTTGTGGCAACAAACTTTCAGCTTCTTTAAATTTTTTTGCTGCATAAAAAGCATCGCCTTTTTTGAGCGCATCAACTCCTTCAGCATAAATAGCGACAACCATTTCTTTTTCTGTTGGCTCAGATACAATTTCCTTATTATTTTTTTTTGAACAAGCTAATAGTAAAAAAACTGATAATAATAAAATTAAAAAAACTTTGAACATTTTAGATAAAAAATCATTTTATCAAAATATTTGATTATTACAATTTTCTTAGTTGATTTTTAATTTATGCGTTTGCAGCTATAGGTCTTAGGTAGCTGCTTTCTTTGTTATCTTTTTCTTTTTCTTCGAAGCTTTCGAATTCCCAATTTGATTTATCTAATAAAAATTCCCTTAATAAAGCATTGGTAAGTTGGTGTCCACCCTGTGAGGTTTTAATATGACCAAAAATTCTGTGTCCTGAAAGCATCAAATCTCCAAGACAATCTAATATTTTGTGGCTTACAAATTCATCTCTAGATCTAAGCCCATTTTCATTTAATATTTTATTTTCATTAACCACAATTGCATTTTCCAAAGAACCACCCTTAGCTAGTCCCTGACTAATTATTTGATCAATATCTTCATATAAACAAAATGTTCTTGAATTATATATTGAAGTTAAATCTCCATTGCTTAATTTGAATTCTTTCCTTCGAGTTCTGATTAACGGATTTTTATATACTATTTCAAAATCGATTATTAAATCTTTCGCAAGTGGTTCGATGGAAATATGCTTTGGTCCATCTTTAGCTTCAACTTTTTTGAGAACTTTAATAAATTTTTTCGAATAGTTTTGCTCTTGAGTACCAACTAATCTTATAGCCTCTACAAAATCAAAAGCAGAACCATCCATTATTGGAACTTCTGAAGCATCAATCTCAACCAGAACATTATCAATTCCTTCTAAATAAAAAGCTGCCATTAGGTGCTCAATAGTAGAAACTGACACTCCATATAAATTTTTTATTTTTGTACACAGTATCGCTGAGCTTACATTTTTATAACTTGCTTCAATTATATTTTTTGTATTATCAACATCTGTTCTTTTAAATTTAATACCTGAGTTAACTTCAGCTGGTTTTAAAGAAAGATTTACCCTTATACCGTTATGTAAACCTACGCCCTCAAATTCTATTGGTTCTTTAAGTGTTTTTTGCATATGATTCTGCATGAGGTGAAGATATAAAAGCTCCGGGAAACTTGAAAGACAACTTGTATTACTAAACAATACAATCTAATTTTATTTTCTGTTTCCAAAAATTTTAGCAAAAAAGCTTATTTTTTGACTATTTTCATTTATTAACTCGGATATAGCTTCAGTCTCCCATCCATCTTTAATTATTTTAAGTGCTCCTAAACATGAATCAAAATTTTCGCCAGACTGAGTTTCACTTTCCTTTTTATTATTTTTGCCTAATTTTTTAACTTTCAATCCAAAAAAGTTTGAACAATACTTTTCTAAATTAAAAAGATTAGATCCCCCTCCCACTATAAAAAAATTTGTTCCAAAGGTTGAACTTAATCCTGTTCCAATTATTTGTTTTTTTATCATTTCAAAAATTTCATCCAGTCTAGCTTTTACAATATTTAATATCAAAGATTGACTTATTTTTCTAAAACTTGAATTATTAAAGTAAACATCTTTTAAATAATCATTTTCATCAAAAAGTTCTTCGTTATTTTGAAATGAAAAATCAATTTTGTTTATTATGTTTTCAGACTCTTCTAAACTTAATGAACAAACTTTCGAAATATCTTTTATAATGTGGTTAATGCCAATAGAAAAAGTTATAGAATGGACTAATGCCAAATTCTTGAATAATCCGAGACTAGTTTTTTCAAATCCCATATCTATCAAAATCGAACCAAATTGAAGTTCATTATCATTTAATAATTTTGCAGCCAAAGCAAAAGTACATGAAATGAATCTTTCTACTTCAATATCACAGTCGATAAATGCTTGATTAATATTTTTTATATTATTTTTGGGCATGGTGACAAAAGTCATTTCATGACTCAAAGAGTCTGCATAGACATCAATTGGTTCTTCAATAAATGTTTTTCCATCAACAATGTAATTATGATTAAAAATATGAATTATAGATTGTTTGTCGTCATTATGAATTACTTGTTTTTTTGCTTCTTTTAATAAAAATTCAATATCATCTTTATGAATTTTGGATCCATCAATTTTTCTATGCTTTGAAAATTTAGTACATAAAAATTCAGGTTGTTCGATAACCACGTTAATTTTTTTAAGTGAAACTTTAGCTTTTTTTTCTGAAGTGCTTATACACGATCTAATCACTTGAGAAGCGTTTGTTAAGTTTACTATAACACCATTATGAATTCCTTCTGACCGAGTTACAGCAGTAGATAAAATTTCTGATGTGTCACCATTATTAATTCTAAAAATAAGACATTTTATATTTATATTGCCTAGTTCAATTATACCTCTTGGATCATCAGAACCCATTACTCTACTACTATCTTACCATGTATCCTTAAATCAATGATATTATAATTTCCAAAATCTTTACGAGCCAACAATTTAACAGATTGTTGAATTGCTTCTGGTATTTTGCTAGCTGGGAATTTAATTATTTGGTTATTTAAAAGTTCTAAGTCCCATCGACCAATTTGAAAATAATAAAAATTTTTAACTCTCTGCTTTGGAAAATTGTTATTTCCTAATTGATCAAAAAAATTTATAAAATCTTGTTCGGCCTTTTCACCAAAAATGCTTGGCAAATCATCAAAAAGCATGTTTTCGCTAAAAGGAATCAAATTAGATGAACTGTCTAGTAGATATTTACTATTCTCTTTAAACAAAATCGCAACAGGTTCTGTTTCATAAACATTTATTATTATCGTGTTTGGATATTTTTTTTTAACTTCAATTTTTTCCAAAAATTCGATTGATTTTAAAGGTCTTTCTATGTCATTTCTTTCAATAAATAGAATATTCTTTTCATAAATTTCTGTTAATTTTTCAATAATTGTACTTTCTTCGATTAAATGATTGTTTACAATTTTTATGTTTTGTATTTTAAAAAAAAGATTTTTTTTTTTAGGAAAAACGTTAAATTCGTTTGGACTATAAGTTGTTAAAAATATAAACGCTGCCAATAATATAATTATTCTATATAATTTTTTCATTTATTAGAGCTGGCATTTTCAGTCATCCAGACAATTAGATCTTCAAACTTTATACCACAATACTGGGCTATTTCTGGAACAAGAGATAGTTTTGTTAGGCCGGGTTGAGTATTTGTCTCTAACAAATAAAATTTGTTTTTAAAAAACCTAAAATCAGACCTTGTAATTCCTCTGCATCCTAATAGTTCGTGCGCTTTCTTTGCTAAACCAAGTATCTCTTTGTATTTTTTTGGAGAAAGAGGAGCTGGCATAATGTGCTGGGTTTGCGCAGTATTCGAATATTTGGCAGTATAATCATAAAATTGTCTTCTGGGTACAAGTTCTATTGCACCCAATGCCTTCTCACCCATAACCGCTACCTGAATTTCTCTTCCAGGAATATATTCTTCAACAAGAATTCTATCGTAATTCTCCATTAATTTTTTGTATTTATTTGTAAATTGTTTTTTATTTTTACAAATAGATACTCCTAAACTTGATCCCTCGTTAATTGGTTTAATTACAATTGGAAATTTAATTTTTTTATTATTAAATTTTTTATTTGAATTTCCTTGATGATCTTTTTGCAGTAAAAAATATTTGGGCACTTTTAAATTATTCTTTATGAATATAAGTCGTGATAACTCTTTATCCATCGCTAAACTGGATGATAAAACTCCAGAATGTGTATAGGGAATTTTTAGTGATTCTAAAATACTTTGAACAAATCCATCTTCTCCATATTTTCCATGCAATGCATTAAAAACTATTTTTGGTTTTAATTGCTTTAATTCATCAACAAAATATCCTTTTGCATCTAGATCTACTACTTTGTATCCTTTTTTTTTCAATGCTTTAGAACAAGCTTTTCCGGTTAAAAGACTTATTTTTCTCTCGCCAGATAAACCTCCCATAAGCACAACAATTAAATTACTCATAACTTTTCCCCAATAATTTGAAGTTCTAATTCAAGATTTGTTCCAGTTTTATCTAGAACTTTGTTCTTTACTTGATAAATCAATTTTTCCAAATCTTCGGATTTGGCATTTCCGTTGTTAACAAAAAAATTGCAATGTTTCTGGGAAATTTGGGCATCACCCACTTTCATTCCTGCGCAGCCAGAATCTTTAATAAGTTTCCAAGCTTTTTTATTTTCAGGATTTTTAAAAGTACTGCCGCAAGTCTTAATTTTAGATGGTTGTGTCAATTTTTTTTTTTCTACAAAACTATTTATCTTCTCTTGAATATTTAATTTATTATCTTTTTTTCCTTTAAAAGTAGCGCTGATGAAAATTAAATTATCATCTAAATTAGACCCTCTATAATGAAATTTTATATCCGATGACTGAATAACTTTAATATTACCGTTAAAATCTATTGCCTGTAAGGAAACCAATATTCTTGAAATATCTTCCTCATAACAACCCGAATTCATGCGAACAGCACCGCCTATAGTTCCTGGTATGCAAGACAAAAACTCAAATCCTGATAATGAATTTTTTAAAGCAAAACTTGAAACATTTTTATCCAAAACTGAGGCGCCTGCAATTATTGTATTTGGATCAAATAGGGATATGTGGGAGAAAGATTTTCCAAATTTAATAATAATTCCATTGAAACCACCATCCCTAATTAAAGTATTAGAACCAACGCCCAAAACTTTAATTTCCTTTATTTCCTTTATTTCCTTTATTTCTTTTAAAAAGATAGATAGTTCTAATAAGCTTTTTGGTCTAAACAAAATTTTGGCTGGACCTCCTAAATTAAACCATGAAAGTTTTGATAGACTCTCATTAAACGAGATTTTACCTGAAATTTTGTTTTTTATATTTTCTATTTGTAGCATCAATGTCATTGTAGTTCAGTACCAATTTCTCTTATCCAATTTGAAATACTGCCAGCTCCCATGCAAATTACAATTTCATCATCAAATAAATTCTTTTTTAAAAAGTTTTTTAGTTCATTTCGGTTTTTTATATTTATAACTTGAATTCCAGATTTCTTTGAAATTAATTGAGAAAAATAATCTTGACTAAAATTATTATCAACTTTTTCACCAGCAGCATAAACTGGGCAAAGTACAACTGCATTACTTAATTTGAAGGACAATGCAAATTCTTTTTTAAGGAATTTAACTCTGGAGAATCTATGTGGTTGAAAAACACATATTATTTTTCTATCAGTGTAAACCTGTCGAGCGCTGTTTATGACTGCTTTTATTTCTGTTGGATGATGTGCATAATCATCATAAAAATCTCTATTATCAATCGAAAAGACTTTTGTAAATCTTCTTTGTATACCTGAAAATTTTTTCAAAGCCTTTTTTATTATACTTATTTTAATACCAAGATTTAAAGCAATGGCAATTGATGCGGTTGCATTAGTAACATTATGATCTCCTAGCAAATTAACTTGTATATTTTTAACTTTATAAATTTTAGAACCAACAACTTTTATTTTTAAATCAAAAATTGAACAGTTTGTTTTCTTTTTTACATTAAAAATTTGATAATTTGATTTTTTATCAAATCCGTAGGTAAAAAAATTACTAGTTCTGCATTTATATAATAGGGATTTCAAATTATCATTATCTAAACAAATAAGTGATTTTCCAAAAGATGGTGTTTTTTCGATAAACGAACGAAAGCTGTTTTTAAGTCTGTTAAAACTTTGATAATAATCCAAATGTTCTTTATCTACGTTGGTAACAATAGAATAGGTTATCGGCAACTTTAAAAAACTTCCATCAGATTCATCAGACTCTATGACGGCCCATTCACCTTTTCCCAAATGAGCAGTATTTTTAAGTGAATTTATTACTCCTCCATTAATTACTGTGGGATCCAGTCCTGCTTCTGCCAAAATATTTGCTGTTAAAGAAGTAGTGGTTGTTTTTCCATGTGAGCCTGCAATAATTATATTTTTTTTCAATGCCACAATATTAGCCAACATTTCACCTCTTTTAAAAATAGGTAATTTTTTAACTTTTGATGCAATAAGTTCTATATTATTTTTTTTAATGGCAGAAGAAACAACAACCATTGTAGCCTTTTTTATATTTATTGAATTATGTCCAATATAAATTTTAATTCCTGCTTTAACCAATCTATCAGTATTTTTATTACTATTTAAATCGCTCCCTTGAATTTGAAAATCCATATTGTGCATGATGTGGGCCAGTCCACTCATACCAATACCTCCGATACCAATAAAATGAATTACTTCATTACTAGCAATATTAATTTTCATTTTTAAATAAACTCTTTAATTGCATTTTCAACTTTATCATAAACATCTTTACTATCGTTTTTTTTCATGCTTTCACGAATATTTTCTAATTTTTTTTTATCTTTCATGATTTCCAGTATTAAATTAAATAAATTAGTAGAACTAAATTTATCCTGCTCTATAACCCAACAACAACCTTTGCTCTCATAGTATTTAGCGTTGAGGTACTGATGATTATCCATTGAGTGTGGATAGGGAACTGCTATGAATGGTGTAAGAGTATTTACTAATTCTGCAGTAGTAGAAGCTCCACATCTAGTAATCGCTAAATCTGAAGATTCAATTAAATCTAAAATATTATTGGTAAAATCAAAAATATTACTTTTTATATTGTTTTTCTTATAAAACTCAATTAGTGAATTTTTTTGTTGTTTAATGCATTGTTGATTGATTCCGATTGTATACCCTTTATCTTTTAACATTTTAATTGCTGAAGGAACAATTCTCCCAAATACCTCCGCCCCCTGGCTTCCTCCCAAAACTAAGATTGAAAAGGTTTTGTCACTATTTTTCTTCCTAATAACTGAATAGTTAATAATTTCCTCGCGCAAAATATTACCCACTTGATAAACTTTACTTTTGTATTTTTCTGGAACGTTTATCGTTATTTTAGTCCCTAGAAGAAGTTTTTTTGAAAGTGATAACAAATTTTTGTTTGCTCTTCCCAGTACCATATTATTTTCATAAATCACTAAAGGAGTGTTATAAAATCTTGATGAAAAAGAAATTGGAAACGACACGTACCCACCAAATCCAATAATTAGGTCTGGCTTTTCTTTTCTTAAAATCAAAATTGACCTTGTAATAGAAAAAAGGATCATTATAAAAGAAAAAATTTTTCTGAAAAAACTTTTATTTGATGGAGTGTCTGTATTTATGATGCATGATCTAAACCGCGCATGGTTCTTTAAAAAAGTATTTCCTCTAATATCTGTTACTAATAAAACGTCATATCCTTTATTTGAAAAGTATTTCATTAAATTAATCGCTGGAAATATATGACCGCCCGTACCTCCGGATGAAAAAATAATTTTTTTAGTCATTTTCAGAATATCTCGCGGAGTCTTTTCTAGTAAAATTTAAGATAATACCGGCAATAATAGAACTTCCGATTAAAGAGGATCCACCATAACTTAAAAAAGGAAGCGTCATACCAGTTGTAGGAAGCAATCGAGTATTAACTCCTATATGAATAAATGTTTGAATGATTAAAAGAGAAACTAATCCTACCAATGCCAATTTAAGAAATTCATTCTTTTCTGAAAAAACTTTATTAAATACTTTGTAACCAATAAATAAAAATATAGTCACAATAAACAAAACAAATATCGCACCAAACTCTTCTGAAACTACTGCTATTATGTAGTCAGTATGTGCCTCAGGCACTTCATCTTTTAAGATACCTTCCCCCATTCCTTGACCGGTTAAGCCTCCTTGTTTAATTGCGTCTAATGCTTTTTGTGATTGAAAATTGTCCCCTGCTTTTGGATCCATAAAAGTTTTAATTCTTAAAAAAACATAACTAAACTTTTCTGGAAAAAAAAATATTAAAAGCGTAATAATACTTAAAAATGCTAAACCTAATATCAACAAAATTACCATGTCAAAACCTGATACAAAAACCATTGTAATCCAAACTGACGCTAACAATAAAGTTTGTCCAAGATCTGGTTGGTTAATTAAAATAATTACAATAAGTAACAAAACTAAAAAAGAATATAAATATCTTCTATAAATATTAGCTTTTTCATTTAGGACAATAATTTTAGCAACAAAAATTATGAATAATGGTTTAACCAATTCAACTGGTTGGAATCTTGGAAGAGGGTCAAAACCCATCCACCTTTTTGATCCTTTAATTTCAACACCAACTACAAGAGTTAATAAAAGAAGAACAATTGAAACAAGAAATAGATAGATTAAAAACTTTATTAATTTGTTTTTTTCTTGAATCGAAATTGCAATAAGTAAAAATAATGAAATAGAAACAAAAATAAGATGTTTAATGAAAAAGAAATATGTTTGTTTATTCATCTTTTCTGACATCATTGAAGTAGTTGAGGAAAAAGAAAAAAAAAGTCCTAACAATAAAAGAAATACAAATATAAATAAAATTTGTTTATCTATATTTCTCCACCATGTCGCTACTAAACCAGTATTTTCTCTACTAAAACTAAACATTTAATTTTTGCTTAAATTTTTTTATTATCAAATTTTTAAAATAGATACCTCTGTTTTCAAAATTGTTAAATTGATCAAAAGATGCGGCAGCTGGGCTGAGCAGAATAGTTCTTTTTGAATTTCCACTCAATTCTAAATCTTTATAAATATTATTTATTGCATTCCGTATATTCTTTGAGATTGTATATGGAATATCGTTTCTAATTTGTTTTTTAAAAAATGAAGTATTCTTACCAATGACATAGGCTTTTACAATTTTTTTTTTAACATTTTTTAAATAAAAATAATCTTGATATTTTGGAAGACCTCCAACTATCCAATAAATATTATTATAATTTGATAAAGATTGTAAACTAGCATCAAAACTTGTGGCCTTGGAATCATTAATACATAATAGTTTTTTATTTGAAAATATAATTTCCTGACGATGAGGAAGTCCTTTAAATTTATTAAGGGCTTTAATTATAATTTTATCATTTATTTTTAAATTTTTAGCTATTTTGTAAGCAAAAGTTAAATTTTCAATATTACCTTTGCTTTTGAAATATTTATTATTAATTTTTTTTAATAAAAAATTACAGCTTGATTTGTTAATTGAAATTAATTTTGATTTTAATTTCTGAGCTTTAAATATATTTTTAATCGACCTTGAATATTTATTTGTTAAATTTATATAAGAGTAATCTGAACTATTTTGTGCAAAAAATATCCTGGACTTAATTTTTATGTAATTTTTTATGTTTTTATGTCTTTCTAAATGATCTGGAGAAATATTTAATATAGCCGCATACTTAGAGCGAAATAGTCTGGAATATTCAAGTTGGTAAGATGATACTTCTAAAATAAATATATATTTTTTTTTTAGTTTACTTGAAGATAAAATAGGATTCCCAATATTTCCCACTGTTTTTACATTGTATCGTGCAGTTTTTAAGATTTTTTCTATTATTTTACAAGTCGTAGACTTTCCATTAGTTCCAGTAATTGAAATGATTAATGCATCTTTATTAAGTTCAAAAAAAAGATCTAAATCTGTAATTATTTTGTTTGAATTTTTTTTTAAATAATTTTTTATTTTGCATTTACCGATATCTATTCCTGGGCTTATTACTACAATATCAATTAAATTTTGATTTAACCAAAATTTAATAAGTGGAAAGTTTAAATTTTTTATTTTTTTTCTTATTTTTTTATTATCATCCCAGCAAACAACTTCTGCATTTAGTTTTTTAAAAGCTTTTGCTGCAGAGCATCCGGTTATACCCATCCCATAAATAGCAATTTTTTTATTTTGATATTTTTGTAAAGCAAACATGCATTATCTTAATTTTAGTGTAGCTAATCCTATTAGTGCTAAAACTATAGATATAATCCAAAATCTAATGACAACAGTAGATTCAGACCATCCTTTTTTTTCAAAATGATGATGAAGAGGAGCCATCATAAACACTCTTTTTCCAGTGAGCTTAAAGGAAAGTACTTGAATGATAACCGAAACTGTTTCAAGTACAAATAAACCTCCAATAATAACTAAAACTATTTCATGCTTTGTAATAATACTGACAGCACCTAGAGAACTGCCTAAAGATAACGAGCCAGTATCCCCCATAAAAATTTTTGCAGGTGGAGCGTTAAACCATAAAAAACCCAAGCAGGATCCAACTATGGAACCACAAAAAATAGAGGCTTCTCCCACATCGGTAATGTAGGGTATTTGTAAATATTCTGAAAAAACAGTATTGCCAACAACATAGCAAATGAGAGTAAATGATAGAGCTACCAACATTACTGGCACGGTAGCTAAACCATCTAAACCGTCGGTCAAATTGACAGCATTTGACCATCCAACAATTATAAAAATGGTAAATGGTATATAAAATAAGCCTAAATGAAGTGCTAAATTTTTAAAAAATGGAAAGTAAAGATTTGTTAGATGATTATTGTCTCCAAATTTCAATAATAACATTACAGCAATTAACGACAGAATAATTTGGCAAATAATCTTAACTCCCGAAGATATACCTTTAGAATTACTTCTTTTTATTTTTAAAAAATCATCTATTGCTCCTAGTAAACCAAAACTTATGACAACCATAAGTAGTATCCAAATATAAGAATTTTTAAGGTCGGCCCACAATAAAGTGCTTAAAATTATTCCAACTAAAATAAGTAGACCACCCATAGTAGGAGTTCCTGCTTTCTTAATTATATGATCAATTGGCCCATCTTCTCTTATAGGTCCTGTAATTTTATGAGTCTGAAAAAATTTTATAAAAGATCCTCCAATCAAGAATACTATTAACATGGAAGTCATTACTGAAAGACCCGTTCTGAAAGTTAAATAACGAAAAACATTAAATGCTGAAAATTGATCAACCAAAGAGATTAAAAAACTATATAGCATTTATTTGTCTCCTTTTTATATTTTTTGATAATTGATTTAATCCTGTAGCGTTTGATCCTTTTACCATAAGTAAATCATTATTGTGTATAATTTTGCCAAGATAATCGTTGGCTTCCTTTAAGTTGTTAAATATTTTACCTTTTTTATTATTAACTAAAGAATTGAAGGTTTCTTGAATATATTTGCCATAAACAAAAACTTTATCAACATCACTTCTATTTATTTCTATTGATAATTTCTTATGGAGACTTTTTGAATTTTTGCCCAGTTCTAGCATATCTCCTAATAGCATTAATTTTTTTTCATTATTTTTCCTTTTATAATTATTCATATTTTTAATTGCGGATATCATCGATAATGGATTTGCATTATAGCTTTCATCAATAAATTTGAATTTTTTATTAAATTTTCTTACTAATTTAACATCACCTCTTCCATCGGGAATTTTAAAATTAATAAACTTCTTTCTTATTTTTTTTAAATTCAAATTGAGAATCATTAAAACACAAATGCATGCCAAAATATTTTTTATGATGTTATTAAAAATATATTTAGTATCAAAATAATAAATTTTATTTTTTACAATTACTTTCAATCTATAAAAATTTCTTATCTTTTTAATACCTAATAAAAAAACATCTGATTTTTTTTTGAGACCAAAAGTAACCACATTGATTTCATTTTTGTTTGCCTTTTTAGATAAAAACTTAAAAAACTGACTATCTTTGTTTAAAATTATATTTCCATCTTTTGAAATATGATTAATAATTTCTGCTTTTGCTTTTGCTATGCTTTGCAAATTATCGAAATTTTCAAAGTGAGCCTCTGAGATATTCGTAATAATTGCTATTTCTGGTTTTACAATTTTTGATAACTTGTCTATTTCTCCTTTTTTGTTCATTCCAATCTCGAAAACTCCATATTCAGTATCTTTTTTTAAATTAGAAATACTAAGTGGCACGCCAAATTTGTTGTTATAAGAATGTGGAGAATGGTAGGCTTTGCCATAACTATTAAGGGCAAAACTGATAAGATTTTTTAAGGTTGTTTTTCCAACGCTACCAGTAATTCCTATAATTTGTGCAAAAGAATTTTCTCTTGTAACGTTTGCTAACTGATTTAGGGAAGAAAGGGTGTTTTTAACTTTTATTAATTTGTTGCTTGAAACTCGATTCATTCTCTTGCTAACGACAGATTTGATGGCCCCTTTTTTAAATGCTTCTTTTACAAATTTATGACCATCTGTATTTTTTCCTCGAATAGCAAAAAATAAATTATTTTCTTTAATTGTTTTAGTATTAATCGATACTCCATTGTAATTTACATTTTTCAGATTTTTATTGTTAAAAGCTTTTTTAGCAAGATCTTGCGACCAATTACTTTTTGTAGAAAGAATTTTTCTTTTTTTGATAATTGCCCTTATTATTTTTTTATCTGAAAAATTTATAATTTTGTCTCCATAATCTTGGGTTTTTTCATGACCCTTGCCTGCTACCAGAAGTATTTCACCCTCGTTTAGTTCTTTAATAGCTGTTTCTATCGCCTTTTTTCTACTTCCTATTTCAAGCGCCAATTCTTTGCAGGATGCTATGATCGCTTTCCGTATTTTTTTAGGATTTTCATTTCTTGGATTGTCATCGGTAACAAAAATTTTTCGACAATATTTTGCAGCAATTGTACCCATTATTGAACGTTTTTTTTTGTCCCTTTCACCTCCGCATCCGAAAACTAAAATAATATTTCTTCTAAATTGGTCTTTTAAGGCAATTAAACTTTGCTTTAGAGCTTCAGGAGTATGAGCAAAATCCAAAATAATTTTGGCATTATTTTTTAGATTGGCAATACATTCAAGTCTGCCTGAAACGGGTCTAATATTATTAATTACTTTAAATGCTTTATTAATATTTATTCCACAACATGAAGCTGCTAAGATTGCCATAAGTAAATTTTTAACCTGAAAGTATCCGATAAGCGGTATATGCAATGAAATAATTTTTGAATTCACATAAACTTTAACTATCTGTTTATTTTGCTGATATTTGTGTTGTAAAATTTTTATAGTTCCAGAGTTTGAACCAATTGTAATCGTTTTTATTTTTTTTCTGTTTGCGATATTTTTAATTGTTGTAAATTCTTTATTATCTTCATCTGTGATAATTCTAGAATTTTTTTTGAGCAAACTCTTAAATAAATACAACTTTGAATCAAAGTAGGACTGCATGCTTTTGTGATAATCAAGGTGATCATGGCTGAGATTGGTAAATATTCCTGCTTTTATATTTAAATTATCTAATCTTTTCTGCTTAAGACCATGACTTGAAGCTTCCAAAATTACATGATTAATTTTTTTTCTTGCTAAAATTTGCAAGTTTCGATGCAGGGATAAAGGATCTATTGAAGTAAGACTCGTTTTTTTATTATACTTTTTGGAAACTATTCCTAAAGTTCCAATCGAAGCTACAGAAACTTTATGTAAATTTAATATTTGATAAAAAAAATCAGCTACCGAAGATTTTCCGTTAGTTCCAGTTACCGCAATAATAGAAGATGGTTTTTTTTTATAAAAATTTGAGCAAGCCTCTGATAAACTTTTTCTGACATCATTTACTATAAGTAAAGGAATCTTAGAATTTTTAAGTTTAACTTTTTTATTACTAACAATTGCCGATACCCCTTTCGATATTGCTTCTTTGATAAATTTTGTTCCTGATGTTTTGCTTCCTTTAATTGCGAAAAAAATATCTTTTTTTTTAACTTTTCTACTATCAAAACAAATACCCTCTACAGATATTTTTCGATACTTCTTTCTTACAGATCTTAATAGGTTACCTAGAAGCATTTAAAATTTGTTGGAAGCTTGTAAGTTATTTATGGCTAAAATTGGACCAATTTTTTCTATAATTTTGCCCGCTACAACAACCGTATTCCAACCTGAAGTATTACGTTTTTCACCTTTATGTTTATAGCCATTTGAAAATTCATAAACAAAATGTGGAGCGGATTTGGGTTCATCTAATATTACAAGCAAAACATATTTTGGTCTGCTAGTTGGAAATAGTGATACAAAAGTATTAAATTTTTTTTTTGTATAAATACCATCGCTTGATTTTAAAGCTGATCCTGTTTTGCCTCCAACCTCATATCCTTTAATATTTGCAAAATTCGCTGTTCCTTCTTTATTAGCAACTACTTTTCTCAAAATAGAATTAATCGTGTCGCTTGTTTCTGAAGAAATAATTTGTATTTTTTGTTCAGGTGGTTTTAATTTTTTTCGTAAAATGGTTGGTTGAATTTTATAACCACCATTTCCTAAAATTGCGTAGGCCCTTGCAAGTTGTAAAGGAGTAGTAGTTACTCCATGACCAAATGAAGCGGTTGCAAGTTTACATTTTCCCCATCTAAAAGGAAGCGGAGTGCCAATTTCTTCAAAATCAAAATCAATTTTTTTAAAAAGTTCTAAAGAATTTAAAAAATCTTTATATTTTGTTATGCCCACCATTTGAGCTATTCGAATTGCACCAATGTTAGATGATCGAATTAAAATTTGTTCGGCACTTAAGTTTTGTGGCAATTCATCATGTTCAGATATTTCTCTTCCGGCACAAAATATTTTTTTATCTAAGTTTTTGAACATTGTATTTGAGTTTATTACATTACTTTCTAACGCCGCAGCTAAAGTAAATGTCTTAAAAACTGAACCCAATTCATAAACGCCTTTAGTAATTTTATTGGTGTAGATATCTTCATTAATTGAAAATCTTTTGTTTAAGTCATAGTCTGGCAAAGATACCAAAGATAATATCTCGCCATTATCCACATCCATTAGGAGAGCAGCACTTCCAACTGCATTAAAATCAGCTTGTGCATTAATCAATTCTTTTCTGATTAAATACTGCAAATTTGAGTCTAAAGTTAAATCCAAAGAAAAATTTACAAGCTCTTTATTTTTTAAATCTTGGTCAAAAAATTTTTCTATACCTGAAATACCAATATTGTTATCGTCAATTTGCCCCAAAACATGACTAAAAAGATTTTTTTGAGGGTAAATTCTAAATTTCTTCTTTTCAAATACAATAGCTTTATTGCCCAACAACCAAAGGTTTGTTTTTTCTTCTTCTGTTAGTCTTCTTTTAAGATAAAAAAACTTATTATGATTTAATTTATTTTTGATTTTATTTGATTCTAGTTCAGGCAATATAAGTCTTAAATTTAATAACAGCTTTCCTTTATCTTTTGCTAATTGGGGTCTTATTCCGGCTGAGTAAATACCAATGTTTCTTGCTATAATTATTCCGTTTCTATCTACAATATCCCTTCTTTCTTTTACAAAATCTTGATTTATATTTTCTAAAAAAAAATTTTTATCTGGTGACAGAGAAAGATAAATAATTTTAATACTAAAAATAAGTATCAAACTAAAAAAGATAAAAGATAAAAAGGTGATTCTATTTAATGAAACTTTTACAAGTTTAGTATCCTTTTTATTAACAGTAATGTCAGACTCAGTGTAATCTTTAAAATAAAAGCTTTTTTTTTTAGACTCCTTATTATTATCTTCATCTTTCATTGGAAATTATCTTCCTGGCATTATAGGTATACCTAGAAAAACTTTAACGATTTGCAGTCCAGCCCAGTTTCTTGCTTTTTTTGATTTAAATACACTGTAAGGATCAGAGGAAAACTCCTTCAATGCATTCTTTTTTATTTCAATTGTTTTTGCAACTTTAAGTTTTACCACACCTGGCAACCTTTTAGGTTCAGAGTAGAGCTCTTGAAGTTTTCTCAGCTCAGTTTTTGTTGTTTCGATCTTTTTTGCAATTCGTAATTTTATCTTATCAGTTTTCACTTTGCTTTTTTTCTTAAAAGTTTTTTTATCTTTTTTTTCTTCTAACTTTGCTAAAGTTTTTTCCTTTTCGTTTAATTGCTTAATTTGAGATTTTTTATAAAAAGTAAAGTCGGATTTTAAATATTCTTTTGCTAATCGTGATATGTTCTCTGGAGAAGTAATAACTTCATGCTCTAGAACAGTCTGATGCAGATCAAGCTTAAGAGTATTAATTGATGCTTGTAAATTACTTATTTCTTTTTGTAAATTTCTTGTTCCATTCTTAATTACAGAAACCAATATTAAACCAACAATAAATACAATTATTATTAAAGAATATTTTTTGCCTGAACTTGATTTTGGATTTGAGTTAATTGTATTTGATAAAATTAAAGTATTATCATCTTTGCTGGGAAGAGTATTAACCCATTTATTGGAATCTAATTTATATTTTTCTTGATTAGATTTTGCACCTATAAAAGGAATAGTGTTTACCCATCTACTTGGATCCATACTCATAGTCTGATCTCCTCTAGTTTAAAATAACTTTCAAAATTTTTTTTAAACTCTTCTGGATAAAAAAATGAATTATTATTTCTGATTGCATACCTAAGTTTGGCAGATCTGGAACGAATATTTTGGTTAATCTCTTTTTTATTTGGTGTTAAGGGTTTTTTAGATAATGGTCTAAATAAATCAGACTTATTTTTGTTTAATGGTAAATATCTTGAGGGATTTTCATTTAGATTAGAATATAATTTGAAAAATTTTTTTACTATTCTATCCTCCAAAGAATGAAAACTTACAACAACTAATTTACCACCATTGGACAGAAGCTGTGTGGCTACAATTAGTCCTAGAATTAATTCCGTTAATTCTTGATTGACAAAAATTCTTATAGCCTGAAAAGTTTTTGTAGCAGGATTTTTTTTATATTTATTGTAATTTTTTTTTGCATCATTAATTATAGAAGCAAGTTCTTCTGAAGTTTTGATTGACTTTTTAGTTCTATATTTAACAATTTTATTTGCAATTATTCTCCCATCTTTCTCTTCACCCAAAATCTTAATTATACTTGCTAAATATTGTTTATCTAAAGTGTTTACCACATCATAAGCAGAATATTTATTAATACCCATTTGCATACTGAGAAAACCATTAGATTTGAAAGAAAAACCTCTTTGATGATCTGACAACTGAAAAGAAGAAAGACCCAAATCAAAAATTATAGCTCGAGGATTTGAATCTGATTTGATAATTTTATTGAGATTGCTAAATTTATTTTGAAAAAAACTAAATCTTTTTGGAAATCTTTTTAATAAGGTATTTGCATATTGTTGTGTTAATTTATCTCTATCAATAGCAAATACTTTAGTATCTGCATATTTTAGTATCGCGTGAGAATATCCTCCACCACCAAAAGTACAATCAATAAAAGTGCCACCATGTTGAGGGGATATAATGCTTAATACTTGATCTAGCATCACCGGATGATGTTTTGTTTTGTCCAGTGACATGGTGGCATTCATAAATTACTCTACTTTCTTCCATTTAATTTTTTTGTCTTCTTAGGAAAGCCGGTATTTCTAAATCATCCTCTAAGTCCGTACTTTCAAACATTTCAGGCTCTTTTATTTCAGAATTTTCTTCAGAGTCTCGGCTTTCAAATGCTTCTGATTCTTTTTCATCTTTATTTTCATGATTTGTTGTATTGATTTCTTCATCATCAGAAAATAGTTGTGGGTCAGCCAACTCGATGCTGTCTACCTCAAAGTTTGGTATTTCATCTTCCTTTTTAAGATATTCTTCGTTGATAGGAATTTTTTCCATATTTTGTAAATAGGTGGCATTCTCTATTGAAATGTTTTCAAATGATGGCTCATTAGTTTGCTTTTGTGGTTCAACAGCTTTATTTTGCTCAATAGCTGTGTTTATATCTAAAGCTGTTGCGCCCTCTGTTGCGCTTAAAGTTGGTTGGTTCAATACTAAAGTCTTTTCGGAATTGTCTCTATAACCAAAATTTCCATTGTGAATTCTATGCACCATACTGACCACTGGTTTTGTTTGAGGTCCTTGATTATCTAAAGCTGTAGCAACTATAGACACTCTCATCTTTCCTTCTAATACTGGATCGGTAATTGCTCCGATAATTAATTCAGCTTCTGAGTCTACTTCTGCTCTTACTTTATTTACGGCTTCATCAACCTCAAAAAGAGTTAGATCTTTTCCGCCGGTAATATTTATTAAAAGCCCCTTGGCTCCTTTAAGTGAATATTCGTCAATTAATGGATTTTTAAGAGCTTGATCTGTTGCTTCTGAAGCTCTTTGATCTCCTTCGGCTTCTCCTGTTCCCATCATAGCCTTGCCCATGCCGCTCATAATTGTTTCAACATCTGCAAAATCTAAATTAATTATTCCTGGTCTTACCATTAAATCGGTAATACTTTGAACTCCGTGTTTTAAAACTCGATTGGATAATTCAAAGGACTCTTCAAAAGTAGTTTTTTCGCTTGCAACTTTGAATAAGTTTTGATTTGGAATAACTATATTTGTATCAACATGCTTTTTAAGTTCCTTTAAACCTTGTAAAGCTCTTTGCATTCTAGTTGGTCCTTCATATGAGAAAGGCAATGTTACAACTCCTACTGTAAGAATATTAAGTTCTTTAGCTGCTCTTGCAATAACGTGAGATGCTCCTGTTCCAGTGCCACCACCCATTCCGGCAGTGATAAACACCATATTGCTTCCCTGTATAAAATTAATTATTTCATTTAAAGACTCATCTGCTGAGGCTTGACCAAGATCAATTTTACCTCCAGCACCTAAACCTTTGGTTAAGTTTGAGCCTAATTGAATTTTTGCTTCAGCTTTATTCATTTTTAAATCTTGGGTATCTGTATTGACTGCGACAAATTCTACTCCTTGCAATCCTGCTGCGATCATACCGTTAATAGCATTTCCACCGGCACCACCAACTCCTAGTACTAAAATTCTTGGCTTTAATTCTCTTAACTCTGGAACGTTTATATTAATTGTCATTTCCCCTCCTTTTTAAATTGCGTTTCCCATTTTAGACTTGCTCTATTCAAATTAGCTTTTTTTCTAGCTTGTGTTTTGAATTTTTCAAATAGTTTTGGTTCCCAAATTTGAAAAGTTTTTCCTTGACCTATAAAAAACATTATCTGTTTTATTTTTGCATGTTCCAATAACTTACTGGGTATAGAAATTCTTCCTTCGCTATCGAATTGAAGATTCACACTATCAGCTAAAACAGAAGTCGCAAAAATATCCCTTTTTTCTTCGAAAGGATTTAACGAGTCTATTGAGTCTGAAAGTTTTTCTATTCTGCTTTGAGGACATGCCTCTATAGAGGGATTATTAAAAGAGGGATAACAAATGACACCGCTGTAACCCATGCTGTTTAAATATGATCTAAAACTAGCAGGCACTGATACCCTCCCTTTTTTGTCTAATTTGTATTCGTGTGTAGATAGAAACATGTATTTTTAAGTCAGCAGCACCTTGGGAGAAATCGCTATTAAGCCTATGATTCAACCTATTGAGTGCCATCTTCCCCCTCCTTTGGGAATATATGGGATATAATGGGTTATCAACCTACAATTGTCAATACATTATTTTTTGACCATTTTAGCCAAAAAAGCCTAATTTTATGAAAGATCGTCTAAGTTGATCTTTTGGTACAAATTTGAATCATTGTAGAATCAAAACATGAACATTCGTAATTTTTCTATTTTTAGATGTGTGCAGAACTTTGAAAACTTGCCAGACAATCTGTAAGCCGGGTTCTGTCATTTAAATTAGTCATTTATCTGGGATTAAGTTCGCGCTTAACCTCTAGCAACCAACCCTGATGGCTAACTAAGAACTGTTTTTGGTCTAAATTAAGACCTTGCCATCTCTATTTGGTCTTGCTCCCGGTGGGGTTTTCCATGCGTTTTTTGTTACCAAAAAACCGGTGCGCTCTTACCGCACCTTTTCACCCTTGCCTTGAT
>Ga0208471_1000144_pt1 | contig 29466 bp, 21 predicted proteins | sample DeeseametaMP0441_FD_184210 | JGI IMG/M metagenome (GOLD analysis project Ga0208471, IMG submission 184210) | Marine microbial communities from the Deep Atlantic Ocean - MP0441 (SPAdes) | ecosystem: Environmental > Aquatic > Marine > Oceanic | place: East of Rio de Janeiro, Brazil, South Atlantic...
TCTTCAGGTTCACTATTTAACCTTTCGGCATCAACTACTAATAGCCTTATGGCTCAAAGTGTTGTGGTGAATGGTTTTAGTTCTGTAGGAACAGTATCTGGTTACGGTTTAGTGTTTTTTAATGTGATGCAGTTTATTGGTAATTCGGACGGAATTACATATAGTGGAATTGGAAATTTATTATTAAATAATATGGGTTGGCAACCGAGTAACTCCGGAAGTTATGAGACGTTTACAGGGTCTTTTGGATTTATTCAAAAAGTAAGTGGATTTACCAATGTAGCATCAGGAGCAGTTGGTATTGATGTTAGCTCTAATCCCACAGTAGCAAATGGTACACTAAAAAGTGTTGTTTTTACCGGTGACGGTGATTATGTCGATCCTTATACGGGAGCAGGAACTTATACTGGTTATAATTTTACAAACGATTGGGAAGTAGATTGTATAGGGATACCAAGAGAATCTGATGATTATGCATCTGGGATTATTTTTATTGAAAGAAATACGACAACAAATAATCCGACAGTAAATTTAGCAGGTTCTTCTCAGGCAATTGGAGGAACAACTCTGTCTAATGATCTTTTTAGAATGGGAGATGCGGCAAATGGTTTAACCAATAATGTTTTGCAATATTCAGGTAAAGAAAGCAGGCAGTTTTCTGTAAATTCTTCTATCTCTTACGAAACAACAGATGGGAGCGTTTCTACTATTTTAGCATTCTATATTGTTAGGTATAATAGTGCAGGAACATTATTAGAAATACCAGAAGGGATTGAATCTTATGACGAATTTGATGACGGTAGGGTTAGAAATGTTTCTGTAGTAGGAACAGTAACTATGAACCCTGGAGACTATATTAGAGTTTTTGCTCAATTAATATCTCCAACAGATGGTTTTGGTAACGGTACAACTTCTTCACGAGATACGCTAAGAGCATATTCTATGAACTTATTGTTGTTTTGATGTCTTAAGATACTCTTAATTCTTTGTTGAAAAATTTCAGCTTTGATAAATTTAGGTGAATAAAAGCAACTATATGTCAAAGTTTGGAGAGTTAATCGATAGTAAGATTCCTGTATTGTTTAGTTTTTACACCGACTGGGATGAGCCTTCAAAAAATACAAATAATATTTTGAAAGATGTGGCGACAAGCGTTGGAGATCAAGGAAAAGTAATTAAAATTGATATTGAAAAAAATAAACAACTAGCCGATGCGCTTCGTATTAAAGATCTGCCTACTTTGATTCTTTATAAAAACGGAGAAATGGTTTGGCGAAAAAGTGGAGAAGAAAATGCAAATACGCTTATTGCTTTAATGCAGCAACATCTGCAGGAAGAGCATTAAATACGTATCCTTTTTCAGAAAAATATTTTAAAACCTTTGGTAGTGTGTATCGAAGGTTTTTTTCTGCCTTTAAGCTATCATGAAATATCACAATGCTTCCTTTCTTGGCTTGAGAGATTACCGTTTGGTAACATTGTTCTTGTGAAATGTTTTTATCGTAATCTTCGCTAATTACATCCCACATCACGATGTTATATCCTTTTTGTTGAAGCGGTTTAGCTTGTGAAGTTTTACACTTTCCGTAAGGTGGTCTAAATAGATTTGTGGAAACTCCCAGCTTTTCAAAAGCTAAAACATTTTCTAGATATGCTTTGATTGAAGTTTTATAACCGTTTACATGGTTGTAAGTATGATTGCCTACTCGATGACCTTCAGCAATAACTGTGTTGAAGACATCGCGGTTTTTTTCTACATTTTCACCTATACAAAAAAATGTAGCTTTTGCTTGATATTGATTTAAAGTTTCTAAAACCCACGGAGTAACTTCTGGGATTGGGCCGTCGTCGAAGGTTAAATACAAAACCTTTTCGTTGGTTGAGACCGACCAGATCCTTTTCGGGTAAATTCTTTTAAGTAGAAAGACAAAACTATTAAACCACTTCACAACTTATGGTGTTAGTTGTGAAGTAGTGTCTAAGGTTGTAGGTTGCATCAACTCATTATCTAAACCGTCTAAATTAGGGCTAGATTCGTCGATAGCTTCCTCTAATGGTTCGTCTTCGTTAAAACCTTCTTCAGCATCATAAAAGTGCTTAAACTTCCTTAAATAGTCGTTGAATTCTTCTGCTTTCGCTTGCATTAATTTTTCATCTTGCTGAATAATTAATAGATCAACCAAGCTTCTATACCTTTCGATGCTGGTGATGATTTCATCTCCTAATCGATATTGCTCATCTAAAGGAAGCTGACTGAAATATTCTAGGTTCTCATGATATTTAGTGGCAAGTTGTTGCCAAATCTCTCGAGCTCTTTCAGTTTCTCCTATTTCATAATAACCTTGAATAAATGGTTCAACTAAGGTGTAGTAACCAAATTTATCGACCGGCATTTTTTCCATGCCAAGGTCTAATACCTTTTTAGCTCTTACGGTATCTTTTTCAACCAATAACTCTTCTACTAATCTTGCTAAGTTACCTCGGTAGGTAATCGAGTTTTTACGGGTTTCTGGATCGTAGTATAAATTATCATCTCCAGAATTGCCCCAATCCCAATTCATCACGATGTCGTACATTTTATCTGAATCTATTCTTCCCATATCGTAAGGAGTTCTAGGGTCTATTTCAGTTTTTATAGGTACGAGTTTGTAGCAAAGACCATCTAGTTGTAAATAATCTTTCATCCATAGATAATCGGAGTCGTTAAAACTTCCTCCGGTAAAATAAATAGGGCGTTTCCATTCTGTGTTTGAAACCACATCGAACATTAAAAGACGATTTTTATAAATCACTTCACTTTTAATATTGATGTCGATATAAGGCACAATTTTATTTCTGTCTTTCTCTTTTACAATGCCACTTTCAATCGCATTGCTGGCACTTACCGGTAGACGAACATGTTTAGTAGGGAAGGTGTTAATCATTTGATTATTCTGCATCTCTACTTTTGTGCTTGGATCGTCACTTTTAATGTACTTGATCCAATTTTCGACTAACATGGTGTCTCTTACACGAGGATCTTTGTAATAACGAACATAATCGTTGGTACCGTAACTGTAATTTTTATGTTCTAAAGTTGTTTTAACCGCAGAGCTTTTATAAGCTGCTCGCTTCATTTGATCGATATACCAATCGGTTGCAAAAAGTGAGGTATTAATCACACGAACATCGGTACGATAACCTTCAATTTCTTGAGCATACCAAAGGGCAAAAGTATCGTTGTCACCAATGGTGAATAAAATAGCATCTTCATCTACAGAGTCGAGATACATTTTAGCCATAGCGGTGGCGGTTCTTTTATTAGATCTGTCGTGATCGTCCCAGTTGTTGGCAATTAAAATACCGGGAACAGCGACTAAACAAACTACCGTGACTAATGGCGCTAAAATTTTTGGTGTTAAATATTTTTTTAAACTATCGTAAAGTGCATAAACGCCAAAGCCGATCCACATGGCAAAAACGTAGAACGAACCTACGAGTGCGTAATCACGTTCTCTTGGTTCAAAAGGGCGTTCGTTGAGGTAGATTTTAAGAGCAATTCCTGTAAATAGGAAAAACACTAAAAGTACCCAAAAGTTTTTGTTGTCTTTATTTAGGTGAAAGAAAAAGCCTATCAAGCCTAAAAGTAACGGTAAGAAATAGTAAGTATTTCTTCCTTTATTGTTTTTTACATCGCTTGGTAGATTGTCTTGTGAACCTCTAAAAATTTCGTCGATAAAATCGATACCGCTAATCCAGTTCCCGTGCATATCGCCGTGGCCTTGAATGTCGTCTTGGCGTCCGGCAAAATTCCACATAAAATAGCGCCAGTACATATAACCCATTTGGTATTGAAATAAATACCTGAAATTAGATGCGGTTGAAGGTTTTTCTACATTAATATATGGCGCAAATTGTTGAAGAAAACCTGCATAATCTTCGTTAGAGATTTGCCCTTGGCTGTAAGCTCTTCTAAACTCGTTGACCGTACGAATAAGTTGTTCTTCCTGCTGATATTCTGGTTTTATGGTAAAATCGATAGCGCCGGTATATTGCATATAATTGGCAATATGATCGGTACTCCACATACGCGGTAAAAATGTTTTGTGCTCGCTGCTAGAATTTTGTTTTGCATTTTTCCAGTCGTTCACGATCACATATTTACCGGTTTTTTCGTCTTCTTCGTATTTGGGTTTATCATCGATATACGGATTATTTTCATCTAAACCTCCGTAAATATCTGTAAACTGTGGTCCGTAGAATAGTTTCGTTTCCGGGTATTGTTCACGATTATAATAAGCTAATAATTCTCGAGCGTTATCAGGACTGTTTTCGTTAATAGTGGTGTTAGCGTTAGAACGAATAGGTAACATGATCCAGCTTGAAAAACCTACGAAAATAAAAAGCACGCAGAGTAATAATGTATTGGCATGAATGTAGTTTTTCTTCCGAGTATAATTTAAACCGAAATAAAACAATGCAATTAAGGCTAAAGCTGCAATGATGGTTCCCGAATTAAACGGTAAACCAATAGAATTGACAAAGAAAACTTCAGCAACTGCAAAAAAGGTTAAACTATAAGGAAGTAAAAGTTTGAAGATAAACATTAAGATGGCGACCACAATTACATTCGCTAAAATAAAATTCTTAATAGTGATCTTTTCAATGTTTTTAAAATAGTATAAGAATCCGATCGCCGGTATGGTAAGTAATGCCATAAAGTGAACTCCAAATGAAAGCCCGATAATAAACGCGATTAAAATGAGCCAACGATTCCCTCTAGGCTTAAACATATCTCTTTCCCAAAGTAAGCCAACGTAAAATAAAACGGCCATTAAAAAACTAGCCATGGCATAAACTTCTGCTTCTACGGCGCTAAACCAAAAACTATCGGTAAAAGCGAAGGCTAAAGAACCTACTAAACCACTTCCTAAAACTGCTATTTTGCTTCCGGTGGTCAAGGTTTCTTCGTGCCCGGCAATTTTTCTTACTAAAATGGTAATTGACCAGAACATAAATAAAATGGTAAAAGCACTGCTAAAGCCAGAAACTAAATTTACCATAAGCGCTATTTGATCTGCATCTGAAGCGAAAGTTGAGAAAAATGCTCCCATCATTTGAAAAAGCGGAGCTCCCGGCGGGTGACCAACTTGTAATTTAGCTGAAGTAGAAATATATTCTCCTGCATCCCAAAAGCTGGCTGTAGGTTCTACGGTTAGCATGTAAGTTATTAAGGCAACAATAAATACGAACCACCCTAAAATTTTATTCCACTTCTGAAAGTCAAAATTTGTCATATAGCGCTATTAAGATCTTAAAAATCACTGGCGAATTTAATAATAAATGCCGAATGTACTATCAACGTTTCTTGATGAAAAATATTTTAGAGAAAATTTTTTTAAAAATTGTTTGCATGATTAAAAGAATGTTTTAAATTTGCATCCGCATTACGCAATTGGCCTATGGTGTAACTGGCAACACGTCTGGTTTTGGTCCAGAAGAGTCTAGGTTCGAGCCCTAGTAGGCCAACAAAGAAAACCCAATCTTTTTAGATTGGGTTTTTTGTTTTTTAGAATTAAATTAAAATGGTTGAGATTATTCTACAATTTTGAGAATTAGAGTTTTGTAGTTTATAGGAATTAAAAAAGCCGAGTTGAATTTTCAACTCGGCTTTTTTAATTAGCGGGGTTTTATGTTAAGCTGCGTTCACGTTATAGAACGTAAGCATATTTTGATAGAAACTTAAATTTCCTAAATCGTCTTCGAGGCAAGATTTTAAAAAATCTTCATAACTAGTATATTGTACAACGACATTTGTGTATTGCCCTTCTTTTACCATTAATTTTAAATGAATTTCATTTTTCACTTTATCGTTATTCACTTCTAAAGCTCCAAAATGTTTTTTGATAAGGGCTTGCTGAAATTTCTCTAATTTGGGGGTAGATTGCGTACAGCTAAAATGAATTAGGTTGTTCATTTCTTGTAAAATGGCATTGTCATTATAAGTAGTTTTCATAGCATTAATTTTTATAACACTATAAATTTAAATCATAATCTGTTAAAGATGTTTTAATAAAATGTTGATTAGTAAATAATTAACTACTGTTGGCTAATTTTTCACATTAATCGGAAAAATTTACCTGTATTGGGGTATTGCTAATTCTTAAATTATTTATGAAAGAAGTAGCATTAATAAATAAGGTGTTATTTAATCTAACTTTACCATAATTTTCGTGAAGATGACCAAAAATGTGAAGCTTCGGTTGTTGGGTTTCAATAGTTTTTCTGAGGTAAGGACAGCCAACTTCTATTTGTTTGTTGGTTTCGTCTAAAATTCCTTTTGGCGGAGTGTGCGTAATCAAGATATCGGTATCGTTAGGAATTTTTTCCCAGTGTTGCTGAATTTCTTCCGCAGGTTTAGAAAACGCCCAGGGTTCTTGATAAGGTATGTAGGGTGATCCCCAAAAATGAATTCCTTCTAAAATAACGCCGCTATCATTTAAATAAATTACATTTTCCGGTAGAAGTTCTTCAAACTCTGATGAAGAAATATGCTCTAAGTAGAAATCGTGATTTCCGGCAATGCAAATTTTGTAGGTAAAAGGAAGTTGAGAAAACCATTCAAAAAAATCTTCTAATTCTCTTTTGGTTCCTGCTTCAGTTAAATCGCCGGCATGAATTATTAGATCACCACTTGCAGGTAAACTTAATCGATCATGAAAATTATGAGTATCAGAAATGCAGGTAATTTGCATAGTTAGGTAGGTGCAATTTGAAGGCGAAGATAGGTTATCGTGCTTTCTTGGCTTTCTTTTTCATTACCTTTTTCTCTCTACGGTCGTCGTCAGGTAATAGTTTATTTGAAATTTTAATGACCAATGCACAAACAATAAATGCGCTTAAGATGAAAAAAAGAAATCTAGCCAATAAACTTTCACTAATAGCCAAGCTGTAGATGCCCAAAGTAATTTCGGCAGCAATAAATAGTATAAATATGAAAAACTTGGCGAACATAGATTTTTTTGCTTTTTACAAATATAATACGAAGAGGCGTTTAAATTCAATGTTTACAGTAATTTAGCGCAAATTTAACTAGCTTGATAAAGTTAAGTTAGATTTTAAGTTAAAAACTCTTAAAAGGTAAATACCGCATTAAGATTAGTGATAAATTACGTTTCTAAATAACAGGATACGTGAAAAAAACCATTGCTATAATTAGTGTTTTTCTACTTTTAATTGCCGGCTATTTTGTGGCGCAATTAGTTGCTAAAAATAAAATTGAAAAGACCTTAGCTAAAGAAATTGAATTTAAAGAAGTGAGTGTTAATCTTCTTGGTGGCAAGGTTGAAGTGCTTCAGGCGAAATACGATAAGAACGCTAAATCGCTAATTACCGATAAAATTGAAGTGAACGGTTTTAGTTATTACCGGTTTCTTGTGAATAATAAAATTGAAGTCGATGAGTTGCTGGTGAACGATGTTGAAGTGGTGATGACTTCAGCTTCAAAAAAAGATGCTAACCCACAAAACTCTAAAAGTAATTTTGATAAAGAAGTTGTGGTGAAAAATGTAAATGTCAACGGAACGTTCCGGTTTCAGCAAGATTCGCTTCGAACTTTAAAAGTTCAGCATTTTGATGTCGCTATAGATTCTTTAGGTTTGAATAGTAAAACGCTAAAAGAAACCATTCCTTTTCAGTATAAAGATTATAAAATTCAGATTAATCAAATTGCGTATACGGTAAATCAACTTCAGGATGTAACTGTAAATGAAGCGTTGATTCAGCCTTCAGTAATCACGTTTAATACTGTTGAATATAAACCTCGCTTTTCAAGAGAAAAGTATGTGGAAGTGATTCCGTACGAAAAAGATTTAATGAATCTTAAGATGAAGCAATTGCAGATCAACGATTACGATTATTCAATTACTGAAGATTTTAAGCTTTTTGCGGCTCGTTATATTGAGTTAGATAGTTTAGATTTTTCGATCTATAGAGATAAAACCGTTCGAGACGATACGCGCGAAAAAGATTTGTATAGTAAAATGCTCCGGGAGATGAAGTTGAAATTAGCTATCGATAGTGTGAAAGTAAAAAACACGCATCTAGAATATGAAGAGTTAATTCAAAAGAGTAGACCGCCGGGAAGAATATTTTTTGACGATTTAAATATGAATATTTATACCATTACCAATCAAAATTTAGATCGGGCAGATTTTCCGGAAACTAAAATTGATGTGAATACAAGTTTTATGGGGAAATCACCATTTAAGGTAGATTGGAATTTTAAGATCAACGACGAAAATGATGTCTTTACCATAAGCGGAAATTCATTTAATATCCCTGAAAGTTCGATTAATTCGTTCTTTGCTCCCGCCATGGGAATGAAAACTCACGGAACGGTAAACGAGCTTTATTTCAATTTTAGAGGAAATAGCGATCAGGCAAGTGGTGATCTTCAAATTGCGTATGAAGATTTTAAGATCGATGCTTTAAAAAAAGGTAGTAACGAGAAAAATAAATTTTTAAGTGCGATCGTGAGCTTGGTGGTGAAGAAAGATTCTAAGGCTAACGGAGAAACAAAAGCAAATCCAGAAGCAGTAAAAAGAAATAAAACTAAATCTTTTTGGAACTACTTCTGGAAATGTTTAGAAGCCGGCCTTCGAGAGGCGGTTATGAAATTTTAAAAGTAATTACCGGTTTTTTAGAATGGTTCACTAAATCTTCGCTAACGCTACCGTTTAAGAAGTGAGCAAGCCCTTTTCTGCCGTGTGTACTAATACCAATTAAATCTGCTTTCTTTTGAGCGGCAAATTTTAGAATACCTTTCTCAATAGATTCTGCGTTGTAAACATTTAAAGTGTAATTAGTAAACTCGACACCTTCTAAGAATTTTTTCATCTTCTTTTCTAGGTATTCAGAAGTTTTAAATTTATTAGCCGTATTAATGTAAACTAAGTGCATTTTAGCGCCAATAGCATCGGCAAATTTGGTAGCTTCAATAAAAGAGTTTTTTACGTGTGGTACAAAATCACAAGCAAAAATAAAGTCTTGCGTCTCTAAAATTGGCTTCTTTTCTTTAATAACTAATACAGGAATATCTGAGTTTCTAACTACTTTTTCTGTATTAGAGCCAATAAATACCTCTTTAATTCCGCTAGAACCATGCGATCCCATTACGATTAAATCGCAATCATTTTTTTGAGCTACCTCTTTAATGCCTTCAAAAGTTTCTTTAAAAAGCACGGTTTCGTATACAGGAATATCTTTTAAAAATGCTTTATCTTTAACTTCTTCAAATCTATTATGGGCAAGCTTCATAAAGTAAAGCGCTTCAGGAATATCGTTGTGAGTTCCTTCTATTAATCCGGCGTCTACTAAGCCAACAGGAAGCTCTAGCATGTGTAATAGGTAAATTTCGCTTCCGTACTTTTTTGCTATTTCTGCAGCTACTTCGAGTGCGTTGTTAGCCTGTTCAGAAAAGTCGGTTGGGACAAGAATTTTTTTCATTTTAAATGAATTTTAGATAGTTAATTATTCTTAATATAAAGTTACGAATAATTTAGTTTTTAAATCAGATTTCTAAACTCAAAAATTATTACTATATTTGCAATCAGAAGTTAATGATTAATTCGAGGGGACATAAAGTCCCCTCTTTTTATAAATGTTTTCATGCTAGAACAAGAAGTAAGAAGATTAATAGAAGAAGCTTTAGAAGAAAACCCGTCTTTATTTTTAATTGAATTTGAAATTAAAGGTGATAATCAAATTTTAGTGGTTATCGATGGTGATAAAGGCGTTTCTGTTAACGATTGCATCGAAGTAAGTCGAAAAATTGAGCACAATCTCGATCGAGATGAGCAAGATTTTTCGTTAGAAGTAACTTCTGCCGGTGCAGCTTCTCCTTTAGCAATGCCAAGACAATTCAAAAAGAATGTAGGCAGAAAGTTAAGCGTGAAAACAGAAGAGCAGCAATTTGAAGCAAAGCTTGAAGAAGCAAATGATGAGGAGATCACATTGCGTTGGAAGGCGAGAGAACCTAAACCTGTGGGTAAAGGTAAAGTAACTGTAAATAAGGAGGCTGTGTTGAAATACGCAGATATTGTAGAAGCAAAAGTGATGATAACATTTTAACCTAATTTTGATATGGAAAATATCGATTTAATTAATTCTTTTTCAGAATTTAAAGACGATAAATTAATAGATCGTGTAACGCTAATGGCGATTTTGGAAGATGTATTTAGAAATGCACTGAAGAAGAAATTTGGAGAAGATGATAATTTTGATATAATTATAAACCCTGATAAAGGAGATTTAGAAATTTGGAGAAATAGAGTTGTAGTGGCCGATGGTGAGGTTGAAGATGAAAATCAAGAAATTTCACTTACCGCAGCAAGAAAAATTGAACCAGATTTTGAAGTGGGAGAAGATGTTTCTGAAGAAGTAAAACTTATAGACTTAGGAAGAAGAGCGATTTTAGCATTAAGACAAAACCTTATTTCTAAAATTCACGAGCACGACAATACTAATGTTTATAAGCAATTTAAAGAATTAGAAGGCGAAATTTATGCAGCAGAAGTTCATCACATTCGTCATCGTGCAATTATTTTGTTAGATGATGAAGGGAACGAGCTGGTAATGCCAAAAGACAGACAAATCCCTTCAGATTTCTTTAGAAAAGGAGAAAATGTTAGAGGAGTTATCGAAAGTGTTGAGTTAAAAGGTAACAAGCCGGTAATCATTCTTTCTAGAACTGCTCCGGTTTTCTTAGAAAAGTTATTTGAACAAGAAATCCCAGAAGTTTTTGATGGTTTAATTACCGTTAAAAAAGTAGTAAGAATTCCTGGTGAAAAAGCAAAAGTAGCGGTAGATTCTTATGATGATAGAATCGATCCTGTTGGAGCTTGCGTCGGGATGAAGGGTTCTCGTATTCACGGTATCGTGAGAGAATTAGGGAACGAAAATATAGATGTAATCAATTACACAACCAATAATCAACTGTTAATTACAAGAGCATTAAGTCCTGCAAAAGTAATGTCAATAAAAATTGACGACGAAAACATGACAGCTCAAGTAATGTTGAAGCCGGAAGAAGTTTCAAAAGCAATTGGTCGCGGTGGTCACAATATTAGACTGGCCGGTCAATTAACAGGCTACGAAATAGACGTGTATAGAGATGGTGAAGCAGATGAAGATGTAGAACTTAAAGAGTTTGCAGACGAGATCGATGCTTGGGTAATTGAAGAGTTTTCAAGAATTGGTTTAGATACCGCAAAAAGTATTCTTGAAAAAGATGTAGACGATTTAGTTAAAATTACAGACCTGGAAGAAGAAACCATTAGAAATGTGATCCAGGTGCTGAAAGAAGAATTTGAAGATTAATTATTTATTAAAATACTTAATCAAATAATTAAAGAATAAGAGGTTAATTTAGAGGCAATTTATGGCTGAAGCAAAACAAATGCGATTAAATAAGGTATTGCGCGAATTCAATATTTCTTTAGACCGTGCGGTAGAATTTCTATCGGCACAAGGCTATGATATTGATGCGCGCCCTACTACTAAAATTTCAGATGAAGTTTACAAAGTCTTGTTTGAGAAATTTCAAACAGATAAGAGTAAAAAGGTAGCTTCAAAAGAAGTTAGTGAAGAGCGCAAAAAAGAAAAAGAAGAACTCCGTATGGCTCGAGAAAAAGAGCAGCAGGAGAAACTTCGAAAGCTAGAAGAAGAGCGTAAGAAGAAGGAAGAAGAGGAGCGTATTGTAAAGGCTAAAAATAAACTAGAAGGACCTAAGCAAGTAGGTAAGATCGATCTAGATAAAAATAAAAAGCCTAATAAGCAGGAAGCGAAGAAAGAAGAAAACGCAAAGCCAAAGCAGCAAGAAGAAAAGCCTGCTAAAGCTCAAGCTAAGCCGGAAGCTTCAAAGTCAGGAGAATCAAAATCTGCAGATAAAAAACCTGTAGATGCTTCAGCTAAAAAAGAAACCGAAAAATCTGCGGAATCTCAAGAAGAAGATCGTTTAGAGACAAAATATCAGAAACTAAACGGCCCTAACTTTACCGGAGAAAAGATCGACCTTAGCAAATTCAAAAAACCGGCGAAGAAAAAAGACGATAAGAAAGACGATAAGTCGAATGCAGCTAATAAGAAGAAGCGTCGTAGAAGAATAAGCAAGGATAATAACACTAATTCTGGAGGTAACAGAAAAGGAAACTTCAATAAAGGTAACAAACGTCGTAGACCGGCAGCTGTTAAGAAAGAAGAGCCTACAGAAGAAGAGGTACAAAAACAAGTAAGAGAAACTTTAGAAAAACTTCAAGGGAAGTCTTCTAAAGGTAAAGGTGCTAAATATAGAAGAGATAAAAGAGATCAACACCGTCAAAAGTCTGAAACAGAACAAGCGCAACAAGAACAGGAAAGCAAAACATTAAAAGTAACCGAGTTTGTTACGGTTAGTGAAGTTGCAACGATGATGGATGTGCCGGTAACTAAGGTGATCTCTGCTTGTATGTCTTTAGGAATGATGGTAACGATGAATCAGCGTTTAGATGCTGAAACCTTATCTATTGTTGCTGAAGAATTTGGTTACGAGGTAGACTTTGTAACTTCAGATATTGAAGAATCTATCGAAGTTGAGCAAGATGCACCGGAAGATTTAGTAAATCGTGCGCCGATTGTTACGGTAATGGGGCATGTGGATCACGGTAAAACTTCATTACTAGATTATATTCGTAAAGAGAATGTAATTGCCGGTGAGAGTGGTGGTATTACACAGCACATCGGAGCCTACGGAGTAGAATTAGATAATGGCGAAAAGATCGCTTTCTTAGATACTCCAGGTCACGAGGCCTTTACAGCGATGAGAGCACGTGGTGCGCAAGTAACCGATATCGCGGTCATCGTAATTGCAGCAGATGATGATGTGATGCCGCAAACAAAAGAGGCAATTTCTCACGCGCAAGCAGCGGGAGTACCAATTGTATTTGCAATTAATAAAACAGATTTACCAACTGCTAATCCAGAGAAGATTAAAGAGAAGTTAGCTTCGATGAATCTTTTAGTAGAAGATTGGGGAGGTAAAGTTCAATCACAAGATATTTCAGCTAAAAAAGGAGATGGTGTTAAAGAGCTTTTAGAGAAAGTCTTACTAGAGGCAGAGATTCTAGAGCTTAAAGCAAATCCTAATAAATTAGCTAGTGGAGCGGTTGTAGAAGCGTTCTTAGATAAAGGTAGAGGTTATGTTTCGACGATTTTAGTACAAGCAGGTACGTTGAAAATCGGAGATTACGTATTAGCTGGTACTACAAGTGGTAAGATTAAGGCAATGCACGATGAGCGTGGTAATGATGTAAAAGAAGCGGGTCCTTCAACACCGGTATCGATCTTAGGTTTAGATGGTGCGCCACAAGCTGGAGATAAATTCCAGGTGATGGAAGACGAGCGTGAAGCTAAAGATATCGCTTCTAAGCGTACGCAGCTTCAGCGTGAGCAAAGTGTGAGAACACAACGTCACATTACCTTAGATGAAATTGGAAGACGTATTGCACTTGGTGATTTTAAAGAGCTGAACATTATCCTGAAAGGTGATGTTGATGGTTCTGTGGAAGCGTTAACCGATAGTTTCCAAAAACTTTCTACAGAAGAAATTCAGGTGAATATTATTCATAAAGGAGTTGGTGCAATTACAGAGAGTGATGTATTGCTAGCTTCAGCATCAGATGCGATCATTATCGGATTTAACGTGCGTCCTGCAGGAAATGCAAATCAGGTAGCAGATCGTGAAGAGATCGATATTAGAACGTATTCGATTATTTACGATGCGATCAATGATCTTAAAGATGCGATGGAAGGAATGCTTTCTCCAGAGTTGAAAGAAGAAGTGACCGGTAATGCTGAAATTAGAGAAACCTTTAAGATCTCTAAAATCGGAACCATTGCAGGTTGTATGGTAACTAGTGGTAAGATCTATAGAAACAGTAACATTAGATTAATTCGTGAAGGTGTGGTAATTTACACTGGAGTATTAGCTTCATTAAAGCGTTTTAAAGACGATGTGAAAGAAGTTTCTAAAGGTTACGATTGTGGTATGCAAGTGAAGAATTACAACGACATTAAAGAAGGCGATGTAATTGAAGCATTCCAAGAAGTAGAAGTGAAGAAAAAACTTAAATAAGAGTTTTTAATTATAAATAAAAAAGCGGCTTGAAATTTTCAAGCCGCTTTTTTTATGCGTCAATTTTAGTTGTCTATTAAGGTTTAAATATAATCGCACTTTTAAAGTCTTTTTTAAGCTTTACAAAAGCGCGTTCTGCTTCCAAACGATTTCTGAAGTCGCCAACCCAAACTTTATAATTAGGCGTTTCAAAAACGATATCTGAGCGCCATTCGCTATAAGTCGTTTCAAACTCTTTCTTCACTTTATTAGCTTCATTTAAATTCGAACCATAAAACAGCTGAATTTTATAACGTTCGTTAAGTGTATTGTTCTCGACCATTTTTGCTTTTAAAACTACAAGTTCTTGTATTAGCGGATCGGCTTCGATGGAAGTTTGTGCGTTTAACTTCGAGTTGCTAAAAATAAATAAGCAAGTCGCTGCAAATAAGACGGGTATAATGTTAAATTTATTTTTCATTTTTCAGTGTTTTTTACAAAAATAGAACTAATTGTGAACTTCATCTCAAATTTCTTTATTTAGAAATATTATAAATTAGCTATTAACAATACTGTAACATTCCTAAAATCATCTTTAAGTATTACTTTTGTCGTTGAAATTTACGGTCTAATAAGAGTTTTTTAAGCTAACTAATTCATTATAAAAACCGTACCAAACTAAGATGTTAATTCAGCTGTAATATGGAAAAGGTGAATACCCGCCATTCAATTTCAAGAATACTACTTCTACTACTAGTAGTTTTATTTTCGTTTTCACAAAACTTAATCGCTCAAGAAGAAGCGGCTTCAGCCGAGCAGGAACAATCTGCGGAAGGCGGAGATCAGGAAGCTGCTGCGGCGGCAACTGGTGGTGATGCTGCTGCGGGAAAAGAATTGTTTAATTCTCTTTGTGCTTCTTGTCATAAAAGATATAAGAGATCTACTGGTCCTGCGTTAAATGGAGTGACCGATAGACGCGAGACAGATTGGTTGTATCGTTGGATTAAAAACAGTCAGGCTATGATTGCTGAAGGTGATCCTGAAGCGGTGGCTATTTACGAAGAGTTTAATCAAACGGCAATGACGGCTTTTCCTCAGTTGTCTAATGAAGATATTGATAATATTTTGGCTTACGTTGAGCAGCCAAAACCTGAGCCGGTAGCTCCAGCTGCGGTTCCTGGTGATGGAGGTAAATCTTCAGGTTCTGGAGTTTCAAACGATATTATTTTAGGTGTTCTTGCTTTTGTGTTGTTATTGTTAATCGTTGTTCTTGTTTTAGTGAATAAAACATTGAATAGATTTGCGACGGCAAGCGGAGTTGAATTACCGGTTACTGAAAAAAGAAAGCCGATCTGGAAAGCTTTTGTTGAGAATCAATTCTTGGTGTTAGTTACTTCTGTGTTCTTGCTTTTAGCGGGAGGTTATTTTGCTTATGGTTATTTAATGCAGGTTGGTGTGGATCAAGGTTATCAACCGGTTCAGCCAATTCATTATTCGCATAGAATTCACGCAGGAGATAATGAGATCGATTGTAAGTACTGTCACTCTTCTGCTCGAGTAAGTAAAACATCTGGTATTCCTTCGTTAAATGTTTGTATGAACTGTCATAAATCAATTAGTGAGGTTGCAGATGCTTCTAATCCTAATTCTTCAGTAACAGAAGAATATTCAAAAGAATTTTATGATGGTGAGATCCAGAAGTTGTATGAGGCGACTGGTTGGGATCCTGCTACGCAATCATATACCGGCGAAACTAAGCCTGTAAAATGGGTGAGAATTCATAACCTTCCAGACTTTGCTTACTTCAATCACTCGCAGCACGTATCTGTAGCTGGAGTTGCTTGTCAAGAATGTCACGGTCCTGTAGAGGAGATGGAGGTAATGTATCAATATTCTCCATTAACAATGGGTTGGTGTATTAACTGTCACAGAGAAACAAACGTGAAAATGGAGGGTAATGAATATTACGAGAAAATTCACGATGAGTTATCTAAAAAATATGGTGTTGAAACATTAACGGCGGCTCAAATGGGTGCGTTAGAATGTGGAAAATGTCACTACTAATAAATTAAATAAGAAGCTAATTCTATATAATAATATGTCATCAAACAAGAAATACTGGAAAAGTGTTGAGGAGCTAAAGGAAAATAGCCCTATTGTTGAGACGCTTCAACAGAACGAGTTTGTAGAAGAAATTCCTACAGATGAGTTTTTGGGTGATAAAGACTCTTTAGAGAGTTCTTCTACGTCAAGAAGAGACTTTTTAAAGTTTGTTGGTTTCAGTACTGCTGCTGCATCTCTTGCGGCTTGTGAAGGTCCTGTGACTAAATCTATTCCTTACGTAGTTCAGCCGGAAAGAATCGTTCCTGGTGTGGCTAATTACTATGCTACTACAATTGCAGACGGTTTCGATTTTTCAAGTGTGTTGGTTAAGACGAGAGAGGGTCGACCAATTAAGATTGAAAATAATAAATTGGCTAGTGCTACCTCAAATGCTAATGCAAGAGTTCATGCTTCTGTATTGTCGTTATACGATAATCAGCGAGTGAAAAGACCAATGGTGAATGGTGAAGCTGTTTCTTGGGAAGAGTTTGATAGAGGAGTTAGTCAAAAATTAAATGCAGTAGGTGGTAAGCAGATCGTGTTGTTAACGCAAACATTTGCAAGTCCTTCTACTTCTAAGTTAATAAAAGAATTTTCTTCAAAATATAATAATGTTAAGCATGTAACTTATGATGCGGTTTCAGAAAATGCAGTTTTAGATGCGTTTGAAGCTAAATTTGGTTACCGTGCAATGCCTAATTACGATTTTTCTAAAGCTGAAACAATTGTTTCTGTTGGTGCAGATTTCTTAGGAGATTGGCAAGGCGGAGGTTTTGAGGCTGGTTATGCAAAAGGTAGAGTTCCTCAAGAAGGAAAGATGTCTCGTCATATTCAGTTTGAATCAAATATGTCTTTAGCGGGTGCGAATGCAGATAAGAGAATTGCGGTTTCTCCATCAAAACAAAAAGCAGTTTTAGCAGCGCTTTATGGTTATGTTGCAGGAGGGGCAAGTAATAAACTTTCTGCGGAGTTAGATGATGTTGTAGTTAAAGCGAAAGAGCAGTTAAGAAGAGCGGGTAGTAAAGCGGTTGTGGTTTGTGGTCTTCAAGATGTAGATGCACAATTACTTACAATGGCGATTAATGAAGCTTTAGGTAGTGAGGTAATGGATACTCAGAATCCTAAAATGTCTCGCCAAGGAAATAATAAAGAAGTGATGGCTTTGCTTTCTGAAATGAATTCAGGAAATGTTGGAGCATTGCTAATGGCAGGAGTAAACCCTGTATATTCTTTGCCTAATGCAGATGAATTTAAAGCTGCGTTAGACAATGTAGATTTCAAACTTTCTTTTGCTATGAAAGAAGATGAAACTGCAAAATTATGTGATTATGTTGCGGCAGCTCCTCATTATTTAGAGAGTTGGGGCGATATTCAAATCACTAAGAATAATGTGAGTTTAATGCAACCTACTATTAAGCCGCTTTTTGATACAAGACAGTTTCAGGAAGCATTATTAAAGTGGGTAGGTAACGATACTTCATATTATAAATACATTAAAGAAACTTGGAGTGGTAATCTAGGTGGTAAATCTTGGGAAGATGCGTTGCATGATGGTTCTTTTGAATCTTCAATGCCTGTAGAAACTACAGAATTTGCCGCCGCAGCACCGAGTGCTTCCTCTTCAGCTTCTAGACTTTTACAAAATTCAGGAGAAGGTTTGGAATTAATGTTGTATACAAATACAGCATTAGGTAATGGAGAACAGGCGAATAACCCTTGGCTGCAAGAATTGCCAGATCCTATTACTCGAGTTTCTTGGGATAACTATTTAACTGTTTCGAAAGCAGATGCAGATCGTTTAGAATTATGGAACGAGAATGTTGCTAACGGTGCTTTAGATGGTTGTTATGTAAATGTAAAGGTTGGCGATAAGACAGTTAAAAATGTTCCTGTTCTTATTCAGCCGGGTCAAGCAAAAGGTTCTGTTGGTTTAGCGTTAGGTTATGGTAAACGTGAGGCGATTCAGGAAGAAATGCAAACCGGTGTAAATGCTTATCCTTTATACCAAGATTTTAATAACGTACAAAAAGTAAGTATTGAAAAGACTGGCGGAAGACATGAATTTGCTTGTGTTCAGTTGCATAATACCTTAATGGGTAGAGGCGATGTTGTGAAAGAAACGACTCTTGAAATTTTCAATACAAAAGATAAACATGTTTGGAATAGTGTTCCTGAAGTTTCATTAAATCATGAGGAAGTTCCTGTAACTTCACCTGAAGTTGATTTATGGGATGAGTTTGATAGAACTGTTGGGCACCATTTTAATCTTTCTATAGACTTGAATGCTTGTACCGGTTGTGGTGCTTGTGTGATCGCTTGTCATAGTGAAAATAACGTGCCTGTTGTTGGTAAGTCTGAGGTAAGACGTAGCCGTGATATGCACTGGTTAAGAATTGACCGTTATTATTCTTCAGAAGATACCTTTGCAGAAGATAATGAGAAGAAAGAGAATTTTGACGGATTAGGGGATTCGCTTTCTGGATTTGGAGAGTTAGAAGAAGCTGCGCAAGAAAATGTACAGGTAGTATTCCAGCCGGTAATGTGTCAGCACTGTAACCATGCTCCTTGTGAAACTGTTTGTCCTGTTGCGGCAACTTCACACGGTCGTCAAGGTCAAAACCATATGGCTTATAACAGATGTGTGGGTACAAGATATTGTGCGAACAACTGTCCTTATAAGGTGCGTCGTTTCAACTGGTTCTTGTATAATAAGAATGATGAATTCGATTACCATATGAACAACGACTTAGGTAGAATGGTCTTAAATCCTGATGTAGTAGTGCGTTCTCGTGGTGTAATGGAAAAATGTTCTATGTGTATTCAAATGACACAGAAAACTATTCTAGATGCAAAACGTGAAGGTCGTGAGATCAAGGATGGTGAATTCCAGACGGCTTGTTCTGCTGCTTGTGAATCTGGTGCAATGGTGTTTGGAGATATTAATGACAAAGAGAGCGAAGTACACGAGTTAAAGCAAAGTGATAGAATGTATCATTTATTAGAGCATATTGGTACAAAACCAAATGTATTCTATCATACAAAAGTTAGAAACACTTCAGAAGTATAAAAGTTAATTAAAGAATCAATTATAAATCATTATGTCTCATTACGAAGCACCTATAAGAAAGCCTTTAGTTACCGGAGATAAGTCTTATCATGATGTAACATTAGATGTTGCAGCGCCGGTAGAAGGTAAGGCAAACAAGTCTTGGTGGATTGTATTTTCAATTTCCTTAGTGGCTTTCCTATGGGGAATAGGTTGTATTATTTATACCGTATCTACCGGTATTGGTACTTGGGGTCTTAACAAAACAGTTGGTTGGGCCTGGGATATTACCAACTTTGTATGGTGGGTAGGTATCGGTCACGCAGGTACACTAATTTCTGCGGTACTATTATTATTCCGCCAAAAATGGAGAATGGCAATTAACAGATCTGCTGAGGCGATGACCATTTTCTCGGTTGTTCAAGCAGGATTGTTCCCGGTAATTCACATGGGTAGACCTTGGTTAGGTTATTGGGTATTACCAATTCCGAACCAATTTGGTTCACTTTGGGTGAACTTTAACTCTCCGTTACTTTGGGATGTATTTGCGATTTCAACTTATCTTTCTGTTTCGTTAGTATTCTGGTGGACAGGTTTACTTCCAGATTTCGCGATGATTCGTGATCGTGCTGTTAAACCATTTCAGAAAAGAATATATTCTATCCTTTCATTTGGGTGGTCTGGTAGAGCTAAAGATTGGCAACGTTTTGAAGAAGTATCATTGGTACTTGCAGGTTTAGCAACGCCACTTGTACTTTCTGTACACACGATTGTATCTTTTGACTTTGCAACATCGGTAATCCCGGGATGGCATACCACAATTTTCCCTCCTTACTTCGTTGCAGGGGCAATTTTCTCAGGATTCGCAATGGTAAATACCTTGTTGATCATTATGAGAAAAGTTTCTAACCTAGAAAACTATATCACGACTCAACATATCGAATTAATGAACATTGTAATTATGATTACAGGTTCTATTGTTGGGGTGGCTTATATTACAGAGTTGGTTATTGCTTGGTATTCTGGAGTAGAGTTTGAGCAATATGCATTCTTAAACAGAGCAACAGGACCTTACTGGTGGGCTTACTGGTCGATGATGACTTGTAACGTATTCTCACCTCAGTTTATGTGGTTCCCTAAATTAAGAAGAAGTATTATGTTCTCTTTCTTTATCTCGATTGTGGTAAATATTGGTATGTGGTTTGAGCGTTTCGTGATTATCGTAACATCATTACACAGAGATTACCTGCCGTCTTCTTGGACGATGTTCTCTCCAACTTTCGTAGATATCGGAATATTTGTAGGTACTATTGGTTTCTTCTTTGTATTATTCTTATTGTATGCAAGAACCTTCCCGGTAATTGCGCAAGCAGAGGTAAAAACAATATTGAAATCTTCAGGTGAAAAGTATAAGAAGTTAAGAGCTGAACACGGTGACGACACTAAACTTTACGATCCTGTGATTGGAGAACCAAAGATGAATATCGAGAGTAACAATACTCAAACTGGTAATAATAACTAATCTGCTTTATTGCTGATTGAAAAAATAAATAATTAATCAAGATGTCTTCAAAAGTATTACACGCTATATATACCGATGACGATTTGCTTATGCAAGCCGTAAAGCAAACCAGAGAGGCTCGTTATCATATTGAAGAGGTTTATACTCCTTTTCCTGTACACGGATTAGATAAAGCTATGGGCTTAGCGCCAACACGATTAGCGATAACTTCATTCTTGTATGGTTTAGTAGGTTTAACGGTTGCAGCTACAATGATGAACTTTATCATGATTGAAGACTGGCCACAAAACATTGGTGGTAAACCAAGTTTCAGTTTCATTGAAAACTTACCGGCTTTCGTGCCTATTATGTTTGAGTTAACGGTATTTTTTGCAGCTCACTTAATGGTAATTACTTTTTATATGAGAAGTAAATTATGGCCTTTTAAAGAAGCAGAAAACCCAGACGTAAGAACTACCGATGACCATTTCTTAATGGAAGTTGATGTAGCTAACCACGACGTTGAAACCATGTCTAAGTTCCTAGGAGATACAGGAGCAATAGAAATAAAATTAATACACAAATAAACTTTTATGAAGCGTTTATTTAACATAGGATTGTTGTTAGTCTCTGCATCATTAGCGGTAGGTTGTTTCAATAAAGACGATCGTAACTATCAGTATTTTCCTAATATGTATGAATCTGTAGGTTACGAAGCTTACGGTAGTTATGAAACTTTTGAAAACTCTCAAGAAGCAAAGTTACCGGTAGAGGGTACGATTCCTAGAGGATGGAAGCCTTACGGTTACGAAGATTCTAATGATGGTTACCAAAATGCAAAAGCAAACTTAAGTAATCCTCTTCCTTATACAGAAGATAATGTAAATGAAGGGAAAGCTTTATATACCATTTACTGTGCAATTTGTCACGGTGATAAAGGTGATGGTAAAGGTACTTTATCGCAAAGAGAAAAAATATTAGGTATTCCGGCTTATAATGATGCTGGTCGTGCCATTACAGAAGGTAGTGTTTACCACGTAATGTATTACGGTTTAAATACGATGGGTTCTTATGCTGCGCAAACTAGCGAGAAAGAACGTTGGCAGATTAACCATTATGTAATGGATTTAAAACGTCAATTAAACGGAGATCCTAAAAGAGAATTCGTTAGTGAAGAAGAAGCAGAATTAAACACACTTGTTGAAACTACAGACGCTACAAAAGAAATGTCTGCAGAAGAACATCGTGAAGATAATCACACTGCTGAAACTCACGAAGAAGAAACTACAGAAGGTGAACAAGAAAACACTGAAGTAAATTAATAGTAAGAATTAAACTGCATTAGATATATTAGTATGTACACGCTATCTAGTAAATTAAAATTAACAGCAATAATCTTTATCGTAGTTGGTGCTATAGGAATGATTTACGGTTTTTTAGCTGCACCTTCAAGTATTGAAGAAGTTGAAAAAATCATTGCTGAACAAGAAGCTCATCACGGAGGTGATCACGGTGAAACTGCTCAAATGCAAGATCACGCTAACGAAGGTCATCACGAAGCTCAAGCAAAACACACAGAAGGTCACGGTGGGCACGAGGCTGCAGAAGGAGAACACGAATCTTCACACGCAGAACATTTATTGCATCAATTACAAAACAAGCCTTGGGCGGCAACTTATGTCGCTGCATTCTTTTTCTTTATGATTGCATTAGGTGCTTTGGCCTTTTATGCTATCCAGTATGCAGCACAAGCAGGTTGGTCTCCGGTTTTATATCGAGTTATCGAGGCAATTACCGCTTACCTTTTACCGGGTAGTTTAATTGTATTACTACTATTAGTTTTATCTGGTTTCCACTTCAATCATTTATTTGTTTGGATGGATCCTGAAGTTGTAAAACACGATGAATTAATTCAAGGTAAGTCTTCATACTTAAATGTTACTTTCTTTTTAATTAGAGCGGTAATCTATATCGCAGGATGGAATATCTTTAGATTCTTATTAGTAAGAAATTCAAGAAGACACGACGAGGCAGATCATAACAGATGGTTCAAACAAAGTTTTAAGCTTTCTGCGGGATTCTTGGTTTTCTTTATCGTAACAGAATCTATGATGTCTTGGGATTGGATTATGAGTGTAGATCCGCACTGGTATAGTACATTATTCGGGTGGTATGTATTCGCAAGCTTATTTGTATCTGCAATCACTACTATCGCTTTAATTACTATTTTCTTAAAGAGTAGAGGTTACTTAGAATATGTAAATAATAGCCACATTCACGATTTAGCTAAATTTATGTTTGGTATTAGTATTTTCTGGACATACTTATGGTTCTCTCAGTTTATGTTGATCTGGTACTCAAATATTCCTGAAGAGGTAACTTATTTCATTACACGTATAGAAGATTATAACTTACCATTCTTCGGTATGTTAGTATTAAACTTCATTTTCCCATTATTAGTGTTAATGAATAGTGATTACAAACGTGTAAACTGGTTCGTAGTAATGGCAGGTATTGTTATCCTAGTAGGTCATTACATCGATATCTATAATATGATTATGCCGGCAACGGTTGGAGAATCTTGGTTTATAGGTATACCAGAAATTAGTGCAGTATTATTCTTTGGAGGTCTGTTTATCTTTGTAGTGTTTAGTGCACTAACTAAAGCACCATTGTTAGCGAAGAGAAACCCTTACATTAAAGAAAGTAAGCATTACCATTATTAATAAATTTGTATTAAAGAAGATATTATCACAATGACTGTATTTTTAATCATAGTAGTTATAGCACTCTTAGGGGTTACATTTTGGCAGATGTCCAAAATACTTAAACTGTCTAAAACAGGACACGAAGATTCTACCCAAGTAGCTAATGATAATGATAATAAAAATCAAGGCTATTTAATGCTTGGTTTTGTAGTGTTCCTTTACATATTCATGATTTATAGCTTTTGGGCTTGGGGAGACTTTTACCTTCCGGAAGCTGCATCTGCGCACGGTGGAGATTATGACCGATTAATGTTTATCTCTATCGGTTTAATTATGACCGTTCAGGTAATCACTCAATTTTTACTTTACTTTTTCGCTTATAAATATAAAGGAGCTAAAGGTCAACGAGCTTTATTTTATGCAGATAACGATAAGTTAGAATTCATCTGGACAATTATTCCGGTTATTGTATTAGCAGGTTTAATTATCTACGGATTGTTTACTTGGTCTGATATTATGAATGTTGAAGAAGATGAAGACGCATTAGTGGTTGAAATCTACGCTTACCAATTTGGATGGAAAGCTAGATACTCAGGAGACGATAACACTTTAGGAAAAGCAAACGTTCGTTTTATTGAAGGAACTAACATCGTAGGTATCGACAAAAGCGATAGCTATGCGAAAGATGACAAAGTAACAACAGAGTTACACTTACCGGTAGATAGACCAGTATTATTCAAGTTTAGATCGCAAGATGTATTGCACTCCGCTTACTTCCCATTCTTTAGAGCTCAGATGAACGTGGTTCCGGGAATGATTACACAATTCAGCTTTACACCAACCATCACTTCAGAAGAGATGAGAAATTCAGAATTTATGGTTGAAAAAGTAAACGAATTAAATCAAATTAGAAAAGAGCGCAGTAAAGAATTAGTGGCTAACGGTGACGTTGCACTAGATCCTTACGAATTCGAATATTACCTTTTATGTAATAAAATTTGTGGTATTTCTCACTTTAATATGCAAATGAAAATAGTGGTTGAAGAAGAAGAAGATTTCAATTCTTGGATCGCTGAGCAAGAGTCTTTCGGAGAGACTCTTAAGAAAGAGGAAGAACAGAAAGTATCAAGCAATAACTAAAAAGCAATATAAAGAATAGATATGTCAGCAACAGCAAACGCAACAGTAGCTCAAGATCATCACGGTCACGATGATCATGGACATCATCATAAAGAAACTTTTATTACCAAGTACATTTTTAGCCAAGATCACAAAATGATTGGTAAGCAGTTCTTAATTACCGGTTTGGTAATGGGAACAATAGGTATTTTAATGTCTATTTTATTCAGAATACAATTAGCTTGGCCAGAAGAAGCTTCTTGGGTATTCGAATTATTTTTAGGAGATAAATATGCTACCGATGGCGTAATGAATCCTGATGCTTATTTAGCATTAGTAACTATTCACGGTACGATCATGGTTTTCTTCGTGCTTACTGCAGGTTTAAGTGGTACGTTTAGTAACTTACTTATTCCGTTGCAGATTGGAGCTAGAGATATGGCTTCAGGGTTTATGAACATGCTTTCTTACTGGATTTTCTTTTTATCTAGTGTAATTATGTTAAGTTCTTTATTTGTAGAGTCGGGACCGGCTTCTGCAGGTTGGACAATTTACCCTCCATTAAGTGCATTACCAGAAGCAATTCCTGGTTCAGGTACCGGGATGACCTTATGGTTAGTTTCAATGGCATTGTTTATTGCGCAGTCATTAATGGGATCGCTTAACTATATTGTAACTGTTATTAACTTAAGAACAGAAGGAATGTCGATGACGAGACTTCCGCTTACCATTTGGGCGTTATTTGTAACGGCTATTATTGGTGTGGTTTCGTTCCCGGTTCTTTTATCTGCAGCATTAATGTTGATTATGGATAGAAGTTTTGGTACTTCATTCTTCTTAAGTGATATTTATATTAAAGGTGAAGTTTTAGCTCACCAAGGTGGTTCGCCGGTATTATTTGAACACTTATTTTGGTTCTTAGGTCACCCAGAGGTTTATATTGTACTTCTTCCGGCATTAGGTATTACTTCAGAAGTTATTGCAACAAACTCACGTAAACCTATTTTCGGTTATCGTGCAATGGTTGCTTCTATCTTAGCAATTGCATTCTTATCGACAATTGTTTGGGGTCACCACATGTTCGTATCAGGGATGAATCCATTCTTAGGTTCTGTATTTACATTTACAACCTTATTAATTGCAATTCCTTCAGCGGTAAAATCATTCAACTACATAACCACCTTATGGAAAGGTAACTTGCAGATGAACCCGGGTATGCTATTCTCAATTGGTTTAGTTTCTACGTTCATTACAGGAGGTTTAACTGGGATCATCTTAGGTGATAGTACATTAGATATTAACGTTCACGATACGTATTTCGTAATTGCTCACTTCCACTTAGTAATGGGTATTTCTGCACTTTACGGTTTATTTGCTGGGGTTTACCATTGGTTCCCTAAAATGTTCGGTAGAATGTTGAATAAAAACTTAGGTTATGTTCACTTCTGGGTTACAGCTGTTGGAGCATACGGAGTATTCTTCCCAATGCACTTTATCGGGATGGCAGGTTTACCAAGACGTTATTATACCAACACGAACTTCCCTTATTTTGATGATTTAGCAGATGTGAATGTGATCATTACTATTTTTGCAATTATCACGGCTTTAGTTCAGTTAGTATTTATCTATAACTTTATTCACTCTATTTTCTTCGGAAAGAAAGCAACTCAAAACCCTTGGAATGCGACTACATTAGAGTGGACAACACCGGTAGAACACATTCACGGAAACTGGCCTGGTAAAATACCTTCAGTATACCGTTGGTCTTACGATTATAGTAAATTAAATAAAGACGAAACAGATTATGTGATTGCGGGTCAAGATTTTATTCCGCAGAACGTTCCGCTTCAAGAAAACGAAGAAGAACTCAACCACTAATCTTTACAACAAGATATCAGAAAGCCTTTCCACTTCGGAAAGGCTTTTTCTTTATATTTGTAGTATGAACGAGAATCTAGATGCTAGCGGAGAAAATTTTTCTCCCGAAGAATTTGATATAGAAAGAGCTTTACGGCCTTTAAGTTTCGATGATTTTGCAGGTCAAGATCAAGTTTTGGAGAACTTACAGGTTTTTGTAAAAGCGGCAAACCTTCGTAATGAGGCACTAGATCATACCTTGTTTCACGGGCCTCCGGGATTAGGTAAAACTACTTTAGCTCATATTTTGTCTAATGAATTAAATGCCGGTATAAAAGTTACGTCTGGACCTGTATTAGATAAACCTGGAGATTTAGCAGGATTGCTTACCAATTTAGACGAAAGAGATGTACTTTTTATAGATGAAATTCATCGTTTAAGTCCGGTGATCGAAGAGTATCTCTATTCTGCGATGGAAGACTTTAAGATCGATATTATGATCGAGTCGGGTCCAAATGCGCGATCGGTACAAATAAATTTAAATCCGTTTACTTTAGTTGGTGCAACGACACGTTCAGGTTTGTTAACAGCACCAATGCGAGCTCGTTTTGGTATCTCTAGCCGATTACAATATTACACCACAGAATTACTTTCAGATATCATTCAACGAAGTGCTCATATTTTAAATGTTCCCATCACGATGGAAGCTGCCATAGAAATTGCTGGTAGAAGTCGTGGTACGCCTCGTATCGCTAATGCATTATTACGTCGAGTTCGCGATTTTGCCCAAATTAAGGGGAACGGAAAGATCGATATCGAAATTTCTAAATATGGACTCAAAGCTTTAAATGTAGATGCGCACGGTTTAGATGAAATGGATAATAAGATTTTAACCACCATCATCGAAAAATTTAAAGGCGGTCCCGTTGGCATCACGACGCTTTCTACAGCGGTAAGTGAAAGCGCAGAAACCATAGAAGAAGTTTATGAGCCTTTTCTTATTCAGCAAGGATTTATTGTGCGTACGCCAAGAGGTCGCGAGGTTACCGAAGCCGCTTATCGCCATTTAGGGAAAACGCGACACAATCCGCAAGGAGGTTTATTTTGAAAAATTCAGGTCACATACCCGAAGTTTCTGTCTTGCGTTTTTTAAAGCATGCGTCGAACATTATTGAAAATCCGCTTCCTTTTCACCTGAGAAACTTTAATCGTTTAGGTGACATTTTCAGACTGAAATTAGGTTTTGGGAATTCCGTGATCTTTTCTCGTAATCCAAAAGTAGCACAACATCTTCTTCAGAAGAACCAAAAAAACTATCATAAATCGCCGATCCAAACCAAAGATGTGGCTAAATATGTTGGTCACGGTTTATTGACAACCAATGGTGAACATTGGCAAAAACAACGCAAACTTATTCAGCCGGCTTTTCATAAAAAGCAACTAGAAAAGTTGATGGATAGCATTAATGCTGCAATTCAAGCTGAAGTAAAGCGTATTGAAACCGATCAAGATTTCGATATTTTTCCGGTGTTTAACGACTTGGCTTTTCAAACCGTAGTGAAATCATTGTTTAGTAGTGCGGTGGGCGAAAAGGAAATTAACCGACTTCAGTTTATTACTGAAGCCGCACAAAAAATGTTGGTAAGCGAGTTGCGACAACCTTTTAAAAATTGGTGGTTCAGACTAAGTGGTAAAATTCAAAAACACCTCGATCTTACTGCTGAAGCTCGACAAATTCTGAAAAAGATTGTCGAAGAGCGCAAAAGATCTTCCGTTCGAGAAGACGATTTGCTCGATATGTTGCTCGATGCGCGTTACGAAGATGGTTCTGCGATGAGCGAAGACCAACTTTTAGATGAAATTCTTATTCTCTTTACAGCCGGTCACGAAACCACTTCAAATGCGTTGACGTTTACTTGTGAGTTGTTAGCGAGACATCCAGAAATTCAGCAGAAATTATATGAAGATATTCTTCAGGCAAAGACGAATTCTGAAAATCTAATGGAATTTCTTCAGCAATCAACCTACGCGAATTTGGTGTTATATGAATCGATGCGTTTATATCCGCCGGCATATTTTATCGATCGGATTAGTTTAGCTGAAGATGAAGTGGAAGGAATTAAAATTGATTCTAATGAAAGTTTGTTACTTTCAATTTACGAAATTCATCGACACAAAGACCATTGGCAACAACCAGAAGCCTTCATTCCGGAACGCTTTGAAGATGGCAAACAAAGAAAAAATATTGCCTACTACCCGTTTGGCGCCGGACCAAGAAAATGCATCGGGAACAATTTTGCGATGTATGAAATGATTTTGGCAATTTCAGAAGTACTACTTAAGTTCAAAATCGAAGAAAAGTCAACACCCATAGAAATTACTCCATTAATTACACTCAAACCTAAAAACGCTTTTTTAAGGTTTACCCGACGTTAAAATGTTCAATAATCGAGAAAAATATACGAAGCTTATCAAAACCGAAGCTACGCGCTTGGGTTTTATGTCTTGCGGAATAAGCAAAGCAGAATTTCTCGAAGAAGAAGCGCCGCGATTAGAGCAATGGCTCAACGAAAATCGTAATGGAGAAATGGGTTATATGGAAAATCATTTCGATAAGCGATTAGATCCAACATTACTCGTTTCGGGAGCAAAAAGTGTGGTTTCTTTGTTGCTGAATTACTTTCCGCAAGAAACGCAACGAGAAGATTCTTATAAGCTTAGCAAATATGCGTATGGTCGAGATTATCATTTTGTAATTAAAGATAAGCTCAAGCAATTTCTCCATTTTATAAATGAAGAAATAGGTGAAGTTGGCGGGCGAGCTTTTGTCGATTCTGCACCGGTTTTAGATAAAGCTTGGGCGGCAAAAAGTGGTTTGGGTTGGATTGGCAAAAACTCTAATTTGCTTTCAAAAAAAACAGGCTCCTTCTTTTTTATTGCTGAATTAATTATCGATTTAGAGCTCGAATACGACACGCCGGTTACCGATCACTGCGGGAGTTGC
>Ga0208471_1000156_pt1 | contig 28199 bp, 20 predicted proteins | sample DeeseametaMP0441_FD_184210 | JGI IMG/M metagenome (GOLD analysis project Ga0208471, IMG submission 184210) | Marine microbial communities from the Deep Atlantic Ocean - MP0441 (SPAdes) | ecosystem: Environmental > Aquatic > Marine > Oceanic | place: East of Rio de Janeiro, Brazil, South Atlantic...
TGGCCATCGGTGCCAGTGTGGAAGATTATGTTGGCCACGCGATAACAGCATCTGATGCCACTTTCCAAACGTGCAAAAATAATAACGTATTACCCTGCGCAGAATAAAAGCAATCTTTGAATATGTTGTTGACCTTCAATAAATATTAGAGGAATATCATGACTATCAATAGACTTTACTTGGAGCAGGAGAACAACTTTTCTATATATAGTCCTTTATGAGATCAACGTTATTAATAATAATCATTTTCACTATTTTTATTAAATAAAGTACATGAAAAGATTTAGTTTTACCTTATTATCCATTTTGTTTTTATCACCGATGTCACTGCTTGCCAAAAGCGGCAGCAGTGAGGCAGGGCTCTTTTACTCCACCTCCTGGGGCAGCGGAGTAATGGGTGGTTACAACTATACAAATGAAATCCTGTTAGGAGGCGATTTTGCTGCTGGAGACACTTCTACTGAAAGTGAAGGACCTGGAACTTCAATCAAATCTGAGTCAACTTTTATGACTGTTAATGCATTTGGACGATATTACCTGAGAGATCTCGGCATAACAGACGGGCTGTTTGGTCAGGCAGGACTTGCGTTCCGTAACTGGACCGGAAAAGGAAGTATCATTGATGACAGAACACAAGCAAAAATTGCTTCAATAAAAATTGATTGGAGTCCTGTTGTAATTGTTACAGGAGTTGGATGGCAGAAAGTATGGGACTTTGGCTTAATTTTTTCTGTAGCAATGAATGCCAGCATTGGCGGTTCCAGAACAATTGAGTACACTGAAAATATGCATAGGTTAAGTGACTCTATGAAAAAAGATCTTGAAAAGAAGACTGATTATCCAACAAATTTAGTCATCTACATCGGCTACAGTTTTTGAGAGCATATTATGATTAAATACATTTTTCTCCTGTTTTTTAGCATTTTCCTGCTTTCGGGATGCGGGGACGAGCTTTCGACAAGCACCACTGATGATTCCGCAAACATTACAAAGTCACTCCTGACAGGTACATGGACTGCGAAATGCAGTGACAACACCACTGGTTTGGCTTCTTCCAAGACTGTACTGGTGTTTTCCGCTTCCGGAGACAATCTCACTGCAACCACCACAAATTATTCAGACAAAAGTTGTGTTAGTGATAATCAAAGTTCTGTTTTCACTAAAAAGTTGAAAACTTTGGATCTTGGCAGCAAAACCACTACTTCGCAAAATCAAATAATCAATAAATTCACTGCAGCAGTTACAGACATCACATTAGAACCAAAAACAACCTCTGTTTCTACCTCTTTAAATCTTTCTTCCTTCTGCGGACTGACAGGTTGGGGTTCCGGAACTGAAACGTCAGTGGCCGGACTGACTTGTGGTTCTGCAACATATAAGTCGGTAAATGACAGCTACTTCGACATTATCCAGATGAATTCAGAAAAGACTTTCATCAGGCTTGGTAACATAACGAACCCAGCCAGTACTGGATATCCAAAGACTCTATATACTCAGGAGTATTATAAGTAGTTACAGGAATTCAAATACTATTCAAAATAAATTCCTGCATTTTAAGCCTGCCAAATAATTTCTTTTTCCTGAACAAATAACAAATACTTTGTAAATTTTACTAGTTTCAAAGCGGAAACGATCGCTTCTGAATCTGCTGGAAGAGTTTGTTTGGGTTAAATATTTTTCTTATACTTTGGCTAGGTAATTGCTTTGTTTAGTATAAGCCAAAGATTTTTTTTGTAAACAAAACAGGTTTAAAATGGATGTGGATTTAGCAAAACCAAAAGCATTCCTGAACGGTTCTTTTTTAATTGCTCTCTATTTCTTTTTTTGGATAGTGGTAGCCGTTGTACTACCAATTCTTTCGATTGGGCTTCGCCTTTATTCAAAAGAGTTGAACATCTTGAAGGATCATTCTCAGGAACCTGGAACGTAACTTTTTACTACTTTTCAATGACCGGAAGCGAAAATATCCGGAATTGTTCATTGAAAATTATTCCCTCATTTTCATGGAAGTTTCTGTTTCGGTGCTTCCTCCACAAGTTTTACCTCGGTTGATTCACCATTAATAACTTCTTGTTCTGTTTGCTCTTGAGGCGCTTGTGTTGTTTTTTCAATGCCGCTCTCCAATTTGATCTCGCAGAAAGCACACACTGCTTGAGGATTGTCGGCAAACACAAAACTCGTAAACATAAGTGGTAAAACAAAGTTGAGTATCGGATAGACAATCATAGATGGCCTTTAATGTTGCAGTTATAACCGTTCAATATCGTCATCGCCAAGGTATTCCCCCTGCTGTACCTCGATAATTTGCAGTGAAATTTTTCCGGAGTTTCCAAGTCGGTGCGGCATTCCGATTGGAATATATGCCGATTCATTCACTTTGAGAATAACTTGTTCGTCGCCCCTTTGTACATCTGCGGTTCCCTGTAGCACAACCCAGTGTTCGCTGCGGTACTTGTGACGCTGGAGTGACATACTTTTTTCAGGCATGATTTCCAGCATGCGGATACGGTAGATATTGTTTTCCAGAATGGTTGTAGCGCTGCCCCAGGGACGCATTACTCGTGTATGAAACTTATATTCGTGGCGTTCTTCTCTTTTGAGTGTTTCCACAAGTTTTTTCACATCTTGTGATCGTTTCATGTCGCAAACCAGCAATGCGTCATCAGTTTCAACAATGATCAAATTTTCAACACCAATACTCGTAACCAGTTTTTTACTGCTAAAAATCAGTGAGTTTTGTGTATCATGCAAAATAACATTTCCACGTAAAACATTGCCCTGCGCATCTTTTTCGGAAACCTGAAAGATGCTTTCCCAACTGCCCAAATCGCTCCATTCCATTTCAACCGGTAAAACCGCAACCCTTTTTGATTTTTCCAGTAGTGCGTAGTCAATGGACTCCGCCGGAATAGCTTCATAAATTTTGCGGATATTTTCCGGATCAGTAAGAGCCTTTCCGGCTGCAGTCTTGTTTTCAAAGACAGCCAGCAATTCCGGTGCGTGTAGTCGAAATTCCTCCAGCCAGGTTTCTGCTGTTGCCATAAAAATACTGGCATTCCAGGTATATTCTGAAGATTCAAGATAACGTTCCGCAGTCGCCTGGTCAGGTTTTTCAACAAACTCTTCAACCTTAAAACCAACCTCCAGGGCGTCTCCTGCCTTGATGTAACCATAACCGGTTTCCGGACGGTCCGGGCGAATTCCAAAAGTAACGATATATCCGGAATTTGCAAGTGATTCAGCACTTTTTAAAGCACTGACGAATTGTTCCGGTGCCTTTATCAAGTGGTCTGAAGCCAAAATAACAACCGGTTCCCGACGCTGATTTTGCGGAATGCGCAAAATACCCCAGAGAATGGCCGGTGCAGTATTGCGGCTAAGCGGCTCAATCAGCAACTGTGCCGGACGGTAATCCGGAAACATTTGTAACATCTGCTGCCGCAGTTCACCTACATGCTCATCTGAGCCAACTACATAAATCTGTTCCGGAGAAACAAGGGTTTCCAAGCGCTTGCACGTTTCCTGAAAAAGAGACTCGTGGGTTGAACCGAGATTGAGAAATTGTTTGGGCGTCATACTACGGCTATAAGGCCAGAGTCTCGTTCCGGTTCCTCCGGCAAGTATCATTGCAATCATAAAATTATTTACAAAATTAAAATATTTTTGTTTTCAGCTTTGCGGAGAGATATTTTTGATAAAATCCAGGTGACTCAGAATTACTGCGATTGAAGTAAGACTGATCAATGAACCGGCACGGACTTGATCCAGGGACTGAACGTAAGCCCGTAAATGAGCGGCATTCAAAGCTTCAAGCGGCTCCAGAAGGCTGGTTAAATCTTGTTCTTTCAAAGTTTCCGGAGTGTGAGCAGCAAGCAACACTTCCAACAGTCCCAATTTGTTCGCATCCAAAGTGCGCAAAAGAATGTCATGAAATTCCAGTTCCCAGTCATTGTTCGGTTCCAGTTCCACCAATCGTTCACGCAGCCAGTCAAAACCAAATGTATGCTCAACACTCTCTGCAATCCGGAAAGCCACACTGACTTCAAAATCATTGTTTATTGATAAATGCATGACATCCGGCGCGATCCGTAAACGCCGCAAAGATGCGCGTACTAGGTCAACAGCGCGTGTTGCGCTTTGCTCATCTGTTTCATTTTTTTCTTGTGTGGTTTCGTCAGCAGACTGATCTCCAGCAGAATTTTCCGGAATTACAGAATTTGCGGGAAGCTCAATTAAGTCACACATTAAAGCATGATATTCTTCAATTTTATCAAATCCTGGAACTTTTATTTGGCTGTACAACACATTGCGGACCAACATTTTTAAAACATCTTCCAATTCAATCAGCACTTCATAACGCTCTTTCTCACTGATATCATTCATTGCATACAAGTGTTCGCGCATTTCCGGTGCACCAAGACTTGCTTCCAGCACCAGGTAAGTCCTCACAATGTCAGGAATACCGCGTTCAGTGACTTTTGCCATTCTGGAAATAAAAGTTGATCCTGCCTGATTAATGACGTTATTGGTCAAAACCGTTGAAACAATTTCCTTTTTTAAAGGATGATCGTTGATTTTTTCACCAAAATGATTACGTAAAAAAGCAGGCAAGTATCCTAAGTATGTTTTTGAAAGTTCAACTTCTAACGGCATTTCGGAAGAAATCAGTGCGTCATAAACCTCCATTTTTGAGTATGCCATCAAGACAGAAAGGACAGGACGCGGCAGCGGCATATTAACATTTTCCAAATGATCAAGTTCACCTCGTGAAGGAATGTACTCGCTGCGTTTATTCATTCCTATTTCCTGAAGATGCGCAATCAATTTCCGGAACAATCTAAAATTACGGTTTGAGCGTATGCTGTCCATTGAAATTAAACGGTGTTGCCCGCGGTTATTTGCTAAAACCAGCTCAGAGACTTCGTTTGTTGCTGATGCGAGCAGTTCATTGCGTTCTTCCTTTGACTCTATAAATCCACTGCGTAACATCTGCTGCAGTAATATTTTCAGGTTTACCTCATAATCCGACATATTGACACCAGCGGAATTATCAATTGCATCGGTATTCAGGCGTACTCCATCATTGGAAAGATCAATTCGCGCCAACTGGGTTAATCCTAAATTTGCTCCTTCACCAATCACTTTGATATGACATTCAGAAGTATCAATTCGTACAGGATTGTTCGCTTGGTCTCCAACTTTGAAATGACTTTGTGCAGAAGATTTGATATATGTCCCAATTCCGCCAAGCCACAGTAAATCCGCTTTCATTTTTAAAATTTGACGCACAAGATCATCACCTTTTAAACTGTCTGACTCTGTGCCAAGCATGGTTTTTACTTCCGCCGACAGTTTGATGGATTTCGCGTGACGCTCAAAAACACCTCCTCCGGAACTGATTAAGTCCGAAGAATAGTCACTCCAGGATGAACGTGGTAAATCAAAAACCCGTTTGCGCTCATTCCACGAAATTTCAGCATCAGGATCCGGATCAAGAAAAATATGCTGATGATTGAACGCGGCCTGAAGCAAAAGCAATTTGCTTAGCAGCATTCCGTTTCCGAAAACATCGCCGCTCATATCTCCTACACCCACTACCGTTGTGGGTTCTGTCTGAATGTCCCGCCCCATTTCCTTAAAATGCAGCATCACACATTCCCATGCACCGCGCGCTGTGATTCCTTCTTTTTTATGCTCATATCCAACTGATCCTCCGGACGCAAATGCGTCACCCAACCAAAAATCATATTTTTCTGAAACTTCATTTGCAATGTCTGAAAAAGTAGCCGTGCCTTTATCTGCGGCAACAACCAAGTATGGATCCGGATCGTCGTATGAAATAACATGAGCTGGAGTGTTAACCTTCCCCTGAGCGTCCATATTGTCTGTTATGTCCAGCATTGCGCTGATAAAACGCCTGTATTGCTTTTGTGATTCTAGGATTGCTTCTTCGCGTGTTGCCGGAGTGTTTTTCAGCACAAAACCACCTTTTGAACCAACCGGCACAATCACTACGTTTTTGGTTTGTTGTGTTTTTACAAGTCCCAGTATTTCTGTTCTGAAGTCATCCGGACGATCCGACCAGCGAAGTCCTCCCCGTGCGACAGGTCCAAAGCGTAAATGGAGACCTTCCATCCCAACATCATGGACATAAATTTCTCTGAACGGCACCGGAACAGGCATTTGCTCAATTTTCCTTGAATCCAGCTTGATCGAAACACCTGTATCGTCAGCATCTTTAGGTAGATAAAAATTGGTACGTAAAGTGTTTTCAATCAATTCATACAAACTGCGTAACACTTCGTCATCAGTTACCTGTTTTACTTTTTCCAGCGATTCAAAAAACTCCTGTTTTTTCTGAGGAAGCAGAACTTCCTTTCGATATTTCAATTCTCCAAAAGAAGAATCAAGAGAAAAGCGGCAGGCAAATGTCTCAAATAATACGCGTGAAGACTGAGGATGCCTAAGCAAAACAGCATTGATTGTTTCCCTGGTCAGAGGCGCGCTCAACTGCAAAGATAGATTACGATATAGCTGAAGCACGTTAATTTCTCGCCAGCCTAAATTTGCCAGCAAAGCAAGTCCGTTCAGTGGATCATTTTCCGTTTTATGCAGATACACCTGTTGAATTATTGCTCCCAACAACGGTTTGAAACGTACCTCATCAATCTTAACTCCGTCGTAACGAGTTACTCGAAAAGACTGGATAAAGCCCAGAGTTTTTTCATTATTACCAATTCGGGTTGTCAATTGATCAATCACGTGCAGCCCCAGGTTTTGCAGAACGGGCATGATCCGGATCAAATGAATTTTCTCATTGCTGTAAACATATAACAGGGAAACGGACTCTGTCAAAGGTGACGGAAGAGTAAAGGGTTTTAAGTCAAATTGAATATTATCGTTTTCTTTCAGCAGTTCCATGTACTGAATATTTTCCAACGCTTCCAGTATTTCAACACGCGCTCGGTAATGAGAAGGCATCAGCGGAACATAACGCTCATAGAGTCTTGGACCTTCTTCTCCGGGATGCTGAACTCTGAGCAATTCACCCAATTGAGTTTCCCACGGTTTTATCAGTCCACTTATTTCTGTTTCAAGCTGAAGCAAATCAAAACTCGGCAAATCACTTTTGTCCTGCAGTTCTTCCTGCAACTCAAATTCAAAATGCAAACGTGATTTCTCACTTCCACGAGCTTCGAACCATTCACAGTGCTGATGCGAAATTTTTGCTTTTAGAAAGGCCGCAGTTTGTTCAATCGCCACCTCAGTTAAAAGTGAGGCGGGCATCACAATCATCAATTTTAATATTCCGTAAACTCTCGTATTTATTTGAAAACAATGGATATTGTTTGGATTATTGACAGAAAGAATACTATCACAAACTTGTATCAGTTCTTTCCTTGATGAGCTGAATAAATCGAATTTTGGTGTTGCACTGAAAATCCGGACAACTTCGTTGTAGTCATAACTATTTTCGAGCATGTTCCGGTTTTCGAAAATATAACGCATTTTCTGGTGAATAAGTGGAGTCTCTATGTTTTTTACATGCAGAGAACTTCCTCTGAGAAGACCCAGAAAAACATGTTCAACCATTCCCAATTTTTCATCCGGAACACGGAGACTCAACATCATCAAGTTTTCGAAACGTAAAACTGGACTGTGGAAACGTATCCTGTCGAGTGCAAAAGGAAATTCTGAACGTCGACGTTTCCAAAGATGCTCAATTAGAACATTCATGAGATTGTTCGAAGAATTTAATAAAAATTCTGGAGTCAAAATTCCCTGTCCGGAGTTTTCAAGAGTTTTAATATAATCCGCAGAATCCGAATCTTTCAGTACAAATGTGATACTGCCCATTACGGTGAAATTGTCCAGTTTCAGCCAACCACAAAGTTTCGACCACTCACCTTTGGTATCAGCGGAAATCACACTCACAGAATCAATTTCTTTTTCCATTGATTCCAGGCGCCTTAACATATTTTGTCGATGATTCCGGACAAGTTGTACCGCCAACATATGTCCGGCAATTAAGGATTCAACATGTTTTAAAAAGGCAATATCAACATCTGCTTCAATTTCCAGATAGATATAGTCAAACATTTCCAATTTTTCCTCTGCTGAAATTACTTTTTCTATCTCCTTTTTTGCAGAAAGTACCACACCCATTATTGGATGAAGTTTGAGGTGAATCCGTAAATCCAATTTTCGCATCAGCGCCTCAACTGTGACGACAATGTAAGGCGCGTCAGGAGCAGAAATTTCAACTATTACACGACCGTTGAAGCGTGTTTCTTCCTGTGAATCAGAGGAAAATTTATAGGACTTAACCCGAACCATTCCACTCCGGCGAACAGCTTCCTGAAAAAACGAAAAGCGTTCTTTGATAAATTCATCCAACTCCGCCTCGCTGTATGTTTCACGCATCCGTTCAGACATACCACGCAAAAATTGAGAGGAAAACTGATTTAAAACAGAATTATCAGAATTATCCAGTTCTGAAGATTTCCCCTCTTGGAATCGTTTAATTTCACTCATAGGAGTTTGTAGAAATAGTGATTGAAATGAACCATACTTAACAAAGTCTGTCTAATTTTTTATCATCTAATTACCTGTTTCTGTCTTGAATTTACAAGATTAAACGCTGTTTTTACCGCAAATAATCAGTTAAGACACTTGCTAAAGGAACGACTGAGATTTTTAAGTAAAGTAAAATAGAGTTCTGCTCCCGGTTCAAGAGCGGCGCCTAAAGGATCAAGTATGCCTTTTTTCACGCTAGTTCCCGCGATGAGAGTCTGTACTAATTTTGGAGAAAACTGAGGTTCGCTGAAAATGCAACGGATTTTTTCTTTTTTGATGGTCTTGCGTACCTCCATCATTCTGCGGACACTCGTGCCATAGCCGATGTGTACCATCACCGAACCAATGATGTTGAGTTGATAGCGCCTTTCAAAATATTGATATGCATCATGAAAAACCATATAAGGGGTTTCAGAAACTTTAGTCATTTCTGCTTTCAACCTGCGGTCTAGGAGCTCAAGACGGAGTCCATATTTTTCACCATTTCTAAGGTAGGCTTGTGCGTTTTGAGGATCAATTGCAGTTAAAATTTCCACTACTTTACTAGTGATTATTTTTGCGTTTCGCGGGTCCAGCCAAATATGTGGATCCGCGCCGAAAGGTCTTTCGGTGTCATTTTCTCCAGCATGATCAAGATTTGTTTCGGATTCATTTCTCTTCCATTCTTTTCCTGAGCGTTGCGGCCATTTCTTAAGCCCAGGAGTTTCTTGCAGTGACACCAACTTTGCGTTGGTAGCCAGAGACTGAATAGGTTTTGCTAAAAATCCTTCCAGAATTTCACCGCCCCAAAAAACAAGATCCGCCTTTTGCAGGTTCAAAGCATCGCTTGGCCTCAAAGAATATGTATGTGGTGAATTATTTGCTTTTAAAAGTAGCAGCGGCTCAGAAACACCTTGCATGACTCCAGAAACAAGTGAGTGAAATGCTTTGTTTGAAACCAAAACTTTCAGCTCTGTAGCAGCCTTGAGCTGAGTCAACCATACAAACAACAAAATTAAGATAAAGCAAAATCCAGTTTTCATTACTATACAGTTTTGCTTTGCAGCTTTGCTTTGAAGAGGAAAATGTGTTACAAATAATGCTAATTTTAAGATAACTCTGATTCACTCATTTGTCAATGTCAAGCGCCAGAGAAACAACTTCAGAATTTTCGCAAACTGAAGAAAAGAAACAAATTCTGCTTCAGACTCAAAATCTTTCCTTACTTGCAGGAGAGCGTGAGTTGCTCAGCAATATCTCGCTGACAGTTTCAACCGGAGAAATTGTGACTGTAATTGGACCAAATGGTGCGGGTAAAACCACTTTGCTTCGTGTACTGCTGGGTTTAATTGCACCTAGTTCTGGAAGTATTTTTAAAAAACCGAAACTCAGAATAGGCTACTTACCACAAAAAATTACTGTTGACCCCATTCTTCCACTTTCAGTCAGTCGAATTATGAGACTTACAGGAAATTATTCCAACCGGCAAATTTCGAATGCCCTTGAAGAAACCGGAGTTGGGTCTTTGAAAAACAAACCCGTATTTCAGCTATCTGGTGGAGAATTCCAGCGTGTAATGCTGGCACGCGCGCTATTGCGTAGTCCGGAACTACTGGTACTCGATGAACCTGTACAGAGTGTTGACTATATGGGAGAGTCTGAATTGTATAAACTGATTGGAAATCTGCGCAAAAGTCATGGTTGCGGTGTGTTGATGGTGTCACATGATTTACATGTGGTGATGGCATCCACTGATCGTGTAGTGTGTTTAAATCAGCATATTTGCTGTGAAGGTCAACCGGAGGATGTGAGTCGGCATCCGGAATACTTACGACTGTTTGGTTTGGATACCGGAAGCGCACTGGCTGTTTACAGCCACCATCACGACCACACACATCATATTTCAGGAACAATGAAGGAAGACGAACAATGATGATTTTAGATGATTTTTTTTGGAGGGCTGTTTTTGCCGGAATGGGAGTTGCCCTGGTTGCAGGTCCACTGGGTTGTTTTGTGGTCTGGAGAAGAATGTCATATTTAGGTGACACCATGGCTCATTCAGCATTACTTGGAGTTGCACTTGGATTTTTTCTGGAAGTCAATTTAATGCTCGGAGTTTTTGTAATTGCGGTATTGGTTGCCATGTTGCTTTTTTTCTTTCAGAGACAAAAACAACTCGCAAATGATGCGGTATTAGGAACCCTTTCCCATGCCTCGCTTGCGATGGGAGTTTTATTGATCAGCCTGATGGTTTGGGTTCGTATCGACTTAATGGGATATTTGTTCGGTGATATTTTGGCCGTTAGTCTTGTTGATCTGTACTGGATTTATGGAGGTGGATTTTTAATATTGTTGATATTGTTCCGGCTCTGGCGTCCTTTGCTCGCGATTACTTTTGATAATGATTTGGCTCAGGCAGAAGGTGTGCCGGTTGTCAGAGTAGAATTGATTTTCATGCTCCTGATTGCGGCAGTCATTGCTTTGTCGATGAAAATAATCGGAATTCTACTGGTGACTTCACTCTTAATTATTCCAGTTTCCGCTGCCCGAAGATTCAGCAGAACTCCGGAACAAATGGCTCTTGGAGGGGCACTGATCGGAATGGCCTCAGTTGGACTTGGATTGGGAGCTTCGTTGCAGATTGACACTCCTTCCGGGCCATCCATAGTTATAGCCGCGGTTCTGTTTTTTTTCGCGGCTAATCTTTTACCGATGCGCAAATTACAATAGAAATACGAGACAATCCCCAAAAACAATTCGCTAACATCAAAATGCAACAGTCAGTAAAACTTGAATTTACAGCGGAGATGATTAAACGCTATAATCGTCCCGGACCACGTTATACCAGTTATCCCACAGTTCCTGTCTGGAAAGAAGGAGAGTTTGCCGATGACTATACAGCCTCTCTGCAAAAAGAGGGACAAAGCGAGAAGCCTGTTTCACTCTATGTTCACCTACCGTTTTGTCAGCAGCTTTGCACTTTTTGCGGTTGCAATAAATACATCACCAAAAACCAGAAATTAGTTGAACAATATTTATCGGCTCTAGAAAATGAAATAACTGGTGTGGCCGAGCGTTTGGACTCGACTAAGAAACTTGCGCAAATTCATTTCGGCGGAGGTACTCCAACTTTTCTAAATCCTGAGCAACTGAGTAGAGTTGTTGAGAAGATTGTTTCAAAGTTTGATGCGCAGGAGGACGGTGAGTGGGCATTTGAGGCAGATCCGAGGGTGACTACGACTAAACAACTCGAAGTACTATATGAGCTTGGTTTCCGGAGAGTCAGCTTTGGTGTACAAGACCTCGACCCTACAATTCAACGTGCAATCAACAGAAATCAAACTGCGGATCAAGCATGGAAGACTCTCGAAACAGCTCGGCGTCTGGGTTACAAAAGTATCAATTTGGATTTAGTTTATGGACTTCCTTTGCAAACTCAGCATAGTTTCCGGAAGACTATCGAGGAAGTCAATAAAATGCGTCCTGACAGGTTGGCAGTCTACAGCTTTGCTTTTTTACCTGGCATGTTCAAAACTCACCAGCGCGCAATCAAGGAAAAAGATTTACCGACTCCGGAAGAAAAAATTAAAATTTACTTGGATGCTATCAACTTTTTTACAGAAAAAGGCTATGTAATGATTGGCATTGATCACTATGCACTTCCTGAAGACGAACTTGCTCAAGCTTTGAAAAACAAAACCCTACACCGAAATTTTATGGGTTACACTACGCTGCACAATATGTCTCAGATCGGCGTCGGTGTTTCAGCAATTTCTGATTTTGGCAACAGTTACTGGCAAAATCCCAAAGAGCTTGATCAATACATGACAGAAACCTCTGCAAATAAGCTCATTCCACGCAGGGGAATGTTTTTGGATAAAGAGGACCAACTTAGACGGAAAGTGATTGAAACTCTGATGTGTCACGGAGAAATTTCAATTCCGGAAATTGAATCTCTTTATGAAATTGATTTCCGGAAACATTTTTCTCAAACCTGGACTCTACTGGAGCGGTTTTCAGAGGAAGGACTGGTGAATCTGAGCTCACTAAAAATTGAGTTGACGCCGATAGGAAAGCTTTTTACAAGAAATGTTGCAATGACTTTTGACCGTCATCTTAAATCCACGGGGACATCAAATTTTTCAAATACTGTTTAAGAAAATTTTGCTCCTGAGACCTAGCTCAAGCTGTTAATTATTGATTTTTTTGTTGTGTAAAACTTTAAATCACTTGACATATTTGACTACTTAGAATAGTATCTATATCCTTTGCTAATTAAGTAATCCAGTACTACATAACAACATGAAGAAAAAATTTAATTCAAAACGATCATATTACAAAAAGAAGAAGACTTCAGCTGCACCGACCCGTGAGCAAGTAATGGGTGCAATGGAGGTGTTTCTTAAGTCTGGCGGCAGTATCGAACGGATTGAAGGACCTCAGCTAGGAGATTTCAAACAAAGAGCTTACGCAAACTTTGAGGGTGATTTCGCCAACATTCTTGAAGAAGAAGAACGTTGGGACGATTTATAAATTTCCCCCGGCAGGCCAGGTGGTACACCGAAATTAAAAAAACTCCTCTATTTTCTAAACAATTCTCCTTACCACTTGGTCTGCATTATATTCCTTTCTGGAAACCGCATATAAATCCAACGAAGAACCCACTTTTTTTCCACAAGACTATGAAATATTTTTTCATTTTTATTGTACCTATATTATTTTCGAGTCTTTTTATCACAGGCTGCCTAAAAATGGAGAATGCCATTGTAGGAACAATTATGGACTGGGAAATTAACTCATCAGGATTAACACAAAAAAATGTCAATGTTGACGGAATTGATTTAGTTTATTTTGAAGGTGGTCAAGGAACTGAAACAATAGTTTTATTACACGGTTTTGCCGCGGACAAGAGCAACTGGATACGATTTGTTCGTACTCTCGTAAGCGATTACAAAGTCATCATTCCGGATCAGGCTGGACACGGTGAAAGTGGGGGCACTTTGGAGGACTCATACACACCCACCAAACAGGCATCTCGATTAGCTGAATTTACCAGGAAAATTGGTGTTGAACAATTTCATCTGGTTGGAAATTCTATGGGAGGAACAATCGCCTTGTTCTTCGCCTTTCAATATCCTGATCGTGTAAAAACTTTAGGATTGTTTGATTCCGGAGGAGTAATCTCGCCTGAACCAAGCGAGCTTTCAAAATTGCTATCGAGAGGTGAAAACCCTTTAATTGCAGACTCTGCCGAGGATTATGACCGTCTGTTGGAATTCACCATGGAAGATCCTCCGTTTTTACCATGGCCATTTGCAAACGTCATGTCAAGAAAATCTACTCCGCGCAAAGTGCTGAATGAGAAAATTTTTGCGGATATAATCAAACCCGGAAAATATACTACTAAACAGGTTTTGTCCGCAATCAAAACTCCAGCCCTAATCCTTTGGGGAGAAGAAGATAGGGTGATTCATGTATCCAGTGTCACCGTGTTTGAAGAACACCTTAGCAATCATAAAAGCGTTATTTTATCAGGGGTTGGTCATGCACCGATGGTAGAGCGTCCGGAGCAAACGGCAACGATTCTTAGGGATTTTATTACAGGAAAACTTTGAGAATAAATGGGTTTAACTCCGCCAAAAGAAATTTTTTGCTTAAGACAAATTCTGCTCTGCATACCATTGATAAACTTTTTCCAGTCCATCTTTCAACGAGATTGTTGGAGTCCAACCTATTGATTTAATTTTTGAAATATCAAGAATTTTTTGGGGAGTACCATCCGGACGCGATGTGTCAAATTCCAAACGACCTTTGTAACCCACAACTTGCTGAATCGTTTCTGCCAGCTCTTTGATTGTTTGATCCTGGCCACAGCCGACATTGACTATTTCTGAATCGTTGTAATTTCCCATCAGAAACAATACTGCTTCCGCAAGATCATCTGTATGCAAAAATTCACGGCGTACTGTTCCGCTCCCCCATATCTCAAGTGAATCTGAGTTCGAGAGTTTTGCTTCATGAAATTTCCGGATCAGCGCAGGCAGAACATGTGAGTTTTCCGGATGGAAATTGTCGTTTATTCCATAGAGATTTGTAGGCATTACAGAAATAAAATTTGTTCCGTACTGTTTATTGTAACTTTGACATGTTTTGATTCCGGCAATTTTGGCAAGCGCGTAAGCATCATTGGTTGGCTCAAGTTCACCGGTCAATAAATATTCCTCTTTGATGGGCTGAGGGCAAAGTTTAGGATAAATGCAGGAACTGCCTAGAAACATTAATTTTTCTGCTCCATGTCTCCATGCTTCGTGGATAACATTTGTTTGCACCAATAAATTTTCACGAATAAAATCTGCGGGGTATGTGCTGTTGGCGTGAATTCCCCCTACTTTTGCCGCAGCCAGAAAAATAAATTCCGGTTTTGTCTCCGCAAAAAAATTCTGCACTGCGACCGCATCCAGCAATTCCAACTCTGCGTGTGTACGCTTAATTAAATTTTCAAATCCTTTTTGTTTTAGAGCCCTGATGATTGCAGAACCGACCAATCCGCGATGTCCTGCGACATAAATACGGGAGTTAATTTTCATTGCTTATTCTGTTTTCCTTGAGGAATTTTTTATTTATATTTTGCGGATTCTTACAACCAACGTTGCAAATTAGTTTTCAGTTTCAATAGATACTATGTAGCTATCATACATTTGATTTTCTATGGTACAAGTTTTTTGAAATTCTCAGATTATTTTCTTTAACACATCGGTTTTAATTGCTGCCGAAAAGAAACAGCACTTTCCGTTAACAAAAGATTGCTTGCTCCGAAGCGTATTTTCCATGATACTAAAGGGATATAAATTTTTGTTTTTATACACACACTCAGCATGTCAGAACTGACTTTTTCCCAGGAAACCATAGAACATCTTTTGCATGGAGATTACCATGAACCGCGTTCTGTATTGGGATTCCACGAAGTACGTAAAAAGAACGGGCAGCGGGTTTGGATCGTGCGTGTTTTAGAACCTGATGCCAGCAAGGTTTCACTTTTCTGGGAAGACCAAAACGAAACCGAGTCCACTTCCCTGAAACGTATTCATGCCGGAGGTTTGTTTGAGTTGAAAATTCCACCTCGTCAGGAACTCAAGCCTTACCGTTTGAAAATCATTTACAAAGACGGTAACAAACACATTCGCCACGATCCATTTTACTTTTCTCCACAATTCACAGAATTCGACCAATTCCTTTTTGGACAAGGAAATCACCACCGGCTTTATCACAAACTTGGTGCACATCCGCTAAAGTTGGATGGTGTATCCGGAACACTGTTTGCTGTTTGGGCGCCAAACGCAAAGCGAGTGAGTGTAGTAGGAGATTTCAACCTCTGGAATGGACGTAAACACCCTATGCAAATCATCGGCGGTTCCGGAATTTGGGAAGTTTTTATTCCGGATGTGATTGTGGGTGCGCTCTATAAATTTGAAATTAAAACCTACAACAATCAGTTGCTTTTGAAAAGTGATCCTGTTGGCTTCTCCATGGAACTGCGTCCTTCGACTGCGTCTGTGGTTACAGAATTGGAGGGTTTTAAATGGAGTGACAAAAAGTGGCTGGAGAAACGCGCAACAAGCGATCCTCTTCGTCAACCGATAAATGTTTACGAAGTGCATTTAGCATCGTGGCAAAGGATTCCGGAAGAAAACAAACCTGACGAAAACCGCTCGCTGACTTATCCGGAACTCGCCGACCGCTTGATTCCGTATGCCAAGGAAATGGGCTACACTCACCTTGAATTAATGCCTGTCGCAGAACATCCTTTTGATGGTTCATGGGGTTATCAGGTGACCGGTTATTTTGCTCCGACTTCACGTTTTGGTACACCTCAGCAGTTTATGGAATTTGTGGACCGCTGTCATGCTTCCGGACTGGGTATAATTCTGGATTGGGTTCCCGGACACTTCCCAAAAGACGCTCCCGGACTTGCGCGTTTTGACGGCACGGCGCTTTATGAACACGAAGACCCGCGCCAGGGTGAACATAAAGAATGGGGTACGCTGATTTTTAATTTTGAGCGCAACGAAGTCCGTAACTTTCTAATTTCAAACGCTTTATTTTGGTTTGACGAATATCATATTGACGGCATCCGTGTTGACGCAGTGGCGTCTATGCTCTATTTGGATTATGACCGTGATGATGGAGAGTGGATTCCGAACAAATACGGTGGACGCGAAAATATCGCTGCAGTTGATTTTTTCCGTCAGTTGCACGAAACCTTGTTTCACTATCATCCCGGCATACTCTCGATTGCAGAAGAATCAACCGCATGGGGCGGTGTGAGTCACCCGACTTATACCGGTGGTTTGGGCTTCAATTTCAAGTGGAACATGGGCTGGATGAACGATACTTTGCGTTACATGGAAAAAGATCCTGTCTATCGTAAATACGAACATCATTTGCTGACGTTTTCCTTAATCTATGCATTCTCAGAAAATTTCATGCTCTCGCTTTCGCACGACGAAGTGGTGCATGGGAAACGCTCCCTGCTTGATAAAATGCCAGGTGACGTTTGGCAAAAATTTGCCGGACTAAGACTTTATCTTGCTTTTCAAATGGCGCATCCAGGAAAGCAACTGACCTTCATGGGCACAGAATTCGGCCAGTGGAAAGAATGGAGCGAGGCCCGGAGTCTGGACTGGAACTTGATCGAATATCCGGAACATCGGAAATTACAGGAATGTGTCAAAACACTGAATCATTTTTATCTGAACAAGCCCGCTCTTTTCACCAACGATTTTGATTGGACCGGATTTCAATGGATCGACCATCATGATCAGGACAACAGTATTTTATCTTTCATCCGCAGGTCTGCAAAAGATATTTCGGCTCCGGATTTGATTTTTGTTTTCAATTTTACGCCGATGCCACGGGATAATTACTTGATGGGCTTTCCGGAAGCTGGACCTTACAGTAAATTACTGGACACAGATGATACGAACTTTGGTGGTTCCGGATACAACAAACAACAAAAAATCAACACCATTCCGGAAGCATGGCAGGGTCAAACGCACCGCGGAGCAGTAAATTTGCCTCCTTTGGGTTGTTTGGTTTTTGAAAAAAAGAAGAAAAGAAAATCCATTTCTGCTGTAAAGAAACCCAAAAAAGCTCCTGCTAGTGCTCAAAAGCAGAAAAAAGGATGATGGGTACAAAATCTAAATCTCAACTATTTCTTCAGGGAGCAGTTGATTCCTCACCCTTGATACTGGCAGCAATTCCTTTCGGCCTAATCTTTGGCGCACTGGCAATCACAACTGGCTTATCCGCTTGGGCGACGTTGGGTATGTCTCTGTTTGTTTTTGCCGGAGCATCGCAGTTTATTGCCGTCAGCCTGCTTGCTTCTGCGGCGGCGCTTCCGGTCATCCTGCTGACCGTGTTTGTGGTCAACTTACGTCACATGCTGTATGCCGCCAGTTTAATGCCGCAGGTCGCAAATTTACCCCAGCGACTTCGGTTGCCGATGGCATTTTGGCTCACAGATGAAACATTTGCTGTTGTCAGTAACAAGGTCGCACGGAAGGAAGACACTTCCGGACTGCATTGGTATTTCCTCGGTTCAGCACTGGCAATGTATTCTGTCTGGGCAACCTGCACCGTCATTGGGATAGTTATGGGGCAGCAGATTCCGGATATAGCAAGTTGGGGGTTGGACGTTGCAATGCTGGTGGGCTTCATCGGAATTGTCGTTCCCAACCTTAAATTTCGCGCAGATTGGGCTTGTGCGGCTACCGCAATGTTCAGCACCTTGATTACATACAATTGGCCGAACCAAACAGGATTGCTTTTCTCGTCATTCCTGGCGATCAGCGTTGCCGTTTTACTTGACCGGCGTGTAAAAATCAGCATGGAGCAAAATCATGGATGAGTGGTTGCTGATTGCGGCTATGTCCGTTTTGACTTTCACACCTCGCTACCTGCCTTTCGGTCTGGCCGGAAAAGTGAAGATACCGCCGTTCCTGGAACGCGCTTTGACCTTTGTACCGATTGCTGTTTTGACTTCAATTATTACGCAGAGCAGCCTGATTCGTGAAGGTGAAATGGCGCTTAATCTGGGCAACCATCATCTATTGGCAGTTCTGGCAGCATTTGTTACCGCGTTAATCAGCCGTCGATTGTTTGTAATAGTAACAGTCGGTTTGATAACTTTTCTTGTGGCAAAGTGGCTTTTGTGAAGTCTGGAATAAAATCACTGTTTGCAGACCATAAATGCGGATTTATCACTACAATTATCACTTTAACAAAAATAATGTTGCCGGATTGTATGCCGGCCAAATTAGGATTATTTCTAAGATGAAACGGCAGGGCCGGATTACACGTCGGCTAAAACAGGATTCCGCCAAGACTATGCGTCAATAATTATAGCACCAAGAAAAATGCCAAACACACGAAAAGAAATGGAAATAATGTGGGATTTGATTGCCACCTACCGTTCGATGGATCGGGATGGGTTGCTCAAATCGATGGCTAACCATATCGAATTTTCACAATGTAAAAACCGTTATACCGCTGAGGACATCGATATTTATCGGAGTTTCGCCTTATCTATCCGGGATCGGCTGGTGGAGTTCTGGAATGATACTCAGCAAACTTACCACAGAAAAAAATGCAAACAGCTGTATTATTTTTCACTCGAATATCTCATTGGCAGAAGTTTAAAAAACAACTTGCTCAATCTGGGCATCATGGATGCGGGAGGAGACGCAATCCGAAAAATAGGCTACGATCTTGAAGAAATACAGGAACTTGAACATGATGCAGGTTTAGGAAACGGCGGTCTTGGCAGGCTCGCCGCCTGTTTTTTGGAATCGATGGCAACTTTGGAACTGCCCGCGCACGGATACGGAATCCGCTATGAATTCGGAATTTTTAAACAGCAGTTTGAAAATGGAGCGCAGGTGGAAGTTCCGGACAATTGGCTGGAAGAAGGCTATCCTTGGGAAATTCCGCGTTGGGAAGTTGTTTATCCGGTACACTTCTTTGGACATGTAAAAGACAAAATCAATGAAAATGGAGTATCGAAACGCGTCTGGGTTGAAACAGAAGAAGTGGTGGCAATGGCTTATGATGTTCCCATTTCCGGATATGGAAATCATACCGTAAATAATTTACGGCTCTGGTCGGCAAAACCTTCAAAAAGTTTTGATTTTCAATTATTTAACAGTGGAGACTACATTCAGGCAGTTGAGGAAACACAACGCAGCGGTACTATTTCAAAAGTTCTGTATCCGAACGATCAGGGTTTTTCCGGAAAAGAATTACGGCTCAAACAGCAGTATTTTTTCGTGGCGGCTTCACTGCAGGACATCATTCGTAATTTCAAAACACATTCCGAAAATTTTGAATCATTTCCGGATCATGTGGCGATTCAACTAAATGACACACATCCTTCAATTGCGATTCCGGAATTGATGCGGATTTTTGTGGATGAGGAAGGATTGGAATGGGATGAAGCGTGGGGGATTAGCACTCGTGTTTTTGCTTACACCAACCACACTGTGCTTCCGGAAGCACTGGAGCGCTGGTCTGTTGATTTGATGGGACGGTTGCTGCCGCGTCACATGGAAATTATTTATGAAATTAATGATTTGTTTTTGGCGAATGTAAAAAAACAATTTCCGGATGATACGGATTTATTGCGGCGTATTTCATTCATTGAGGAAAATGATCACAAACAAATCCGCATGCCTTATCTTTCAATCGTGGGTAGCCACACCATCAACGGAGTCGCGGCACTGCACACTGAATTGTTGAAAACTACGGTTTTTAAGGATTTTTACAAACTTTTTCCAAAACGTTTCCAAAACAAAACAAACGGAATTACACCAAGACTTTGGCTACGCAACGCAAATCCGGAATTATCTGAATTGATTATAGGAAAAATTGGAAATGGCTGGATTACGGAATTGGATCAACTTCGGAAACTGGAACGCTATGCAGATGATCCGGATTTTCAAGATTCTTGGCGCAAAGTCAAACGCAAAAAAAAGGAGCAGTTAGCAAACTGGCTGAAACAAACGAGTGGAATAATTATCAATCCGGAATGGCTTTTTGATGTGCAGATCAAGCGCATCCACGAATACAAACGGCAGTTACTGAACATTTTGCACGTAGTATTTCTTTACAACAAAATGCTGGATCATCCGGAACTGCCTTTTGTTCCACGTACGATTTTATTGGGTGGTAAAGCTGCACCTGGATATCACATGGCGAAACTAATCATAAATTTAGCAAATGATGTGGCCCGAGTTGTCAACAATGATCCTGCGATGCGCGATCGCTTAAAGGTTGTATTTGTACCAAATTATAATGTTTCAATTGCAGAAAAAATGATTCCGGCAACAGACATTTCACAACACATTTCCACTGCTGGAACAGAAGCATCTGGCACCGGAAATATGAAATTCATCCTCAACGGTGCCTTGATTCTAGGCACCATGGATGGCGCCAATATAGAAATTGCGGAAGAGGTTGGTGCTGAAAATATTTTTACTTTCGGCATGAGTTCGGATGAAGTCAGCAGTTTGGCAAAATCCGGATACAATCCTAGAGTTCCCTACCAGAATAATCCTGGATTGAGAGAAGCGCTTTCGATGATTAACACCGGATATTTTAACCGTGACAAACCGCATCTTTACAATAATCTTTATAACTCACTGGTTTTTGAGGATAAATACATGCTGCTCGAAGATTTTACGAGTTATGTTGAATGTCAGCAGCGTGTTATGAAAACTTGGGAAGATCAGGAAAAATGGACAAGAATGTCAATTTTGAACACAGCAGCTTCCGGAAAATTTTCAAGTGACCGTACCATTGCTGAATACGCCAGAGATATTTGGAAACTTGAGCCTGTCACAGTTGAACTGCAAGGTAAAAAAGTTCGCTGAAAACAAAGCCCATGTACAACAGATCCTCCGGAATTCTGCTTCATCCAAGCTCATTGCCGGGAAAACACGGTATCGGTGACTTCGGAACAGCCGCTTACAAGTTTGTTGATTTACTAGCCAACTTAAAACAAACTCTCTGGCAGGTGCTGCCACTTTGCCCTGTTGCAGATGGCTATTCTCCCTATCAATCTCCTTCCGCGTTTGCGGGAAATCCTTTACTAATCAGTCTCGAATTATTACGCGATGAGGGTTTTTTAATTGAGGATGAATTGAAAGATGTGCCGGATTTCTCCCTTGATTTTGTTGATTTTGCGGATGTTGAAGTATGGAAAATGGCTCGGCTTCGGCAGGCATTTCAGAACTTTGAGAATAATTCAACTTCTGAGCAAAAAAACATTATGCAAAGTTGGAGTAGTAATTCAGCTTTCTGGCTGGATGACTATGCCACCTTTGCCTCAATGAAAATAATATCTGGCGGATTGAGTTGGACCGAATGGCCGGAAAAATGGAAATTACGTGAATCCGCAGAAATTCAGCTTTTTTGCGAAAAGCATGCGGCGGAAGCAGCATTTCATAAATTCGTTCAATGGCAATTTTTCAAACAATGGTCATCGCTTCGGAAATACGCTAATCAGCGGGGAATAAAAATTATTGGTGATTTGCCAATTTTTGTTGCCTATGACAGCACAGAAGTGTGGGCTAATCCGGAATTGTTTGAACTCGATGAAAATCAGCAACTTAGCGCTGTTGCAGGTGTACCTCCAGATTTTTTCAGTGAAACCGGACAGCATTGGGGTAATCCACTTTATCGCTGGAATGAAATGCGGAAAGACGGATTCAGTTGGTGGAAAAATCGGCTGCGATATTCGCTGGAGCAATTTAATATTGTCCGGATCGACCATTTTCGTGGTTTTGAAAATTATTGGAAAATCCCTGCTACTGCCGCAACTGCCGCAGAAGGGCAATGGCAAAGTGGGCCTGGACTCGCCTTTTTTGAGGAAATGAAAAAAGAGCTGGGAGATCTGCAGATTATCGCGGAAGACCTCGGCTTGATTACTCCGGATGTGAATGTCTTGCGCGAAAAATGCGGATTTCCGGGGATGAAAGTGCTGCAATTCGCGTTTTATGATGAAAACAACGCATATCTGCCGCAAAACTACGAAACTTCAAATACTGTTGTCTATACCGGAACTCATGACAATAACACAACCTTGGGCTGGTTTAGAGAACTTGACGAACTAGAAAGAAAACGTTTACGAGTCTATTTAGACAAAGATGTGAAGGAAGACGCTGTTTGTTATGAATTGCTGCGACTGGCCTGGAGTTCTATTGCAGACATTGCTCTTGCTCCATTGCAGGACTTGCTCAACTTGGGCGGAGAATGCAGGATGAATCTTCCCGGTACTTCTGGTGGAAAGAACTGGGGCTGGCGTTGCCGTAATGAACAACTGAACAAACTCCATCAACATTGGATTAAAAATCTCACAGAAACATACGGCAGAAATCAGTAAGTTATTGTCTGAACACAGCTGATGAACCTGTAAAAAGTCCTGAAATAGTGTCATTTCGAGCGAAGCGAGAAATCTTGATTCAGCGACCACACTAATATTATTAAGATTTCTCCCAATGGTCGAAATGACAAAAAACGCTTTTTTAGACTAGATCACAGTCTGAACATTGCAATTTTCTCTGTAATTAAACTCAGCAGACTCAACTGACGGTTTCAGCCGTTTTCGGAGTCGCATAAATACCGGAAGTATTTCGAAATTCTTCCAACAGTTCCTGTTCATGTAACTTTACTGAATCTACGTGTCGCTGTTTGACCAGATCATAACCGCGAATCTGTTCCGGAATTTTTGCAATTTCAATCGCCAATACATGATTCTTTTTGGAAAGCCCCCGCAACAATTCCTCTATTGTTTTTTCATATTCCTGAATCAAACTGCGTTCCATTTTCCTTTCCACTGTCTTTCCAAATGGGTCAAAGGCAGTTCCACGCAGGAACTTGAAGCGTGCCAGAAATTTCATTGCAGAAAACATCCATTGTCCGTAAGCAGTTTTTATCGGCTCGCCTGTATGCGGATTCCGTTTTGAAAACAAAGGCGGCGCCAAATGTAACTTCAGCTTAAAATCACCTTCAAAACGGCCCCGAATTTTTTTCATAAAATCGCCATTTGTATAAAGACGTGCAACTTCGTATTCATCTTTGTAAGCCAGCAATTTGAAGTAGTAATAGGCTACTGCTTCTGTAAATTCTGTACTTCCGGGTATGCGGTCAGTTTCAAGTGTTCGTACACGTTCAACCAATTTCAAATAGCGCTGAACGTAAGCTTTGTTTTGATAATCCTTCAGTACATCAGCGCGATGCTGGATTAGCTCATCCAAACCTTCCGGTGGCTCTTTTATTCCAAAACCGGCAACGATAGACGCCGTCAACTCACGAACACGCTTGCCGTCATGCGCTGTTCTACGACCCCAGAGAAAAGACAACTTGTTGCCTTCAACTGACAAACCATTGATTTCCATTGCTTTTTCAATTGAACTTTGTTCCAAAGGAATCAAGCCTCGTTGAAAAGCAAAACCAAGCATGAAGATATTAGTGGCAATCGTATCCCCAATCAGCGCGGTTGCAAGTCGTGAAGCATCCAAAAATTCGGTTTGACCTGCACCTGCCACTTTCTGAATGGATTGTTTGATTTGCAGACTTGGAAAAAGCATATCCGCGTTTTTCGTAAAATCACCGGTAATCAATTCATAGCTGTTTACCACAAGTTTCGTATGTCCGGCTTTAATCACAGCAAGAGTTTTTTGACCACCTGTCACCACCAAATCACCGCCTATCACCACATCCGCGCCCTGAGAGGCAATCCGCGGAGAGTGAATATCCTCCGGACGATTACCGATACGCAAATGAGATAAAACCGCACCACCTTTTTGGGCCAGCCCAATCATATCAAGGATACCAACACCCCTTTTTTCAATGTGTGCGGCCATACCGAGTAATGCGCCAATCGTAACAAGACCGGTACCTCCTACACCTGTCAAAACGATGTTATACGTTCCGTTTATTTCCGGAAGAGTCGGTTCAGGCAAAGCGCTCCAAGTATCATGAAGATTTGCGGAAGGCGCATTTTTACGCATTTTCCCGCCGATAACACTTACAAAACTTGGACACAATCCGTTGGCACAACTGTAATCTTTGTTGCACGCAGACTGATCAATCACACGTTTACGTCCAAATTGAGTTTCGAGCGGTAATACCGAAACACAATTCGATTTAACACCACAATCTCCGCAGCCTTCACAAACATCGTCATTGATGAAAATTCTACGCGGCGGATCCGGAATTATCCCACGTTTCCGGCGCCTTCGTTTTTCAGCGGCGCAAACCTGTTCATAAATCAGTACTGTAACACCCTCAATTTCACGTATTTCACGCTGCACAATGTCCAAATCCTTTCGATCGTAAACCTTCACGTTTGAGGGAATTCCGGAACTTTGAGTAAACTTGTCCGGATCATCACTGACAACAGTCACCTGTTTTGCGCCCTCAGCGAACATTTGCTGAATGATGCTCTGAACAGTCATCGGTCCGTCAAATCCTTGACCACCGGTCATGGCAACTGCGTCATTAAACAAAATTTTGTAAGTAATATTTATTCCGGAAGAAACCGCAGCGCGGATGGCCATGATTCCGGAATGAAAATATGTACCGTCTCCGATATTTTGGAATATATGTTTGCGCTTACTGAACGGTGCCTGCCCTATCCAGTTTGCTCCCTCAGCTCCCATGTGAGTGAATCCAAGCGTGTTGCGATCCATCCACTGCACCATGTAATGACAGCCGATTCCCGCCATTGCAATGCTGCCTTCCGGAACAACCGTGGAAGTATTGTGAGGACATCCGGAACAAAAATACGGCAACCTCACCATTGATTCTTGCGGCAATAATGAGACATCCATGCGTGCCTCCATTTCCAGCATGCGCTTTTTAAGATCGGCGTCCCCCCTGAAATTCAAAACCCTCCTTCCGATCGTTGCCGCAATGTGATTCGGATCAAGTGCTCCCGCGGTGCGAAACAGAGCTTCTCCGGTCTCATCTGTTTTACCAATCACTTGTGGACGATGAGATGCGTCGTAAAGCAATTCTTTAATTTGTGGTTCGATTAACGCCCGTTTTTCTTCAACAACAATAATCAAATCAAGCCCTTTGGCAAACTCAAAAATTCCTTCCGGTTCCAGCGGCCACGGCATTGCAACCTTGTAAAGCCTTATACCAAGCCGTTCTGCTTCTGCTTCGTCAATTCCCAGTTCATCAAATGCAAGCCGAGTATCAAGGTATGATTTTCCAACAGTTACAACACCTATTTTTGCGCTGCCACCCTGCCAAATTGAACGGTCCAATTTGTTAGCCCGGCAAAACGCGCGTGCCGCGTCCATCTTGTATTCGTGAATTCTTTTGTCCTGCGCATGTGGCGTGTCCGGAAAGCGGATATTTAAACCATCTGCGGGAAAATTAAAATCGTTGGGAATTTCTACTTTGAGACGTTCAACATCAACGTTAATAGACGCGGTTGCTTCAACTGTATCGTGCAGACACTTTAAACCAACCCAGCATCCGCTGAATCGCGAAAGCGCCAGACCATAAATTCCGAAATCAAAAATCTCCTGTACTCCGGATGGATTCAAAACAGGAATCAGTGCGTCCACCATGGCAAATTCACTTTGATTGCAGACTGTGGAAGATTCCGCCGTATGGTCATCCCCCATCAATGCCAGTACGCCGCCAAACTTGGAAGTACCCGCATAATTAGCGTGTCGCAGAACATCACCGGAACGATCAACCCCAGGGCCTTTCCCGTACCAAATTCCAAAAACCCCGTCATATTTTCCTTCACCACCCAACTCTGCCTGCTGCGTTCCCCAAAGTGCTGTTGCGGCTAAATCCTCATTTACTCCAGGCTGAAATTTAATATGATTTTCTTCAAGCAGTTTAATATTTCGTGCTAATTGCTGATCATATCCGCCCAACGGCGAACCTCGATAACCGCTGATGTATCCTGCTGTGTTGAGCCCTGCTTTCTGGTCCAGTTCACGCTGCACCAATGGTAAACGTACCAAGGACTGAATTCCGGTCATAAAAGCATAACCTTTTCTCAGCGTGTATTTATCTTCCAAAGAAACAGATCGTTTTTCCATAACAGACATTTTTTCAACAGGTGAGGTGGTTTCAGAATTTTTTACAGTTTCATCAAAATCGGTCAGTTTAATTCCAGACATTCTACCACAACATTGTTTTACTGCAAACCAAAAGCAACATAATCTTTACCGCGTAAAATTGGCTTTTCTCCTGAGGGCGCATCTGCTAAAAAAATAGGCTTCTATAAAACTAAATTATTTGAGTAATGAAAATAATATTTCTATTTGAATCCTTCATTTTGATGCTCTACTGGAGCACTTTAGCACAAGCTACTGAATGTCAAAATCCGTTGCTGCATCGCAACCAACAGCCGATGTCAGCCATTTTCCTTGAATTGACTCCACTCACACCATGTACTCTGGAATTCGGTTTTTATCAAATCGAGACGGTGTCGCAAGCCAGCAACACCATCATTATTGACCCTCCAGGTGATCTTTCTGCATCACGTGTAATTCTGGATCATGAACGTTGGGAACAGACACTTGCTTTCCGGATTGGACTTGGACTTCAGACTGATATTGGATTGACTTTCCGTTATATTGATGAAGGTCCAGGAAACTGGGACAAAATATTGCGCAAATATCACCAAAAAGTCGGATTGCCTTATGCTGCCAGAAAATATCAACAGAACGTAGAATATCGCTATTGGCAGTATAATCCTGATACTCAGGAAAAAATTGAACTCAAAGCACCTCAACGCGGAATTGGAGATATGGTGCTAAGTTTTCGCAATGAGTTAAGAAAAACAAAAATCTGGGAAAATCAAATTCGCTGGGGCTGGCGCATTGAATTCAAACAGCCTTCACGCTCCGATTTACCCACAATCAGTTCCGGAAACTCGGATATCGGCTTCGGATTACTTGCTTCCACTTCAGGAAATATTAGCGGCTTTCCTTCAGCATTCTGGCTAAACATCGGTGCTGTACGACCGGGCAAAACAAAGCACAAAGTTTATCCGCAAAAACCTATATTTTTCAGCGGTGGTAGCGGAATGAATGCCGATCTTTCAGACACATGGAATGCCGCTGTGCAAATTCTAGGTGCGTCTGCACGCTATGAAGTGCCTGCTTCAGTACGTGGATTAAACCACCAGCAAACGATACTGCTGATAGGGCTGCGTCACTTTATTGGTTCCCATAGTTTCTCTTTGGGATTCACTGAAGATATTGACTATTATTCTTCAGAAGACATCAGCCTTTTGCTTGGCTGGCAATTTTCCGGCTGAACCTGATAAACCTGAAAAAAGTTAAAAACTGCGTAAACGGTGTTTAACCACAGAGTCACAGAGGTCACAGAGAACTGTTCTTATTATGATTTCTCGGTCACCTCTGTGGCTCGGTGATGTTTTTTATTACGATTCTGAATTTTTTACCCAACCATCAGTTTTAAATACTCCCACAGAAAGCTTAACCGCTCCGTCAGTGCAAGAACCAGTTCTGTATTACTCAAATCATAATGATTAATAAAAAGTTGTCTGGCTCATTGTGACACCGTTTGTTAGGCTTGCTGGAAGAATT
>Ga0208471_1000162_pt1 | contig 27882 bp, 18 predicted proteins | sample DeeseametaMP0441_FD_184210 | JGI IMG/M metagenome (GOLD analysis project Ga0208471, IMG submission 184210) | Marine microbial communities from the Deep Atlantic Ocean - MP0441 (SPAdes) | ecosystem: Environmental > Aquatic > Marine > Oceanic | place: East of Rio de Janeiro, Brazil, South Atlantic...
CACGCAAAATGGATGCAGATAAATTTTTGCGTAAAACAGCTAAGCACACCGCTTGGGTATTGGTAGCGCTGTTAACGTCTTTAACCTTCGTTGGCTATTTTACGCCAGTTGATGAACTGTTTATCGATTTTGTGACATTTAACACCAGCTTCTGGGCAGGTTTATCGGTTATTTTCTTTGCCGTATGTACCTACGGAAACGCTGGCTACATGCGCGAAATCATGTGCACGCACATATGCCCGTATGCGCGTTTTCAGTCTGCCATGTTCGACAAAGACACGTTTACTGTATCGTACGATGCAAAGCGTGGAGAGCAACGCGGCCCGCGACCACGCAAACTTAGTCACGAGCAAGTAAAGGAAAAAGGGTTAGGCGACTGTATAGACTGCAACCTGTGTGTTCAGGTATGCCCAACCGGTATCGATATTCGAAATGGCTTACAATACGAATGCATCAACTGCGGCGCCTGTGTTGATGCGTGTAACGGTGTTATGGATAAAATGGGTTATCCTAAAGGCCTGATAAGCTTTACCTCTGAAGAAGAACTAGCTGGCGGTAAGACTCATATTTTACGTCCAAAGTTAATTGGTTACTTTGTAGTTTTAGTGGTGATGATAGGCTTGCTGTTTGCCAATATTTGGATGCGCAGCCCCACCGAAGTTGACATTATCCGCGACAGAAACTCGCTATACCGCGAAACGAATGAAGGGCTAATTGAGAACGTTTATACAATAAAAGTACTTAACAAAACTCAGCAAACCCAAACCTACTCTATTGCTGTAAAAGGTTTGCCTGACTACAAGTACATTGGTGAGCAAACTGTAACAGTTGAAGGCGGTGCGGTGTATAGCACGCCAATTTCAGTTGCAACTGACGCCTATAATCTGGAAGATACGGTTACCGATATTTTTATCAGTGTAACCACCACTATTGATGGGGAATCGGTTACTGTTGATGAGCCAACAAAGTTCCTTTATCGATGACAGATTTTTCATTCTCTGGCCTTAGCCCAGACACCATATTAGATGCCCTGGAAAGTCAGGGCATTTTTCTTCAAAGCGGTTTGCTAGCACTAAATAGTTATGAAAACCGCGTCTATCAGTTTTTGGCTGAAGACGGTCAGCGCTATGTAGCAAAATTCTATCGCCCAGGTCGATGGACCGACGCTCAAATTCTTGAAGAACACGCGTTTGCTGCAGAGCTAATCGAAAACGAAATTCCATTGGCTGCGCCCATTTCTCTCAATGGCAGCACGCTGCATCATCACACCGTGGCCGAAACTGACTATCGATTTGCGTTATTTCCTTCGGTAGGCGGCAGGCAATTCGAAAATGACAACCTTGATCAACTCGAATGGATGGGGCGTTTCATTGGCCGTATTCACCGCGTGGCCCATGCTAAAGGGTTTGCACATCGTCCCTCGGTTGATATTGAAAGTTACCTCGATGAGCCGAAGCAGGTGCTTATGCAAAGCACACTGCTGCCAGAGCATCTAAAGACAGCATTTTTTGCCATACTTAACCCCGTTATTGATGCCACGAAAAAAGCGTATAAGCCAACATCAAGTATTCGGCTTCACGGTGACTGCCACCCAGGCAATATACTGTGGCGCGATGGCCCTACCTTCGTTGATTTAGATGATTGCCGCATGGGCCCTGCTATCCAAGATTTGTGGATGATGCTAAGCGGCGACCGCCAACAACAACTATTGCAGCTCGATACTTTGGTTGAAGCATACGAGGAGTTTCACCCGTTTGACACTGCACAGTTGCCACTTATTGAGCCCCTGCGCGCTATGCGAATGGTGCATTACATGGCATGGCTTTCACGACGCTGGGAAGACCCTGCTTTTCCGCGGGCATTTCCTTGGTTTGCTGAAGACAAATACTGGGAAGGCCAAATACTTGCTCTGAAAGAACAGCTATCGGCCCTTCAAGAGCCTCCACTGAAATTAGGATATTGAGCCAGCCCCTTTACTGCTGAAAAAACGCTTTTTCGATGACCTTTACCGATAATCTTATGGCGGTTACGAAAAAGCGTAAGGTATAAGAAACCGTATTCGCTATCACTTTTTAACTTAGATATACTTGCTTGCGTGTAGGTGCTTTTGTCACGCTTTAAAACAACCTAAGTGACAAGGGTTAAACGGGAAATCAGTGAAAAACTGATGCTGCCCCCGCAACGGTAAACTCAACGCGTTGTCGTTTTCTTTTCATACGCCACTGTCTTTTATGCGTTACGTATTAAACGCCATTAGATGGGAAGGCAAAAGAGCTATTACATTTTTAGTAATGGTGAGTAAGCCCGGATACCGGCCTGTACTTCATGGTGTCGTTTGCTTGCTCACATCCATAATTAAGCAAAAACGCGCACTTTCCCTAATCATGTGCTCGGGTGGAGCGCATCAAAGACAACATAAAAACCATGCGTACACATTTTACTAAAGCAGCCCTTAGCGCTGCAGTTATTTCGTGCTTAAGCACACCTGCCTTTGCTCAAACTTCTGACCAAGATATTGAAACTTTAACAGTAACAGGCACGCGTTTGCCTATTTCGTTAACCAAACTTCCTGGTTCAGTATCGGTGCTAACTGAAAGCGACATTAAAGCTTCGGGCGCACTTCAACTTACCGATCTAATTCGCGGTCTACCTGGCGTTAGCTTGTCTCAGTCAGGCAGTCCTGGTGGCTTAACAGAGCTGCGCGTGCGCGGCGGTGAAACCAACCATCTACTTGTTTTAATTGATGGCGTTGTTGCCAACGACGTAGGCCAAGGAAGCCTGGTTGACCTTGCTCACTTAACTAGTACAAACGTGGTGCGCATAGAACTTCTTCGAGGCCCGCAAAGCGCAAGATGGGGCAGCGGCGCTATCGGTGGTGTATTGAGCATTACTACGAAATCAGGCCAGTTTGCCGATAATGCGTCACACGTAGACTTCTCTGCTGGCGTTGGCACACAAGGTACGTTGCAGGGCAGCATGAACGCGCGCTCGCAAAGCGATAACGTAGGTATTTCTGCATACGCCAGCTACATACGTACCGACGGCGACAACGTATCTCGTGTTGGTAACGAAGATGATGGCTACGACAACATGACCGCTGGTCTTAATATTAATTATGCCGCAACGTCGGAGCATACGTTAATAGCTAACCTTCGCACGGTTCAGTACGAGAATGATTACGACGGCACTGATTTTGTGACGACAGGCCTTCCTGCTGACTCAGATAACGTGACGGATGGTTCACAAATTAGTGCGAAATTAAGATGGGAATTTGCTCCGGAAAATACAGGTTATCGCTCAGCGCTAAGTGCGCATTATCGCAAAGACGATAACGATAACACCGAGTCAGGTGCAGACACTGGCGGTACCACTGGTGAGCGCATAGAGTTAAACTGGACAGGTTTCTATACCATGGATAACTGGGATTTTGCTGGCGGTGTTGAATACCTACAGCGCCTTTTTACCCAGCGCGGCCCAATTGCATTTGGCGATCCGAACCAGAAGCAGCACGACAATACTTATAGCGTATTTGCCGAGACAAATGGCCAGCTAACCGAGTCGCTAACCGCAACACTAAGCGCACGATTCGACAACAACAGTGAGTTCGACAATGCCGTAAGTTATCGCGGTGGCCTTACGTGGCAGCTTAACGATTACTACGCTGTTTTTACCAGCTATGGTAAAGCTGTTAAAACCCCCACTTTCACCGAGCGCTTTGGCTACTTCCCTGCAAGCTTCATCGGCAACTCAAACTTAGAACCTGAAACCAGTGAAGAATGGGAAATAGGCGTTAAGGCAAACTGGAAATCACTGTCTGCACAAATCAGCGCATACACTACCGACCTTGAAGATGAAATCAATGGCTTCGTATTTGTGTCAGATTTGGGTGCATATAGTGCCGATAATATCGACGGTGAAAGCTCGCGAGAAGGTATTGATCTAGAACTTAACTGGGACAGTGGCTATGGTGATTTTACCGCAGCGTATAGTTATCTAGATGCGGAACAAACCGACAGTGGTATAACAACCACTGAACTGCGTCGTGCCCGTCACCAAGGCTCATTAACCTACAACACTGACTTTGGAACGGAGAAGTTCAGCTTCTACACCAAGCTAGCTTACACAGGGAGTCATTACGACACCTTCTTCCCTCCTTTCCCTGAACCGTCTCAGACTCTGGCGCTGTCAGCCTATACGCTTGCAACCGTTAATTTAGGCTATCAGATAGATAAGCAGTGGCAGGTCTCGTTGAAGGTCGACAATGTATTTGATACTGATTATGAAGACATTGTAGGTTATGCAGGCCAAGAGCGTCGCGCTCTACTTTCAGTTAACTACAGCATGTAAGTGATGTAACGTTAATGAACCTTCTGTTGAGCGTTGCTTAAAGGCAAAACTCAACGTGCAATTAACAAACAATGAAGGGCTATACATGGTTATAGCCCTTTTTCTTTGAGTTTCTGTTAGGGCCTGATGATTCAGACTCTGTTCATCATGCGTATATAAAATACTGCATTTACCTAAACCTTGAATCGCGTTTTTTAGTGAGCTTATCGCGTAGTAAGGCATTGAAGTAGAACAGGTCCTAGTTAAGCGAACAAGCCTGTGATAATCTCGGTATCGATAATAGTTTTTTGAACATAGGATTATATTCCATGAAAAAGTTTGCAGTAATGTTTGTCATGGCAATGCTTTTGCCACTAACAGCCTGCGCTCAAGAGCCGGCGTCTAAATGGAAAGAAGGTACTCACTATACTGTGCTTGATAAAGAAGCTACAGATAAGCCAGTAATTACAGAGTATTTCTCATTTTGGTGCCCTCACTGCTTCCAGTTCGAGCCAATCGTTGCACAGATTAAAGAAAAGAAAAGCGACGGTACTAAATTCAATAAAGTACACGTTAACTTTATGCGCTTCACTGGGCCTGAAGTTCAGGACGATGCGACTAAAGCCATGCTAATTGCCCGCGCGATGAAGCAAGAAGACGCAATGAATAAAGCAATCTTTAACTATATCCACAAGCAACGTGCATCTATCACAGGTTTGAAAGACCTTCGTAATATCTTCGTTGTGAACGGTGTAGATGGTGAAGAGTTTGATAAAATGGCTAAAAGCTTTGGCGTAAATAGCATGGTACGTAAGAATCAACAGCAAATTGATGAGTATCGTGAGCACTTAACTGGTGTGCCAAGCTTCATCATCAACGGTAAATATCAACCTACATTTACCGCTGACATGACCTTTGACGATATCGCAGATCTAATCGTGTGGTTATCTGAACAGAAATAATTTGGTTAATAATTTAGCCACTCATTATATTTTGAATAATTAAATGGGCGCTCAGGCGCCCATTTTTACGCCTTGGAGCATCCCAATGTATGCAGTAAGTGACTTTGCTGACTTTATCTGTGAACTTGACCAGCTAAAAGCAGTTAAGCGCCAGATCACCCTTCCCTGTGATAACTATCGACAGGAAAACTCCGCAGAGCACAGCTGGCATGTTGCATTAATGGCAAATATGCTAAGCGAATATGCGGCTAAACCCATAGATGTGACCCGCGTTATTCGCATGATCCTTATTCACGATATTGTGGAAATTGATGCTGGCGACATGTTTGCTTTCAATCATCAAACAGATCACGACGCACAAGCCGAGAAAGAAGTAGCTGCCGCTAAGCGCATTTTTGGTTTATTGCCGAGTCCACTTAGTAGTGAAATGCTCGATTTATGGCTTGAGTTTGAAGCAGCGGAAACCGCCGATGCAGAATTTGCAAAATCAATGGACCGCGTACTTCCCGTATTTCAAAATATGAAAGACAACGGAGGAAGCTGGAAGCGTCACGGTATTGCAAGGGAGAAAATTGAGAAGCGTAATGCTCACCTTAAATCTTGCGCACCGGCTTTATGGGACTACGTTATGCAGCAGCTTGATGTGGCCGTTGAAAAAGGCTGGCTAAGTCAGTAACGACTCAGCCAGACCTGTAGTATTAATTACAACATAACGTTGTAATAGTGTATTGCAATTAGAAGCGTGTACCAATCCACATCCAGAAGCGATTGGTATCCACCTTTATATCTCCCGCATCGTAAGTACCGTACTTAATGCCAAAATTGTACTTACCTGCAAACTTCTTCGTATACTGTACATTAATTTCGCTGCCTAAGTCGTCAGCACCGTTACTGCTGTCGTCAGCGCTGAAATCGTGGTAAGCCAAAAGCCATTTACCACCGGCTAGCCCACCTGATAGAGATAACTTAAGATCTTTTAAGCCCTGTGCTGGCGTGCCCAAGAACTGATCAGTCCAACCGTTGAATTTGTGCAGCGTAGCTAGCGGCGTTGCAAACCCGTACAACCCATCGTCAGAACCTAGTATTTCGTAATCGACCTTAGCCGTCACGCCAGAAAACGTGGCTGCGACATACGCATTTAAATAAGAGGCGTCAAAGTCGGTGGCCGTTTCGCCCGCGCCAGCTTCGCTTGATTGCGTGGCAAACTCACCACCGTAAGCCCAACTCACGCTCTCACCTTTCATCTTTCCGTCGTAGCTCACGCCATACGTGTCCAACGCGTTATCCGTGTCGTTGTCCACTTCTAAAAGGTAAGCGTAAGCCACAAACTTGCCAATTTTGGATGTATAAGTAGCATGAAGAATATGATCTTTAGAATCTAAATCTGCCGCCTCAGCAAAAATGCGGTTGCGTTTGTAAAGATAGCTATAGAATAGTTCTAGATTGTCTGTTGCCGCATATTTAGCGCTTACGGCATCAAAGGTCTGGCGGTCTTGTCGCCAGCCAACGTGGCCAACAAATCGATGGTCATCCAACGTAATTACTTGTCGCCCTACTCTGGCGGTAAAGTTATCTGCCTTATACTGAATAAAAGCTTGATCAACTTCGGTAGTTTCAGGGTCGGCAATGACCGAATACTCACCTACGTTAAAGCCAGTAGGCCCCACAGTAAACTCATCTTGCCCAAGTACAATACGACTGTCTTCAACCTCAGCGGTAAATGAGAAACCATTAACGCTACCCGAACTAAACCCTAGACGCGTACGCAAAGTCAGTGCACTTGCGTCTTCTAACGCATTGTCTTGATCAACAGCTTCGTAGCGTAAATTCAGATCCGCCCATGCCTTTGAATCGCTTAATGCGCTGTGAATGTCAGCGGCCATTACGCTTCCACCCAATACTGTCAAAACAGATGCTGTTAGCATCTTAATGCCAAAGTTTTTTAACGTGTTCATGTGTATTCCCTATCGGTATTGATGAGGGCCTGCTGGCTTTTGCTGTACATTTTTTGCAGCGGTCTGTGTGCCATCTAGGCAAGGCGGATGTTTGACGGTTTAGTGGTTCTAAATCGAAAACATTCAACGCAGTATAGATGGCACACAGGCGCTGCCCGAAGGGGTCGTTATGGAAGCCTTTTACTCTTTGTCACAGTCCTTTAACTTAGCCCACTAGGCTTGCAGGACTGTTTCGCGATTAAAAGGCTTCCATTTAGACCAAAACTTGTACAACAAAGGCCAACAGGCCCAGAAGTCAACACTTACCCAGCCAGCAGTAGAATGCTGGTTAAAAGTGATGGTTTTGGTTAGTTGGCGGAAAAGGCTTCCGCCCTAGTCAGGTGCCGATAAAGCTAGGCGGCATCTGACTTCTTAGCGTCTTTTTTTTCAGATGACACCCCGCTGGGTTTTGCTAGCTGTTGTGAATGTTTGTTAGTTGTAGGCGATTGGTTGGCGCGTGACGAAACGGTTTCAACCTTCTTTTGTTTGTCGTAAAGGAAAGTTAAGACTTCATGTCTGTAGTGGTTGTACTGCTTGTTATCTGCAAGTGCTAATCTATCTCGCGGACGCGGCAACTCAATATCTAGAATTTCGCCAATGGTGGCTGCCGGGCCGTTATTCATCATAACAATACGGTCTGATAGCAATACCGCTTCATCCACATCATGAGTAATCATGATAACCGTGTTACCCAAATCAGCATGAATTTCCATTAGCGAGTCTTGAAGATGAGCGCGAGTTAGGGCGTCTAGCGCACCAAACGGTTCATCCATTAGCAGCACTTTTGGCTCCATTGCCAACGCTCGTGCAATGCCCACTCGCTGTTTCATACCACCTGATATTTCACTGGGTAATTTATCAAGGGCGTGGGTCATGTGCACAAGCTCTAGGTTGTGCATGATCCAGTCACGCATCTCGTTTTTACTCTTGCCTCGCATGGTCGATTTTACGGCCAGCTCAACATTCTTGTATACCGTAAGCCAAGGTAATAAAGAATGGTTTTGAAAGACTACTGCGCGTTCAGGTCCAGGCTGCTTCACTTCTGCGCCATCTAAAATTACGCCGCCGGTAGTAGCTTGGTGCAAACCTGCGACGATATTCAGCACCGTTGATTTACCGCAGCCCGAATGGCCAATTAACGACACAAATTCACCTTTGCTGATTTTAAGATTTACATCTTGAAGCGCAGTAAATGGCCCCTTCGGTGTGGGGAAGTCGATACCCACCTGCTCTAACTCTAAGTGTTTAGTGTGCATAAAATTCTCCTCAAAATTAGCGTAGTACGCTCGACTTGTCCCAGCTTACAGCGCGCTGAATCGATAACATTAGGCGGTCTAGCACAAAGCCAATAGCGCCAATGGTGAGCACTGCGACCATGATTCTCGCTAGCGACTCTGAACTTCCGTTTTGGAATTCATCCCACACAAACTTTCCTAGGCCCGGGTTTTGGGCAAGCATTTCTGCCGCAATCAGTACCATCCAGCCAATACCAAGCGACAATCTAAGTCCTGTAAAAATCATGGGGATAGAAGATGGAAGTACTATTTTGGTGAGATGAGCAAACGGCGTAAGGCGCAATACCTTACTTACGTTGATTAGGTCCTTATCAATATTTGATACGCCTACTGCGGTGTTAATAAGGGTTGGCCATAAACAACAAAGCGAAACCGTAAAAGCAGAGGTCACGAATGATTTAGAAAAGGCCGGCTCATCGCTGACATAAAGGGCACTTACCACCATAGTCACCAGCGGCAGCCATGCCAATGGAGACACTGGCTTAAATAACTGGATAAGTGGATTTATTGCGGTGTAAGCAGATTTACTTAGACCACATAGTATACCCACGGGAACCGCCACGACTGATGCAATTAAGAATCCAACCATGACGGTGTAAAGGCTTGTCCATATCTGATCAAAAAACGTTGGCGCACCGGTGAATTCTCTAATTTTTGGCTGATAAGTAGGGTCCTGCGCTACACGCGCTGCATTTCTTGCTTCTTGACGTTGATAGAAAGCGTCTGCTTTTTCGCGCTGTGCAATATGCTCGTCAATTAACGCACCGGCTTGCTCAAAAACTTGTGCGGGCCCTGGGAACTGCCCCAGCGACGTGTCGATACTTTTTGCTACACCATTCCAAATGGCCAAAAACATCAGCAAGCCAATAACAGGCAGCAGCAACGCAGGCGTGGATTGATATAAACGGCTCAACAAAGAGTTGGCGTTTGACGGCGACGATGGAAGGCGAAGAATGGTTGTCATCTTGCTCATTGCTTGCTCCTGACACTTGATGTGCGCTTTTGCGCTGTTTATGCCCCGCCCTAGTTAGAACTGAAGGCAGGGCCATTAAATCAGACACTTACAGTACAGTGTCACCCTTCAGACCAATCTTAAATTGCTCTAAGTAAGCGTTAGGCTTGCTTCCGTCAAACGTCACGCCATCAATGAATTCGCTCTGAGGCGGCTTGTAGCCCGTTTCCGTCCCAAACTCTGGAAAGTCAGACGCCTTAGCTTTACCTTCGGCAATCAGTGCTTTAGCAGCCTGAGCATAAACTTCTGGTTTATAAACTTTTTTGGCTGTCTCTTTATACCAATCGTCAGACTTAGCCTCTGAAATTTGACCCCAGCGGCGCATTTGTGTGAGGTACCAAATAGCATCACTGTAGTATGGGTAAGTGGCGTTGTAGCGGAAGAACACATTAAAATCAGGCACGTCGCGCTTGTCACCTTTCTCGTATTCGAAAGTGCCTGTCATGCTGTTAGCCAGTACGTTTTCATCTGCACCTACGTAGTTACTTTTAGCAAGAATCTTTACCGCTTCAGGACGGTTAGCATTGTCGTTTTCATCCAGCCACATTGCCGCTCGAATTAGGGCTTTAACCACGCGAATGTGCGTATTTGGGTATTTGTCAGCCCAGCCTTGGCTTACGCCGAACACTTTTTCAGGGTTATTTTTCCAAATTTCGTAGTCGGTGATCACAGGTACACCAATACCTTTAAACACTGCCTGTTGATTCCATGGCTCGCCTACGCAGTAGCCATAGATGGTGCCGGCTTCCATCGTCGCTGGCATTTGCGGTGGGGGGGTGACTGACAACAGTGCCTGAGCGTCAATTTGGCCCGCGGTATCACCTTTATGCGGCGCATAATATCCAGGGTGAATTCCACCTGCCGCAAGCCAATAGCGTAACTCGTAGTTGTGTGTAGAAACTGGAAATACCATTCCCATGTTGAACGGCTTTCCAGCATTGCGGTATTCATCAACCACTGGCTTTAAATAATCAGCTTTAATAGGATGAACTGGCTTGCCATTTTCGTGTGGAATATGGGCCTTCATTTTGTCCCAAATTTCATTAGAAACGGTAATTCCATTACCATTGAGGTCCATACTAAACGCTGTTACCACATGCGATTCCGTGCCGAAGCCAATGGTTGCTCCAAGGGGCTGGCCAGCCAGCATATGAGCGCCATCTAATTGGCCGTCGATTACGCGATCAAGCAGCACTTTCCAGTTAGCTTGCGCTTCCAATGTAACGTAGAGGCCCTCATCTTCAAAAAAGCCTTTTTCGTACGCCACAGCAAGCGGTGCCATATCAGTGAGCTTGATAAAACCAAACTTAAGTTCTTCCTTCTCAGGCCAGCCTACCGCTGGCGCTTGTGCTGCCACACTCGCAGAAAAACTTGCTACAGAGACGGCAAGTGCTGCACATACTCCAGCACTCGCCGTTCGAAAGCGTTTTAGCAGTGATGTTGTCTTTAACCCAGTCATACGTGTTCCTCGTAGCCAAAAAAAAACCCACCAGCGTACGACGTTTAACCGTCGAGCATGGTGGGCTTCGTTGCCGTGTTTGTAATATCGGAGTTCTTACAAACGCATCAAGTTGTTAATGGTAAGTCAGGAATTCCCGCTCACACACCTCATCTTTAAGGGAGGTTTATTAAAAGCTTTAGCTTATAAAACCATCTTTATTTTTTATTATTATGCACTTGCCATAAATGCCGGAGATGATGATGCTTCCTTACCGTTCTCCGCTGAATCCTATTTGTTTACCCTATGGTAAGTGTTGTGCACTCCACTCTGCCATCGCATTTGTGTTTGCACCCGTTGCTTTGTACAGCAACGTTGCTGTTGCACGGATTAATTAGCACCCATCGTGCCAGAAATGTAAGCCATTAAAATTTATGAACATTTACACTATTGAGGTAAGAGAAAAGTGAGAATGAATTCGTTTTGGTGCACCAAAACAGGGGGGTGTTCAACCTTGGTGCGCGAAAGCAGATACCAAGGTTGAACAAATATGGCCAATGACTAAAGCTGTCTGATTGTGTCGCTAATTTTCTAGAGGCGTTTAGTAAATTGCCCGATAGCGTTTACCACTTCATTGGCACCGCTTTGGATTTCGCTCATTGCTTTGCCTGACTGCGTTGAATACTCTAAGGCTTCGCGCGCTTTTTCCTGACCCGCTTCAATTAACTGAACTGCATTTTCTGTTAACTTTCTGTTTTCTACGACGACGTTTACGATTTCTTCAGTTGCGCTACTGGTTCGCGACGCTAGCTGCCTGACTTCATCGGCAACCACCGCGAAACCACGCCCTTGATCGCCTGCACGTGCAGCTTCAATAGCAGCGTTAAGCGCCAATAAATTAGTTTGATCGGCAATTCCGCTAATACTTTTAACCAAGTCCGCAACTTTTTGGGATTGCTCATCAAGGTCCTTAATACCTTCACTCGCATTACCCATCTGTTTCGTTAATTCGTTCATCGCCTTAACCGTAGAATCGAGCACTTGGTTACCCTTACATGCTTGCTCTCCAGTTTCTTGCGAAATGTTGAATGCAACGTTGGCGGCTTCAGAAATGGCGAACTCCCGCTTCATTTGCTCTGTAATTACCGTTGCGAATTTCACTACTTTATAAAGCTGACCATCTTCGTTTCTGATGGGGTTATATGACGCTTCTAGCCACACGTCATTCCCTCGGCTATCAATGCGTTTGTAGCGTCCAGATTCTAACTGTCCTTGCGCTAGCCCACGCCAAAAATGTTTATATTCTTCCGAGTTCGCCTCTTGCTCTGTGCAAAAGATCCTGTGATGCTTCCCAACTAGTTGCTCCAGCTTGTACCCCAAACCTTTCAAAAAGTTTTCGTTGGCTTTTATGATGGTGCCATCAAGGTTAAATTCAATAACAGCAGAAGAGCGATGAAGCGCGGCAATCATATCTCTAAGCTCATTACTGTAAGAAATATTGCGCGTTTGCTCTGCCATATAGAAAGAAATACACTTCACATTTCCATAGGCGTCGTCTATGGGCTGTATGATTCCTCTTACCCAAATCTCATGACCTTTTGCATTGTTGAATCTAACTGCGCCATGCCAATGACGATGATTTTTAATAGCGCCTAGCATATCTTGAACGTCCGATTTTTTGAGCGATTTCGGATCCATTAGGCTTTCAAGAGACTTCCCTTCTAGCTCTGAAATCTTAAATCCTGTTGCTTGAGTATATAGATCATTAATTGCACTTATACGTCCGTCTGCATTCAACTCAATGTACAACATTTCTTCACGAAGCTCTTCCTTAACCGTTTCATGTGCCGCCATTTCCTTTTCCAAACGTTGGTTTTCGGCTATCAACTCTTTATTTTTGAAAAACATCCTGCGCTCCTAATGAACTTCGTTTCACGCATTATTTATCAGCCGACTTAGCTCATAACGAAGCCACCCTGACAAAATAGGCACTGGCGTATCACACTGAAATACGGTTAGTTGTCTGAAACGATAAGCTAGTATTTATTGGTTTTGATTAAAGATAGCAGAGGAAGTGAAGTTTATTGATGTTTCACACAAATAAAACTAAATTTTTTGTTCAATAAAGATTAAAGATAGCCCAGTTGGGCATTGACATAAACGCGCTACTTTTTGCTATACAAAAATACTCATGGCAGCGATGAAAACACGCAACGATTCCGGCCGCCCGTTTTGGCGTCGTACAAAGCTCTGTCAGCGGTATTAAGGATCGAAGTTAACGTCCAGTTGTGGTGATTAACGAAATTGACCGTTGCAACGCCCAAACTTGCGGTAATTACGGGTGAAACTGTGCTCTTGCTGTGCTCTATCCCTAATGATTCTATCGCATCTCGAATCTCTTCAGCTTTCACCTTCGCGCCTTTCTCATCGATATTAGGCAAAATCGCTACGAACTCCTCACCACCGTATCGAGCACAAAAATCAGTATTACGGGTAATAACTTCATTAAGCCCAATAGCGACGGCTTTCAGGCATTCATCCCCTTTAGGGTGACCATAATTGTCATTGTAAAGTTTGAAACTATCGACATCCAAGATAACTACCGTCAACGGCCAGTCATACCGTTTTGACATCGCTATTACCTTTTCCATTTCCATTTCAAATGCCCGTCGGTTTGGGATGTTAGTCAGCGGATCGCTGAGTGACAAACGAATCAATTCGGTTTCTTGGCTCTTCACTCTCTCAAAATACAGTGCGAAGGTTTTAGCCAGGCGAGATATCTCGTCACTGCCTTCGAAGCTTGCTACTTCTTCACTATTTTTTTCAACCAAGTTGGTTAAAGCAATTAAACGCAGAATAATACGTTTGTAGATATAGAAGATGATGGCGCAACAAATAATCATCACAATTAATGAAAGTGCCAATGACAGGGTTATTTGTTTGGACACAGCCTGGTTGGCAGACAATGCGTAAAATGAGGTGTCTTTTGTGATTGAAGATGCCCTAAACTCAATATTTGACGCGACTTCTTCAGCCAAGTGCTCAACAAAACTGCCTCGCCCTCTTGAACGTCCACGAATGCGCATGACATTAGCTTGTTTATCAATCATGCCCCATTTACCTAATACCCCCTCCTCTAGCGCACTTACCAGTTCGCTGCTGCGCTTGTCGAGCGTTGTCGCCTCACGCAAGGAAGCGATGCTTTCTTCAATATTGTCCTCTAACTTGCGTAACTCATGCAGTTGGAACTGCTGATTTATTTGGGCAATTTGTAATATCAGAGGAACCAGCGTTTGAGAGGATTGAATACCCACATACTGCGATTTATTGTCTTCAAAAATATTGTTCAAGTAAGTAAATAGTACTTCCCTTTCCACCCGCACTTCTTTTTCGACATCAATCCGCTGACGCACTAATGCGTTTAGTTCTTCTATTTCTAATGTAAGTACATTCAGCTGCGTCGCTAAGTACTTGTCTCCTTGCTCAAGCTTCAAATTGGAGGAATCCAAGCGCTCTATCGCTTCATCCAACTGGGTTTTGACGATACGCCGAGACGATTGGCTCTCAGACGATGTCAATCGCGCAGTAAGTGAAATTAAGTGCTGAACTTCACGCGTAATTTCAGTAGCTTGGCTAAGAGTGGGGATAGAAGACGAGGTGATATCGTCAAGCACTTTTCGCACGTCATTTAAACGCAGCAGCGACAACACCAGTATCAAAAGAAAAAATCCCATCACACTGCATTGTGCAATGATAAACAGATACAAGGTCTTTTTCTTATGCTGCATCTGATCAACCGCCTTTTGCCATATTTATTATGCGGTTATCAGTTTTAGGCTTTAAATCGTATTGATTGACGATGGCCTGCATAACAAGGTCTGATATTTGAGGGGGACGTGTGCTCGAGGCCGGACGCTTTTCGGTATTCTTTAACGCATAGAAACCGTCTCCGCCATTGGCCAGAAAGTTACTTGTAGCCAGTGAATAGGTTTTCGACTTATCGATTCGCTTTCCATTAATCGTGACATTTTTTACTCGTTGAAAAACTTTCGCTGAAGGGTCGAAACTATAAGACATACCCGATACATGAGGAAAACCACCTTTTAAATTTTGATATTGCGAAAGCCCCTCTTCCAGAGCTTGAATCAACTGAGCGCCAGTTATATCTAAAGCTACTACATGCGCGCGAAACGGCATTTCGGTGACAATATCTTGCCGAGTAATCGGTGTACCTGCCGTATATTGTTTGTTGCCTCGGATACTGCCTCCGTTTATCAAGGCAATTTCAGTATTGGCATAGCGTTTAATGGTATCCGCGACAAAGTTTACAAAAGGATTCTCTTCACTTCTCACTTCTTTGCGCGCGGTCGAAACGGCAATCTTCCATTCGCCAATTTGGATATTTAACAACCGCTTTAGGCGCGCTTCATACTCAATGAGTTGCTCGTTTAACTCAGCATCAGCCTCTATATCTTCTAACGGCTGTTCTATATACGACGTTGCTTGCCACCCAGCATTTTTCACAAAACTAGCAACGACAGCGGTTCCCTGCTGTGTAAGTACCATACTATTAGGATGACGCGTAGTTTCGAGCATATTTTTCTCGTCCAAGCGACTGTCTGTTATAAAAGCGACATCAATAATACGTTTGTTCAGCATGGTATTAATAAAAGGAAACGGGTAGGAATAGTGCAGCAAAATAATATCTGCGCCTTGCTGTCGCAATCTTTTAGACTCCTCCATGATGGCTTTTTGAGGAGGCGTTATAGCAATATCAGATAATTGGTACTCTTCTATCACTCTCTCATGTAAAACTGATATAACACCAAGAGTTAATTCTTCTTTTTCTACAATCACAGAAGTGTGCAGGCCATCAGGGGAACGCCCCACTCGGTTGTCTATTACGTTGCTGGCTACCAATGGAAAGGCTGCTTCATAAGAACGAAGAGATAATTCATCCTCATAGAAACTAAATTCTCTCTTTGTGACCCCCATCACATCTGGCTCAAGGGAATTGAGAATATCAATAATGTGGGAGCCACGGTCAAACGAGGATAGCGCGCTCGGCCCAATCGAGCCGCCGCCGAAAATGAAGAAGACGGTTTCACTAATTTGCCGCTGTTGTTTTACGAGGGTTTGAAGATTAGCGTAACGCCCTGTGCGTGCGTCGCTAATATTAGGCATATCTGCGGTTAGTACGAAAGTTACGCTAGAGGTTGTGACCTGTTCTCGATTTTCAGATACAGCATAACCTGCTCGAAATAAGAGCGACAGGCTAGCTAAAAATACGAGCCATTGCGTGATTCGCATAACACCACTTAAGGAAAACTTGTTAATACTATTAACAAGTATAGCAACGATTAAGTCAATGCGACGATTGGCTATTTTTCCTTAAAAAGAAGGGCTTTATATCAAGCAATATAGATAATTGCCCGCTCGGAAAACGCAGGTGACCTTAAAATGGCGTTGCGCTTTTATCGCGCTGTGCCCAAAGCTGCCTTGCCTGCGATAGGGCATCTGCGACATCACACTTTTGTAGCAGCACTAAATAGCTGGCAAGTGTACTCAAAACGGCTTGTTCACCGTAAAGGCTACTCGCGTTACCCGCCCACACATCAAGCATGTCGTTAACGTTCATGTCTTTATCTTTAAGCGCCCATTTGTCAGCAACCACCGGCATTATTACTTCTTCGGTCTCACCATTTCGGGTAATAAATAGCTCAGTTTCCCGCTCACCATTAACTTCAGGATCTCCGCCATCACCACGAAAACAAAGCGCATCTATAGATGGATAATTTTCATTAACGCGGCAGTGTTTGTGGTCAAGATGCATATGGTAAACGCCCTGTACGCAAAATTGTGCAGCGGTGGGATTCAACAACCTTGCGAGGGTGTTAGCGCATGAACGCAGGCCAAATACCTCACGAAGCTTAATAATTGTGTCGAGCGCAGGCAGCAAATAAGACAAATCAAGGTAAGTCACCCCTTTATCCGTTAACTGCTGTTTGGCATCTTCAATACTGCTAACTTCAGACAGGCCCAATTGGGGTAACGCTATACTTGCATAAAGGCGTCCCGAACCCGGTTCATGCGCACCGTGGAGCATAACCGAGTAACCATTGTTGGCTAGAACCGCTACGGCCAATAAGTACCACGGTAACTGGCGACGCTTTCCCGCGTAGCAGCCAATATCTAACGTGGGGGTGAGGTTTTTAACTTCTGGCTCTATCAGCTCTCTGCATGCATCGACAAAGCCAATAACTTCTTCTGGTGTTTCTTCACGGGTACGCAGCAACATAAGAAATGCGCCGCGTTGATCGCCTGTCACTTCATTGGCCAATACCATTTTCATGGCATGATAAGCCTCATCACGGGTAAGGCTACGCCCCCCTTTTTGACCTTTTCCAATAATTTTTATGTATTCACTAAATGGTTGCTGCATGCTTGGATGAATGTAATAGAAGAGTATTTACCTGTTGACGAGACTCTACCACCTTTCCAAATATAAGTAACGTAGGCCCCGTTAAATTTGCTGCTTCTACCTTGCTATGAATATCGGCAAGCACGCCAGTAATCACGCGCTGTTCAGGCGAAGTGGCATTTTCAATTGCCGCTACTGGCCATGTGGTTGGCACGTTGTGATGAATCAAGCCTTTGTATAGCCCTTCAAGTCGGCTTAGCCCCATATAAACCACCATGGTTTGCTTCAATACATTTTGCGCCATGGGTGCCATCTCTGGCCATTGATCCACGTCCTTAAAATGTGCGGTCATAAAACTCACCGACTGAGCACAACGCCTGTCGGTTAAAGGGATCCCCGTATAGGCTGACACACCCGATGCTGCCGTAATACCAGGAACAATAGCAAAAGGAATGTTGGCTTTTGTGAGTGCATCGGTTTCTTCGCAGGTTCTTGCAAATAGGGCTGGGTCACCGCCTTTTAACCGTACGACAGTGTGACCGTTGCTTGCCAATTCAACCACTCGCTTGCATATAGCGTCTTGGGTAAAGCTATGCTTTTTGCAGCGTTTCCCTACATATTCTTTCACCACTTTAGAGGGAATTAGCGCGAGAATATCTTCGCTGACTAAAGCATCGAACAGCACGACATCGGCTTGTTGCAGAAGACGAAACGCTTTTAACGTAAGTAACTCGGCATCACCAGGGCCAGCACCGACGATGAACACCTGCCCTTGTTTATGACCTTCAGTTTGCCTGTTTGCTAACTTCAACCACTTGCCAAAGTATGAATGCTTAGCTGGAGCTTTTGGATTATCGGAGCGCTGGCGCGTCGTCACGGTCGTGACCGAGGTAGAAATAGCATCGCGATAAAAGAGGTTTAACAAAGGTTTCTGCGGTTTAAATAAGGTGCGCAAAAACGGTAACGACCAACTAGTTGCAATTGACATGATTTAACGCTCCTAAACAGATTGAATTTCAATGACTAAATGCTTGTCTATCAGCTGAGACAAGGCGGGCTTGCACGAGCCACAATTCGTACCACACTTTAATGCTTCACCAAGCTCTGCCACCGAACTACAGCCTTCTTCGATGGCATGTGTAATGGTTTTTTCGCGCACTTCAAAGCAGCTACAAACTACATCACCATTTAAAAATGCGTCGTCTACTTGGCCACGTATTAAATTGCGCTGTATGTCTGTAGAAATAGATGTGTTGAGAAGACTGGCAAGCCATTCGTTAGGTACTGACCATGTGCTTTTTGAATGTGGCGCTGCCTGCGCTGTTGTATGTGCAGTTGCTGGTGCCCTTTCACCCTTTTCTGGCTCATCGCCCAAAAACGCCGCGAAACAAAGAGTATCATCGACAAGCGCAAGGCATACTGAGTATGTATGATGATGAAACTGCAATAGCACCGCGTTTTGCGGCAGCAGAGGTATCAACCCTTGGGTAAAATCCCGACGACCTTTGTTCGAAGCAACATTCAATACTGATAATGCTGCATCCGAGTTATTTAAAGGTGAAGACGCCTCTGTGCTTTCAAGCGGTGTCGTATTCCAGTAATCACACGCATGCTTTAGCGCGTCTTCACTAAAGGGATTAAGTTTTGAATTATGTGCTGATTGGTTTACTGATGAAACAAAGAGCTTGCCGTAGGTAGCGAAATGAGCAGGCGCGATAGCTACCGCCGCGTGTTTTAACTCTGGCTGCCCTGAAATAGGGTCTACCGCGCTGGCGTAAAGTGCGCCTAGTTTACTGTGCGAACCCCATTGCGCCGACCAGTGAATGGGAATGAATACTTCCCCTTTGCGCATATCTGTATCCGCTTTAACCGGATAAATAACAGGGGCGTCTTTACACACTGCACTTGAAAGAGAAACGAGGCTTCCATCTTCAACGCCCAATTCAGCAGCGTCTTTAGGGTTGATATGCACGCAAGCACTTGGCATATGAGCCAGTAACTTTGCCGCTTTACCCGTGCGCGTCATGGTATGCCACTGATCTCGCGCTCGGCCGCTGTTCACAACAAAAGGATAAGCGTCTGATGTTACCTGCAGTGGCGCTCTGTAAGTTACGGGAATAAGTTTCGCTTTGCCACTAGGGGTTGAAAACCGTTTATCTTCAAAAGGACGTTTACTGGTAAGGCGAGGGTTAGGGTTAGATTTAGAATTAGAACTGGCCGTATTCTCAGCTTTTGTAACTGCTTGAAAGGGCCACTGCAAAGGCGATAGCCCGTTGTATTGAGCTTCACTTAACGCTTGTAAAGGTGACAGGTCTAATTGTCGCTTACCGTTATTTTGATAGCCGGTTAGCCCAGCGTATTCGCAGAATATTTGTGACGGATGGGTAAAATTAAATGCCTCGCCAAAGCCCATTTTACCCGCCACTTCACACAGTATTTGCCAGTCGTGTTTTGCACTACCTGGTGGAGGCAATATACCGCGCTGACGTGAAATACGGCGCTCTGAGTTTGTCACCGTGCCGTCTTTCTCCGACCACCCCGTGGCAGGAAGGGCAATGTGCGCGTAGTTAAGCGTATCGTTAGACTCAACGATATCAGACACCACCACCATGTCACATTTAGAAAGTGCGCGTTCAACTTGACCGCGATTTGGCATACTGACAACGGGGTTCGTCCCCATTACCCAAACGAACTTTACCTTTCCACTCTCAATTGCATTAAACAAATCAACTGCTTTAAGCCCCTGCCCTTTGGGCATAACAGGGGCATTCCAATAGGTTTTGACAGCGCTGATATGCTCAGGGTTTTCAAGGTCCATATGTGCAGCTAGCATATTGGCTAACCCACCGACTTCACGCCCTCCCATGGCATTGGGCTGGCCAGTAATTGAAAACGGGCCACAACCGTCTTTAGCAATTAAATCCATTGCTAAATGACAGTTAATAATGGCTTGGGCTTTATCCACACCAGCAGAAGACTGGTTCACGCCCATAGAGTAAAAAGTAATTACGCTAGAGGCTTCGCAAAAGGTATCAAAGAAGGCCTTAATGCTGTTAATGTCTAGGTCGCATACTTCAGCAACGTCATCTAACGTTAAGGCATTTGCACTTTTGAGCGTTTCATCAAGCCCCTCGGCATAGCTCTCAACAATGGATTTGTCTATTCGACCTTGTGCGTTTGCATAGCTGAGTAAACCGTTAAATAGCGCTACGTCGCTACCCGGCTTTATAGGAAGGTGTAAATCGGCAATGGTACAGGTTTCGGTTTTGCGTGGGTCAACAACAATGACCTTCATATTCGGATTTTTCAGCTTTGCTCGCTGAATGCGTTGAAAAAGCACTGGGTGCGCCCACGCCGTATTACTCCCGGTGATCACCAGTAAATCTGTACATTCCAAATCGGTGTAATCGCAAGGCACCACATCTTCACCGAACGCACGCTTGTACGCGGCAACGGCTGATGACATACATAGGCGTGAATTCGTATCGATATTGGCACTGCCGATGAAACCTTTCATAAGCTTATTGGCAATGTAATAGTCTTCGGTGAGAAGCTGACCTGATACATAAAAAGCAACGGCATCCGCGCCATACTGCGCAATGGTAGAGGTGATCTTATCCGCAATCACATCGGTGACCGTGTCCCAATCCACCGATTGACCTGCCATGGTTGGGTGAAGCAAACGTCCGTTTACGTCGTTTGTTTCAAGCAGGTTTGTTCCTTTAACACACAATCTTCCATAATTGGCGGGATGCTCTGGCGTGCCTTTAACAGTGTCCAGGGTTATGGCACGCGGGCTTACGTTGCAACTGATATCTACACCACACCCTACGCCGCAGTATGGGCATGTTGTTTGTCTTAATTGTTCAGACATCATGTCGGGTTGTCGTGTAGGCATATTCATTTCATTACCTTTTTCGGTTTCACAGCTTTTGAATGCATTTTGCTAAAAGGCTTTGTTCATGTGGGCGTATAAAAAAGACAGTTTGCTTAAACGCCCACAAAAACCTTTTCGCCCTCTACCTTCACAGCGTAAGCCGTGACGGAAACATCGTCGTGTTCTTTACACAGCCCGGTTTCTAAAAAGTAATGCTCTTTGTATAGAGGCGAAGCAACAACAGGCGCACCGCCTATCGACCCTAGAAGCCCGCGATAGAGTACGTTTGCTTTACCAATAGGGTCGTAGTTACTAATGGCGAAAACCTGGGTTTCGCCGTTTATCTTCAAACTGAAAATTGCCACTTGCTGTGAGTCGACAAGGGCGCAAACCCCACTGTTTGTCACTAAGTCGTTCGTCTCACAAACATAGTGCCATTGCACTTGCTGTGGTTCTGACGCCATTACATTTTGCGCTGCTGACATAATTTGATTCTCCTAACAGGGTTGATAAGCCAGTGGCTATACCATAGAGACAGGAATGAACTGATCTTTACCTGCTACTTTTTCAGCTTCAGTAGCTGGGCGAACCTGGCCTCGCTCTGAAACAAACTGAATATTGGTGTCGCTAGCATTGCTGTTTACGAATTGACGGAAACGCTTGCGCGACTCAGGGTTTTCAATGGTGGTTTTCCATTCGCACTGATAAGCATCAACCACAGCATCCATCTGTGCTTCAAGCTCACCATTAATGCCAAGAGCATCGTTTATCACAACGTCTTGCAAGTAAGCTAACCCACCTTCTAAGTTGTCCATCCACACCGATGTGCGCTGTAGGCGATCAGCCGTTTTCACGTAAAACATCAGCACGCGGTCGATGTACTTAATAAGGGTTTCGGTATCTAGGTCGGTGGCAAACAGGTCTGCATGTCGAGGCTTCATGCCGCCATTCCCGCAAACATACAGGTTCCAGCCTTGCTCGGTAGCAATAACACCAATGTCTTTACTTTGGGCTTCTGCGCACTCACGGGTACACCCCGAAACGGCAAATTTAATTTTGTGCGGTGCACGTAAGCCTTTGTAACGATTCTCTAAATCAATGGCAGTGCCAACAGAATCCTGAACACCGTAGCGACACCAGGTGCTGCCCACACACGATTTCACAGTACGCAATGCCTTCGCGTAAGCATGGCCGGTTTCAAAACCGCCAGCGACGAGTTTTTCCCAGATATCCGGTAAGTGCTCTACGCGCGCTCCAAATAAATCAATGCGCTGACCACCTGTGATCTTGGTGTACAAGTTGTATTCTTTTGCCACTTCACCTAGCAGAATCAACTTCTCTGGCGTTATTTCGCCACCAGGTACACGCGGTACAACGGAATACGTGCCATCTTTTTGCATGTTGCCAAGGTAGATATCGTTGGTGTCTTGTAGAGGAAGATGTGAAGCCTTAAGAATGTAGTCGTTATACACCGAGGCTAAAATTGAGCCGACAGCGGGCTTACAAATTTCACACCCTAGACCTTCACCATGCTGCTCTAGTAGCTCGTCAAAGGTGCGAATGCCGTTTACCTTAACAATGTGAAATAGCTCTTGTCGGGTATGGTTGAAGTGCTCACAAATGGCTTTTGATACTTCCACACCGCGCTTTTCAAGTTCGCTATCCACAACATTTTTAAGTAAGGCAGCACAACCTCCACACCCTGTGCTAGCTTTGGTTTCGCCTTTTACATCGCCAACGCTACAACAGCCGCCTTCAATGGCTGAAACAATATCGCCCTTTGTCACATTTAGGCATGAACAAATAGACGCGGTGTCTGGTAGTGCATCGGCACCTAACGCCGGTGCGGCATCGGATGAGGGCAGAATTAGGCTTTCTGGGTGTTCAGGTAATTCAATATTATTAAGTGCATACTGTAAGAGCGTGTCGTAGTCGCTGGTATCGCCAACGAGTACAGCACCAAGCACGTACTTTTGCTCGCTATCTACCACCAGCTTTTTGTACACGCCTTCTGGCTGATTTAAATAGGTGTAGCTAAGCGCACCGGCTGTGCGTTCATGAGCTTCGCCAATTGAGCCCACTTCCACACCCATTAGCTTGAGTTTGGTACTCATATCTGCGCCAGCGAATTCGGCATCGCCGCCGGTTATATGACTTACAGCCGTGCGCGCCATGGTATAGCCAGGTGCTACCAGGCCAAAGATTTTGTTATCCCACAGCGCACATTCACCCACAGCGTAAATGTTTGGGTCAGACGTCACGCAGTGGTTATCAATGACAATACCGCCGCGCTCACCCAGTGTTAGCGCTGACTTTCTGCCGAGCTGGTCGGAAGGTCGAATACCGGCAGAGAATAAAATCATGTCAGTTTCTAGTGCAGTGCCGTCAGCAAACACCATTTTATAGCGGCAGGTATCACCGGCCTCAATAGTTTGCGTTGCCTTTTGGGTGTGAACCGTAACACCCAATGCTTCAATTTTGTCCTTAAGAACGTTACCACCTGCTTGGTCTAGCTGTACCGCCATAAGCTGCGGGGCAAACTCAACCACGTGGGTGTCGAGACCGGCTTGCTTTAATGCGTTAGCGGCTTCTAAACCCAACAGCCCACCACCAACAACAACCCCTACTTTGCTCACCGCTGCTGAAGCTTCAATAGCGAGTAGATCGTCTATAGTACGGTACACCAAGCAATGCTCTTGATCGTTGCCAGGGATGGGTGGCACAAATGGGTATGAGCCCGTAGCTAACACAAGCTTATCGTAGCTAAACACCTGCCCTTCAGAAGTCGTCACTTTATTATTGTCACGGTCTATATCGGTAACCAAGGCATTGGTAACTACGTTTACGCCCCACTCGGCGTACTGAGCGGGTGTAGTGAGCGCTAAGTCATCAGCACTCGCGCCGCTAAAAAAAGACGACAGATAAACGCGGTCGTACGCAAGGCGTGACTCGCCGCATAAAACGGTTATTTCTACATTGGCATCGCTTTGGTGAAGCTGCTCAACAAAATGATGCCCCACCATGCCGTTGCCTACGACGACAATTTGCGTTTTTGAGTCCAATGAAGTCATGGTATTCCCCTTTTTTCGGGACAAAAAAAAGCCCGCTTCAACTTTCGTTGATGCGGGCTTCGTTGCCTATTTTGCCAACGGTTTAGGTCGGCTAACACATTTTACGGAGTGTTATAAATCACACAATTTTCAGCGATTGACACAAATCACCAAAACACACTTTACGTTTATAGCTATCCAAGTTCAGTGCCAAAACCGTAAACAATTGTTTTTATTTGATTTACTACAAAATAAGCATTATTCAGACTTCACAACTGCACCAAACAAACGCAAAACTGTGTTTACTTGGTGCATTAAGGCTTTCAAATAACTTAGGCCAGCTTATCCGTCGCTACGCGGTAGCGAGGGTCTTCAACCACGTTAATTTCAACAAACTTATCGGCCTTGCGAAGCAGTGAGCGACATTCATCACTGATATGGCGAATGTGTAGCTTTTTACCCTGCTCTTCGTATTTGTCAGCAAGGGTATCTAGCGCATCGATACCTGATGAATCCCAAATGCGAGAGTCTTTAAAGTCAATAACTACATCATTAGGGTCGTTGGCGATATCAAACAGGTCTTTGAAATGCGATACCGAGCCAAAGAACAGCGGGCCGTCTAGCTCATAGACTTTCCAACCGTCGTTATCGATATGGGATCTCGCTTCAATATGACGAGCGTGTTTCCATGCAAACACCAGTGCTGAAACGATAACACCCACCACAACCGCAATAGCCAGATCAGCGATAACGGTAACGCCTGTTACTAGGAAAAGTACGAACGCATCTTCTTTGTTTACGCCGCGAATAATTCTGAATGACGCCCACTCAAATGTAGCGATAACCACCACGAACATAACGCCAACAAGGGCAGCGAGAGGAATCATTTCAATTAGCGGAGCAGCAAATAGAATAAAGCCTAATAATACAACCGCCGCGGTGATACCAGACAAGCGGCCACGGCCACCAGAGTTAATATTAATCATACTTTGACCAATCATGGCGCAACCGCCCATACCGCCAAAGAAACCGTTTACGGTATTTGCAACACCTTGGCCAACGCATTCTTTGTTACCACGTCCGCGGGTGTCCGTCATTTCATCAATTAATGAAAGGGTAAGGAGCGATTCAATAAGACCAACCAAGCAAAGAATGACTGAGGTAGGCAGAATGATCATGAAGGTTTCCCAGGTGAACGGCACCATAGGAATAGCAAAGCTAGGAAGTTCACCCGCTAGCGTTGCGGTATCGCGCTGGTCAGCTGGTAGCAAATCGCGAACAAAGTCGATTACAGTGCGCGCTTCAAGGTCAAGACCGTGTACTAACAAGGTTACCGTAACAATCGCTACCAGCGACGCAGGTACAGCTTTAGTTAGCTTTGGTAGTAAATAGATAATAGCCATGGTTAGCGCCACAAGCCCTAGCATCCAATATAACAGCGTACCTTCCATCCACTGTAATTCACCGGCTGCGTTAGTGACTTTGAACTGGCCTAACTGCGCCAGGAAAATAACAATCGCCAAACCATTTACGAAGCCTAGCATTACCGGATATGGCACCAGTCGAATAAACTTCCCGAGCTTGAAAATACCGCACATTATTTGCAGTAAACCTGCCAAAATAACCGCGGCAAATAAATACTGCACGCCGTGTTGGGCAACCAGTGCCACCATCACAACGGCCATGGCGCCAGTAGCTCCAGAAATCATTCCTGGGCGGCCACCAATAGCGGAAGTGATCAAGCCCATCATGAAAGCCGCATAAAGACCAATCATTGGTTCTACGCCGGCTACAAATGCAAATGCTACGGCTTCAGGGACCAAGGCTAGCGCCACGGTAATACCTGATAGCACGTCGTTTTTAACGTTGCTGTCTTTACTGGTAATTAAATCGAACATGTTCTCTCAGAAGCTAAGATGTTAAACACAACAACCCACCATGGCGTACACCGCGTTAAAGCAGAACACCAAGTAGGTAGGAGATTTTTTCGGCGATTCTATCACCATTGTAGCGCAAAATCTTTTAATAGATTGTTACTAGGGCCTTATATGGTCTCCCCCGTTATTGCAAGAGTAAACATGCTGTTTTGACTAAAATGGTTTGCGTCCGTATATCCGGCTTCTCGTTGAAGTATTTTCACTTCGAGCCTCGATGAACTTCGCCCATATCGTCCTTATCGTTGACTCGGATTAATAATCCACACGCCCTATCAGGTTTTCGATATGTCGGTTTAACCGTATTGTCATCACGTTATGTTTATTCAGCAATCCTTGGAAGTGAACTGGTTCATTATTAACTTAAGCGGTTGTCAACTCAGGCTGATAATCGCCACCTTGTGCTAATAGTGCCCAAGCTATTCGGGCCAACTTGTTAGCCAGTGCAACCGCGGCTTTGTTTCTCCCCCGCGTTTGCTCTATTCGCTTTATCCATTGAGACAATGGTGTCTCTTTATGTTTACTCACTCGCATGACAGCCCTGGCACCATGAATGAGTAAGGTTCTTAGATAGCTATCTCCACGCTTACTAATCCCCTGTAGATTATGCTTGCCTCCTGAGCTATGTTGTTTGGGTACCAGCCCCAATGATGCTGAGACTGCCCGGCCATTCTTAAACTCACTGCCATTGCCGATATGTTGATAAAGCGCACTGGCTATAATTGGACCAACTCCGGGAATACTTTGTAGCCGTCTACAAGCTTCGTGTTGGCTTAGTTGTTTAATTTTCTTTGTATACCAGTCCAGGTGCTCATCCAGCTCTACAAGCTTTTGATAGTGTCGCTCTAACAGTTCTTTGAATAATTCACTCAAACCATTCTCAACCTGCCGGTCAAATAATTCAGGCAGTGATTTATAGACATGACTTATGCCCACCGGAAGAATTATTCCGTACTCATTGAGCAATCCCCGTATTTCATTACTGTTGGCGGTTCTATCCCGCTCACATTTCTTACGCATCACGTGTAATGCCTGAATATCTTGTTGGGTTTGCGTTTTCGTTCGCACAAACCGCATCTCGGGGCGTACAACTGCTTCTGCTATCGCCAGCGCATCATTAAAGTCCGTCTTATTACCTCGCACATACGCTTTTACATGCTGTGGTGCGATTTGTTTTACCTGATGCCCATACTTCGCTATTTCTCTCGCCCAATAGTGCGCACTGGCACATGACTCAACTCCCACCAAACAGGGGGATAGCTCACTAAAAAAATGCAGTACCTGATTTCGTCTTAACATTTTTTTACGCACAATCTTGCCTGCCTGATTACAGCAGACTAAATGGCTCACACTTTTTGCTAAATCCAGTCCAACCGTTGTAATATTCATTTTGGTCTCCTCACCTTGTTAACTTGATTGTTCAATTCCAAGTTTGGCACATTGCGATGCCGTTTGAGGGGGGAGACCATTCCATCGTTGACCTTTGGGGTACGAATTTTGGTCTAAATGGAAGCCTTTTAATCGCGAAACAGTCCTGCAAGCCTAGCGGGCTAAGTTAAAGGACTGTGACAAA
>Ga0208471_1000172_pt1 | contig 26852 bp, 19 predicted proteins | sample DeeseametaMP0441_FD_184210 | JGI IMG/M metagenome (GOLD analysis project Ga0208471, IMG submission 184210) | Marine microbial communities from the Deep Atlantic Ocean - MP0441 (SPAdes) | ecosystem: Environmental > Aquatic > Marine > Oceanic | place: East of Rio de Janeiro, Brazil, South Atlantic...
GATGCAGTCCAGAACGGCGGTCGGATTGAAAAATATTTGCTCCCAGGATATGCAGAAAAAAACCATCCAGGCACTGAAAAAATTTGGCAAAGACTATCAGTTAAAGCTTCCTAAAGAATTGATTTATTTCCCTAAGCACCGCGCCCCGTCTGAGTCCGCAGTAGAAAGTCTCTCTTACTTTCGCAAACTTGGCTATCATGTGGTATGTTTTGTTGACAGTGAAACGGTCTCACTCGATGCCATTGCCGGTGAAAAAGATACCCGTGATATTTTACTGCTCCAAGCGGACACTGTTTATCGCTCAAATGACATGCCGGTGACTGCCGCTGTGGAAAAAGGCAGTACTTATGAATTGCGAGAACTGGTAAATGAAAAGGACTTACCTCCCGCCATTGACTTGGTTTGGCATGGAATCAATGACCGGAAAAATTTGCAGCAGTTTCTCTCGTCACACATTCAATGGGGTGAGGTCGATGTTCAGACCGTGCATGAAGATGGATCGGTGTTACTGCAACATGACAGTCCGTTGGAAGACGAGACACTTTTGATCGAAAAGATCGATCTGCGGTTAAACGAGTTATTGGTTGAGTTTCAACAACATGGCAAGGCAATCAAAGTTGATTTCAAGGATAAGGGCAATGTCCTACGCGAATCCATCAAGCTTCTCAAAAAACATGGTTTTAATGATCAAAATCTTTGGCTGAATGGTGATATTGATGTGCTTCAAGAAGTGGGGTTTAAAATGTTGTTGACCGCCTTTCCCAATGCTGTCATACAAACCTCCGTTGATTTTATCAGTCCCCTGGTCTTCTCCATGCCAAATCAAGCCAAGAAAATACTCACGCACTTAAAAGGCTGGGGCATCAATCGTTTTTCCATCAGTTGGGAATTGGCAAAATGTTCAGCCTTGCTGCATCAACTCAAAAAATGGGGATTTGAGGTGAATGTCTATAATGCACCTGATTTAGAACAGTTTCTCAAGGTGATGATTCTTTCTCCACGCTCAATCACTTCGGACTTTAATTTTCCAGAATGGAATTATTACGGTCGCGGTTCTGGTAAAAACGGCATCCAATCGGATTATGTGGAACAGCAGGTGAACTTGAAATAATGAATAGCCGACTGGAAGACATCGCTTTGCTTACCCAGTGGCAGGCTGGAGATGAGGACGCACAAAAAAAACTGCGCACCTTGTTTGATGCGGTGATCGAAGGACAGTTCGATGCTGTTTTCAGAGAACCGGTTCCGGCGGATGAGGTTTGTGTGACCACCTCTCTGCATTTGATGACGCTGACCATGTTGAATCAGCTTTATGGTATCAACTCAAGAGAGTTTTACAAAGACGACCCAAAACGTTTTGTCCGGACGACTCTCATGACTCAGCGTTTACTTGGGTTCCGTAAGTTGACTCTCGGCTGGCCGGTTTATGCTTTTGGAGCGGAAGCTTTGGGACAGGCTACGATGTATCCGGATCAACATGCCCCCGGTGCTGATCCGGGAGTTTCTTTGGTTGACCGGAATAACTGGCATGAATTGAAAGCTCCGGATTTTGAAGCAGAAGTACCCCAAGTTATCGAAGCAATGTTGGCCTCTTTTACCGAACTGACAGGACTTGAACCCGTTGCTCATTTGCCTGCGCCTTACAGCCTTGCAGCAGATATTTTCGGTCAGGAAACTTTGATTACCGCTTTAAGTCATGAGCCGGATTTTGTGAGCGAATTTTTGGAACATTTGACTGATAAGATATTAGTTCCATGGTGCGAACGTTTAGTGCAAAAATTTCCGCATATCTGGCTCGAACTTTCGGATGCTTCCGGCTCCCCTTTATTCATCAGCCCAACTCTTTTTCAGAAAATTGCGGCGAGTCCTGTCCAGCGACTGATTCCGGAATTTCCTTGGGGGAGTCGGTTGTTTGTCGCCAACTATCGAGGTGACATGACCCCAAAAACTGCTAACGAAAGTGGTCGTCGGGGAAAAGGACGGCGCAACCGCAGAGGACAACAAACAAATTTGGAAACAAACAAAACAATATCGTCAACGGAGGCTTTGTCAGAATTGATTGATTTCAAACTGAGTCTCTGTCCAGAGTTCATCATCAAACTGGATGCCGATCAATCTCCTCTTTCGATTTATGTTGAACAGGCGATTCGACGTGAAAAGCCTCTCTACTTAGGAATTGGAGCAACACGCATAGACCGGAACAGCATTTTTGATCATGAAGCAGCAAAATCGGAACTTGAAGATTTAGCGAGAAATTCGGCTAAAGCAATCAAAACTGTTTCCGAATTTTTAGCTTTGGGAGGTAGTCCACGATCAAAGTTATCTTGGCCTGGAGATGTTTACATCGAAGATGTTAATGCGGAATCAGATTTCGGTTTGGTAAAAACAATTATCGACACAGTGACGGAATATGGCAAAATGTAACTACGGCAGTCATATTTTGATTTTTCTCAGTACTGTTTTTTGCCAAAATTTTGAGGACCGGTAGAGCGGCGGTTTCGCCCCCGCTCCAGCAGATTGAAGTGGGACGAACCGCACGGCTACCATTGCATCAACTTTGTTAAACCATTGACTGAGTCGTAATTTATTTGCTTGACAAAAAAAATAATTATGATCGATATATTGTCGAGCGTTAATCTTCGTAAAGGAGTTTAATTTTGGCTCATTCTTGGAAACATTTAATTCGTCTTGTGAACCCTCGATAAATTCAGGATTTGTTCAAGACTGATATAAAAATGTTTCTTAATCAATTAATTTTAAGCAAGGAGATAATATGAAAAAAATGCTTTGTTTTATGGCTGCTGGAGTTGCAGCCATGACCATCGCATTGTTATCGAGTCCTGCTTTGGCCTTGGAGGTCAAAGTCGAGGTCTTCGCAAGTGGCCTGCAGTCACCCGTGGATCTCAAGGAATCGCCGGACGGGAGCGGCCGGATTTTTATCATGCAACAAACCGGCGCAATCGTTGTGATCAACGCCGACGGCACGATGCGTCCTGAGCCTTTTCTCGATCTCAGGGCTAGGATAATTGACCCATACGTCCGCTTCGACGAACGTGGAACGTTGGGTTTGGCCTTCCACCCGAATTACAAGAACAATGGCAAGTTCTATGTCTATTCCAGCCGTGACATCGTGCGGGAAAAAGAGGATATGCTGCATGAGATTTTCGGTCACCATACCTCGTATGTCTCCGAGTTCACGGTATCTGAGAATCCCAATGTTGCCGATGCCGGTTCCGAACGGGTGCTGATGAAAATTTCACAACCTCAATTCAATCACAACGGCGGTGCTTTGGAATTCGGGCCGGATGGCTATTTGTACATCGCTTTGGGCGATGGTGGATTCGCCGACGACTGGGGTTACGGCCATAACAAGAAGATCGGCAACGGCCAAGACCTAAGTACTTTGCTCGGCAAGATTCTGCGGATTGATGTCAACACAAAGTCCAAGGGCTTGGAATACGGTATTCCCGGCGACAACCCGTTTGCCGGTCAAGACGGAGCGCGGCCTGAGATTTTCGCATATGGCTTCCGCAATCCATGGCGGATGACCTTTGACTCCGGCGGCAAGCGCCAACTCTTTGTGGCCGACGTGCAACAGAACAGTTACGAAGAAATAGACATCGTCACCAAAGGTGGTAATTACGGCTGGCGTGTTATGGAAGCAAATCACTGCTTCGATTACCTTAATCCGAACAAGCACTTGAATTCCTGTAACAAAGACGGCATGATCGCACCGATCATTTCCTACAACCACTGTAATAAGTTCGGTGGTAAAAACTGTTATGGAGTAAACGTGCAAGGCGGCAGCGTTTACAGAGGCAGCCACGTTCCTTGGCAAGGCAAGTACTTCTTCGGAGACTGGAGTATGAGCTTTGGCGGGAAGAGCGGCAGACTTTACGCCGCCACTAACTCCGGTGGTAAGTGGAGCTTTGAGCGGGCAAATGTGACTAATCACGATTTTGTCACGCATGTACTGGCTGTGCTACAAGACCTCAAAGGTAATGTCTATGCCATGACATCCGAGTCGATGGGTCCTTTCGGTTCCCGTGATACGGTCTATAAGATCGTACCATAAGTTCGGAATAACTAGAACAGAGTTCCAGATGCCTGCTTGCGTCTGGAACTCATGTGTCGGGCTGGATGATTATCCGTCTTTGTTTTCTTCAACTTCAAAACAACAGGAAAAACAGTGACGCAGGATGTACAGTTCGAGAGAGTTTTTGCAGACTTCAATTTAGAACCATTTTGCGGCATTTTCTCGCAGATCCAGTGGAGAACGGTCGCCACATTCGTTGAGATAGCGTTTGTGCTTTTTGTCGCTGTTACGGCTATACCCGGAAATGCCATAGCCGCACCGGACGCCAAAGTACTTTTGAAAACCAAAGCTTGCGGCTCCTGCCACATAATTCCCGGTGTCGAAGGCGCATACGGCAAAGTCGGACCAACTTTGAAGGGTCTGCGTGAACGGGTACGCATCGTTGACGGCACTATGGAAAACAACACAAAGAATTTGAAAGCTTGGCTGAAAAATCCTAAGTCGATCAAGTCTGGAACACTAATGCCGAACATGGGCTTGACGGACGATGAAATTGAAATTGTTATCGAATACCTTAATATGCTTTAGCAGCTCCTTTATCCTCCTCCAGCACCAAACAGACTTGCAGAAGATATTTTTGAACAGGAAACTTTGATTACCGCTTTAAGTCATGAGCCTGATTTTGTAATTGAATTTGGGTCTATGCCGTATTGAGTGGGGTTCTTTTTTAAATTAGCTCCGTAGGAGTGAAATCTTTGTAGTTCTTGATTCCACAAAGAAATATAGCTCCATAGGAGCGACATCTTTGTAACGAACTTATTTTAACAAAGATGCCGCTCCTGAAGAGCTTGGATTTGCGATGTTATGATTTTTTCTACATAGATTCCGCCCCGATGGGGCTAATAAAAATCCCACTCATAATCGCATAGACCCTTGAATTTCTTTAACGGCTGACCAACAAAATTTTTGTGCCTTGGTGTGAGCGATTGGTGAAATAAAGAGAACTTGAAGATTTAGCGAGAAATTCGGCTAAAGCAATCAAAACTGTTTCCGAATCTCTCACCAAAAACGGACAACCACGCTCAAATCTTTCTTGTCCGGGTGATGTGTATGTTGAGAATGTCAAGGCAGAACCAGATTTGGTCTTGGGGAAAACAATAATCGAAACTGTGTCTATGCAAGGTTCAATGAAGTAAACTGATACAATTATGAGCAATTCAAACAATGACTGAAATAACACAACTATTGTTTTCAAAACGACCGCTCGACCTGATTTGTATGGGGCGTGTTGCAGTCGATTTTTATGCCGAACAGGTACACAGTCCGCTTGAAGATGCGCAAAGTTTCCGCAAATATCTCGGAGGATGCGCCGGAAACACCGCTGTCGGGACAGCTCGATTGGGGCTGAAATCCGCGATGTTTTCCTGCGTCGGAACAGATGATATGGGTGTTTTTTTACGGAATACTTTGGAAAAAGAAGGCGTTGATACTTCGCTTTTGCGAAGCACTCCAAAGAATTTAACAGCTTTGGTTTTGCTCGGCGTGAATCCTCCGGAGCGTTTCCCTTTGATTTTCTACCGTGAAAATTGCGCGGACATGCAAATTAAACCTAAAGACGCCGACCCTGAAATATTCAAAAATGCCAAAGCTTTGCTGATTACCGGAACCGGATTGTCCACTCCGGAAATGCGTGAGGCCACACTTCAAGCAGTAAAAGTCGCCAAAAATTCCGGATGCGCAGTTATTCTAGACATCGACTATCGTCCGGTGTTATGGGGATTGACTGAAGCCGGAGACGGCGAAAACCGTTTTGTCGCCTCTGCGGAAGTAACACGCGAGATCCAGCCTTTTCTTCCGGACTTGGATTTGATTGTCGGTACAGAAGAGGAAATTTTAATTGCCGGAGGCGAGAAAACAGCAGCAAGTAGTTTGTCCGCAATTCAGGAAAAATCTTCGGCTACAGTTGTTCTCAAACGGGGAGAAAAAGGCTGTGAAGTTTTTTCTCCGGATTCCGACAGCACAATTACCGCCCGTTCCTTTCAAATTGAAGTGCTGAATGTTTTGGGCGCGGGAGACGCCTTTATGAGCGGGTTTTTGCGTGGTTGGTTGCGTAAAGAATCTTTGGAAACCTGTGCGCTTTACGGAAATGCCTGCGGGGCGCTGGTGGTAACACGGCACGGATGTTCGCCGGCCGCACCTTCTTTTGCGGAAATTGAATATTTCATCCGGCACTTCGATGATGCACCAAATTTGGCGTTGCCACCGTATCAGACCTTCTGGTCAAAAATGAATCAACTGCACTTGAGAACAGAACTGGGGCAGCCGCAAAAACCGGGACGTCCGGAGCGGGAAGAATTGCTGATCCTGGCTTTTGATCATCGAACTCAATTTGAAGACAGCTGCCGCGAAAAAGATTTGTCAACAGAAAAAATTTCTGATTTTAAGGATCAAGTTTGCAAGGGTTTTCAAAATATCAAAAAATCGAACGGACACAAAGGACACGCGATTTTGATTGACCCGGAATACGGTCGGAGAATCCTAAATAATTCTGCTGACGCGGATTTTACGATCGGTGTTCCAATTGAAAAAGCGGGTTCGTTTCCAGTAGAGTGGTTAACGGAAGATTCGCTTTATAAACAGCTCTTGGAACGGCCTGCAGCCTGGTTCGTAAAAGTGCTTTGGCATTTTCATCCACAGATGAATCCGGAACATAAAGATGTGCAACTGACACAACTCCGAAAACTGAATGAGGTTTGCAATGCACTCAAGCGCAAACTGATGGTTGAATTGATCATTCCGGAAGGTTTTGCGGAATCCGGAATGTCATTGGGTGAAACGATGGCGGAAGTCTATCAAGCAGGAATTAATCCGTATTGGTGGAAAATCACCGCGCTCGACTCAGAAGAAGAATGGCAAACGATGACCGGAGTTTTGGATCAATATGATCCGGAGGTTGGAGTGATCATTCTCGGAAATAACGCGCCGATTGAACAATTTCGAACGTGGTTCCGTGTCGCCCGTTCAACTCCGCACACTTGCGGATTTGCCGTTGGACGCAGTATTTTCTGGGAACCGTGGGAACAGTTCGCGGAGGGGAAAATCACGAAGACTGAAGTTTCTTCCATGATTGCAGAACGTTATCAACAGGTGATTGATATTTGGCAGAATTTGTGAAATTCTTTTTGCAAATCATAACAAATATGGTAACAAATGTTTAATTACAATGAGTTCAAAAAAAAGGCACTTTCTAACCCAAAAGTAAAAGCTGAGTATGATGCGCTTGAATCTGAATTCACGCTTTTTGATGAATTGCTCAAAGCCAGAAAACAGGCCGGTCTCACACAAGCCGAAATCGCAGAGCGTATGGGAACCAAAGCTCCTGCGGTGGCAAGGTTGGAATCCGGAGGAGGAAGCGGCCGTCACTCACCTTCATTGGGAACATTGCGCCGCTATGCCGCAGCAGTCGGTTGTGATTTGGTTGTACGTCTGGTTCCACGCCATTCTTAAAAAAAATGATTGTATCTTAAAATTGTTATTTCGACGATTATTGATGAACCTGCAATCTTTTTAAAAACATCTTTTCATATTTCATCGAACTGCAATGTCTAAATTACTTTCCCGCGCAAAGTCCCCAAATTCAGATGGGCGTATCCAAAATATAACTCCGGAATCCGCCGATTGGAAATATGTCGGTTTCGATTTTTTTAAACTCAAAGCCGGTCAATCCTTACAGAGGGACACCAGCAGCCGTGAAGTTTGTCTGGTGCTGGTTAGCGGCAAAGCGAGCGTGAAAACTCTTCATGAATCGTGGGACAATTTGGGGGAGCGCATGAGCGTTTTTCCCGAAAATTCAGATGTAGCAGGTAAACCTCCTTACGCGGTTTATGTTCCGAATGATGATCAATTTATTGTTGCAGCAAAAACGGATTTGGAACTGGCCGTGTGTTCCGCACCAGGAAAAAGCAGCTTTCCGGCACGTTTGATTACACCGGAAAACATGACCTATGAAACTCGGGGACACGGAACAAACACCCGTCACATCTGCAATATTCTTCCGGAAACGGCTGAAGCCGACAGCTTGCTCGTGGTGGAAGTGATTACACCGAACGGCAATTGGTCGAGTTATCCGCCGCACAAACATGACTCCGACAATATTCCGGAAGAATCATTTCTGGAAGAAACCTATTACCACCGAATCAATCCGCCACAGGGATTTGCTTTCCAGCGTGTTTACACGGATGATGGAAGTCTGGACGAAACAATGGCGGTTCAGAATCATGATGTGGTAATGGTGCCGCGAGGTTATCATCCTGTTGGGGCGCCGCATGGATACGATCTGTATTATCTGAATGTGATGGCTGGACCAAAACGGATTTGGAAATTTCATAATGATCCGCAACATGAATGGATCGTCAAGAAAGATGAAAAATGAAAGCTTTGTACACAGACTGCTAAAAAAGAAAAGAGACTCTGCGAAAAAATATTATTGACATTTTTTGCTTCACATTATAGAAAATGATTTAGCTTGGATTTCTTAATGGTGTTAAATCCAAAGTCCAAGTGAATAAACCTGCATTTGACCAGGGAAGCACCTCTCAAACAGGAATTGTTTAATGGAAGGGAATTGCTGAAAATCCTTTCAGGATTGGTGGGCTATGGCGGCGGTTAAGCATTGTCAGCAGTCGGAGCAGTTCTGAGTTATCATGCATGAACCAAAGGGCGAGTCATGGCAAACCTGGACGGAATTCAAGGCATCTTGTTCGATCTGGACGGGGTTTTCTATGTTGGAGATCAAGTCATCGACGGAAGTCCGGAAGTAATCAAGTATTTTCAGGAGAAGCATTTCCCTTGTCGCTACGTGACCAACACCACGACCAAATCCATCGACGCGCTTCACCAAAAACTACAGGGTCTGGGGCTGCCGATTGAACGGCATGAAATCATCAGCGCACCTTATGCCGCCCTCCTTTACCTCCGTCAACTCCAACAGCCGTCCTGCCACTTGGTGCTGTGCGAGGAAGTGAAGCAGGACTTCGGTGAGTTTTCCCAAACGGACACTACGCCCGATGCAGTGGTACTTGGAGACATCGGACGGGCGTGGGATTATGCTATGCTGAACCGTGTCTTTCAGATGGTGATGTCCGGAGCCAAATTGATTGCCCTCCACAAAGGCAAGTTTTGGCAAACCTCGGAAGGTCTGCAAATGGACATCGGTGCGTTTGTCGCGGGTCTGGAATATGCCACAGGCACCGAAGCCACGATCATCGGTAAGCCGTCTCCGGCATTCTTTGAGTTATCGGTCAAGGCTCTGGAGCTCCCCAAAACCAAAGTGGCGATGGTGGGAGATGATATTGACTCCGATGTTGGCGGTGCGCAAGCTGTCGGCTTAAAGGGCATTCTGGTACGCACCGGCAAATACCGTCAAGAGCATGTGGACTCCTCCCCGGTCCATCCGGATTTGACGATTGACAGCGTGGCCGAGTTGCCCCGTTATTTTTAGCAGTCTGACCTCTCAACAGACATTCGCCAAACCCGTTTGCTGAATTATAACTGCCCTTAGTGACGTTCGGAGTCACTTGGGATACATTATATAATTTGAAAAAAAATATAAGTTTGAAGTAAAAACCATTCAAGCACTTCTTTCCTCAGAGCAGGAAACGGAAACAGCCCTGAAAGGAATTGACCTATGATGAAAATCTCAAATAAAAAATGTTATGATAGAAGAGAAATTATCACCATACTCTCTGCGTTGGGAGCGTTGGGAGCAACCGGTTCTCTTTTAGGAGGATGTGTTACAGCCTCACCCAGCAAGGGTGTGATCAGAGCGTCAGGCGAAGTTCTTCTCAATGGAAAGCTTGTGACAGCAAAACAACTTTCTTCCGGCGATGGTTTGAATGTTACAAACGATTCCACGCTGAGTACCGGTTCAGATGGGTCAGCTGTTTTTGTCGTCGGCAAGGATGCTTTTCTGCTACGTAAGAACAGCAAGGTTGTGCTGAATCCAGCCAAAGTTAATAACCTAATCTCCGGATTACTACTCTCATCCGGCGCAATTCTCTCAGTCTTTGCAAAGGGAAATCGTTGGCTGAGAACGCCAACTGCATTGTGCGGCATTAAAGGAACAGGTGTGTATCTGGAATTTGATTCTGAGAGAACCTACATCTGCACCTGTTATGGAACTACCAGTATCGAGGCTAAGGCTGATCCGGCAAATGCTGAAACTGTAACTACCCATCATCACGATGAGCCACGTTTCATCTATAATGCGGACAACCGCATGGAGCCCGCACCGATGCTCAATCACGTTGATCCCGAGTTGATCATGCTTGAGGGACTGGTTGGACGTAAACCGCCATTTGTCAAGCAGGATTGAAGCACTAACGCCAAGTATGATTACGTCTACTGAGGATAAGAAATTTTCCGCAGGGAAATATCATGGGAAGTCCGGTTCGGCCGGAAAGTACGGTTGGGAAAGTCTTTACAAATCGGCGACGGCTGTTATGGATTCCCGGTCTCCATTAAGGTAAAAAAAGCTTCTTTGAGAATGACTATTATTTCTTGCAATAAATTCAAACCGTAAAAAAAGAGAAAATATCAGTCTTGATTGAATTCAAACTCTTGCAAAGAACTTTTACTTATGATAAACATTAAGGCAGTATTAGTTTTTTTAGCGCAATATATGAGTGAAAATTAAACTAAAGTCGGATATTCAACTCCCTTGACAAATTTTCGTAACTGGCTGGAGGCCGCCAGTAAACGAGCTTTACGAATGTTACAAGAAATAATTTCAAAAAAAATTAAATAATTTAAATTTTTTTGTTGACAAGTGTTTTTTATTAGTCCAGAATATTGGACTAGACCGGATTGATCTGGATTATTCCATAATTATTCCGGAAACCGCACTGTAAGGAATGCCATTTTTTAAGGCTATTTGGGACAGTGTTTTTTTGATTAAATCACTCTATAGGAGAGATGAAATGAAAACAATACTAAGAATGGCACTGGCATCAGTGCTACTGACAGCAATTGCCTTGCCCGCTTTTGCTGCAGAACGGCTCAAACTTTATTGCAGCACAGATATCGCATGGTGCGAACTGATGACGAAGGAGTTTGAGAAACGCACAGGCATCAAGGTGGGCATGACCCGCGCGAGTTCCGGGGAAACACTGGCCAAGATTCGGGCAGAAAAGTCCAATCCCAAAGGGGATGTCTGGTGGGGCGGTACAGGAGACCCGCACCTGCAGGCAGCAGAAGAAGGACTGTCTCAAGCCTACAACTCACCCAAGTTGAGTGAGTTACACGATTGGGCCAAAGCACCGCATAAAGCCACAGGTGGCAAAACAGTCGGCATTTATCTCGGAGCACTAGGTTTCGGCTACAACTCGGAACTCCTCGCCAAGAAAGGTCTTCCGGTACCAAAATGCTGGAACGATTTGTTGCACACGGCCTACAAAGATGAAGTCATGATGGCCTATCCCAGCACATCCGGAACAGCCTATACTACACTGGCAACCATGGTGCAACTTTTCGGTGAAGAAGGAGGTTTCAATTATATGAAGGCTCTGCATCGTAACATCAGCCAGTACACCAAGTCTGGATCTGCAGGGATCAAGGCTGCGGCGCGTGGCGAGATTACAATCGGAATCGTATTTGTACATGGCGCTGTAAAACAGGCGGTTAGTGGGTTCCCAATTCAAGCGGTCTCTCCTTGTGAAGGAACCGGCTACGAGATCGGTTCTGTGAGTATCATTAAAGGTGCCCGCAATGTGGAAAATGCCCAGAAATTCGTAGACTTCGCACTCACAGCTGATGTGCAGAGCAGATCTGGAGAAGTTAAATCTTATCAGGTTCCCTCCAATAAAAACGCCATCAGTCCCCCGGAGGCTCCGGATGTCAGCAGTATCAAGCTGATAAACTACAATCACGCCTTGTATGGTTCCAAAGCTGAGCGTAATCGACTGCTGAAAAAATGGGATACTGATGTCAAGGTGCTTCCTCGGTGAACTCACCTGTATTCTCCCCTGAAGCCTCTCAAGGGTTTCTGGGGAATTTCAGAAAAAGCAGCTACTCCTTGAAGTTGTGGCTCGGAATTGCCTGGGTGGGATTCCTCATCCTGCCTTGGTATGCAGCCTACGACGGCTTCTGGAGTTTTATCTGGATTACGGAAGGCTACCCGACGTTTGATGAGTACTCTCCCGGAATCCTGCAAATTACAATGCATCAGCGCTGGTGGCTTTGGCCGGTGGCGCTTTCGCTTTTGGTGCCGCTTCCCGCCCTATTTTTACCTCGAACAGATCCTCGTCATGCGACTGCCTTGTTGTTTGGTGGAGGCTTTGGTTTTGTCTACATGCTTTCACAGGGTTTCATCCTTGGCCTGCATGGCTGGGGCTGGGTTTTCCTTGGAGACATCTTTGGTCCTACAACACAGACACAAATGGGTCTGGGCTACGGAGCATTGCTCGTTTGCGGTGGATTTTTGTTCCTGTTTACTCAGGGACTGGCGGCACGAGGCGCAATCAAGGGTGATGTTTTTGTATCAGGTACTATTGGACTGAGCATTACGATGGTTACAGCATTTGTATTCTACCCTGTTGGAAAAATTCTAATTAATGCTGTTAAAAACGACGAAGGCGAATATGTTTTCTCTTTGTTTCTGGAAAAATTTTCATCACACAACATCTGGAGCCTTGCGTGTCTGAACAGCGATTACAGCTGTGGAGTCGCCTGGAATTCTCTCTGGATGGGTTTAATAGTAGGATTAGCTACCACGGTGCTGGGTTTGGCTTTTGCGCTCTTGGTGACACGCACCGGGATGCAGGCCAAAGGCTTCGTACGTACTGTTTCCCTATTGCCCATTATCACGCCACCTTTTGTGATCGGACTTGCCCTGATCTTGTTGTTTGGGAGAGCAGGAGCTGTAAATTCTTTTTTGGAATGGGCCTTCGACATTGAGCCGACGCGTTGGATTTATGGGCTTACCGGCATATTGGTAGCACAGATTTTAGCCTTCACACCGATTGCATTCCTCGTTCTCATCGGAGTAGTGGAAGGAGTCAGTCCATCAATGGAAGAGGCTGCGCAAACCTTAAATGCTTCTCCATGGCAGACCTTCTGGACGGTCTCATTACCGCTGATGCGGCCTGGATTGGCTAATGCGTTTCTACTCGGATTCATCGAGAGTTTAGCGGATTTCGGCAATCCGTTGGTGCTTGGAGGGCAATATGAAGTGCTATCCACACAAATTTTCTTTGCCATTGCGGGAGCACAGGGTGATCTGGGTAAGGCTGCGGTTTTGGCAATCGTGCTGTTGATGTTCACACTTTCAGCGTTCTACGCTCAACGACGCTGGCTCGGCAAAAAATCTTATGCAACTGTTACCGGCAAAGGAGACTCCGGAATGCACGCACAACTTCCAAAACGTGTAACATGGGGCGCGTACCTGACGGCAATGCCATTTATTGTTTTAAGCCTTGTTGTCTACGGAATGATTCTTTTTGGTGGCTTTGTGGAAACTTGGGGCTACAAACACAACTTCACTTTTAAACATTACATTGACGAATTCTCCATCCATTGGTCAGAGCAATATGGAATCATCTGGGACGGTGCCGCCTGGAACTCTTTCTGGACAACACTGCAAATATCTGCGATCTCTGCTCCGCTCACAGCAGGTTTAGGTTTGTTGACCGCATACATTCTGGTTCGTCAAAAGTTCTGGGGAAAAGATGTTTTCGAGTTTTTAACCATGCTCAGTTTCGCTGTTCCAGGTACCGTGATCGGTGTCGGTTATATTCTTGCTTTCAACATCCCACCAATTGAAATCACCGGTACTGGTGTAATCCTTGTTGTCTGTTTCATTTTCCGCAACATGCCCACCGGAATCAGGGCTGGAATTGCAGCGATGAGCCAGTTGGACCCAAGCCTGGACGAAGCATCCTTGACTCTGGGAGCGCGATCCTTTACCACTTTACGTAGAGTTTTGCTGCCTTTGTTACGACCAGCAATTGTTGCGGCATTGGTCTTTAGTTTCGTTAGGGCAATGACTGCCATCAGTGCAGTCATTTTCCTCGTCAGCGCCGACTACGATATGGCGACTTCCTACATTCTTGGTCGCGTTGAGTTCGGCGATTACGGCCTAGCCATCGCATACTCTTCCGTGCTGATTCTCGTGATGCTCGGGGCAATTGCACTGATTCAATTCACTGTCGGGAAACGTGAACTTGGCAGACGGGACCCGGAAGCACTAACACTCTAAATACAGAATATAAAATGGAAATAGCCGTTGAATTTAAGCATGTGACAAAAGCCTATGGAGAGGTGCGCGCTGTACGTGAACTCAGCTTTACCATAGAGCGCGGCAAGCTTGTGACTCTATTGGGCCCTTCCGGGTGCGGCAAGACTACTACATTACGGCTGATAGCCGGTCTGGAAATGGCTTCTGAAGGAAGCATTTTTATCGGTGGCAGGGAGGTCACTCGGCTTTCAGCTTCGGATCGGGACGTGAGCATGGTCTTTCAGTCATACGCACTCTTTCCACACATGACTGTTATGCAAAACGTATCTTATGGCCTGACGATGAGTCGTATGTCTAAAGCGGAAGTTAGCGAAAAAGCCCTTGAGGGATTGGAACTTGTCGGGCTGACGGGATTTGGTGACCGCTTGCCAAGTGAACTTTCCGGAGGTCAGCAGCAGCGCGTGGCTGTAGCAAGGGCACTTGTGCTGGAGCCGGAAGTTCTGCTTTTTGACGAACCTCTCTCTAATCTCGACGCCAAACTGCGCCGCAGGGTGCGAGAGGAAATCCGGGAGTTACAGCAAAAACTGGAATTGACCACAGTTTACGTCACCCACGATCAGGAAGAAGCACTTGCTGTTTCGGATCGCATTATAGTCATGAACCAAGCTGTGATTGCCCAGGAAGGAACTCCGCATCAATTATACGAAGAACCCGAAAGTCTTTTTGTCTCAGATTTTATTGGAGATGCAAATCTGGTCAAGGCCAATATTCTAAGCATTGACGGAGATGAAGCAGAAGTAGATATCGGAGGAATCCAGCTAAAACTGCCTCACCGGGGAATTCACGCAGGAGAAGTCGATGTGGCAATCAGACCTCAATCAATCATCCTGAATCAGGCAACAAACAAAGATGAGATCTCCGCAACAATTCTAAAAGCATCTTATTTGGGAGACCATGTCGAGTACTCAGTTGAATGTGCCCTTGGTGAATTATTTGTGATAGATAATCAAATGGAAACACAATTTGATTCCGGCACTGCAGTCTCCCTTACTTTTCGCGCACGTGGGCTGAGCTTAATTCCCAAATCTTGATCATTGATCTGCTCTGGCTTTTCTCTTTGTTTGAAAAGAGAATATTGAGAATTAGCTGCGATTTTCCTGATTTTATGTAACATCTTCCGCAACTTTATTACCCTCCATCCTGTCGCCAAATATTTGTTGGAGACGGTCTTCGCACTCTTTCAAGGCAGTATGTTCGTTCATACCCTGTTGAATGAATTCTTGAATTAATGGATATTTTGTAATTGCATAATCTATTTCCGAATTGCTTCCCTGGACATACGCACCGATATTGATCAAATCTTCAGCCTCACGGTAAGTCGCTAAAGTCCGGCGCAAAATTTGATTTAATTTTAGATGTGATTCACCAACAACGTTGACCATCACCCTGCTGGTTGAAGAGAGTAAGTCCACGGCAGGGAAAGTCCCTTTTTCAGCAATTTCCCGGCTAAGATAGATATGTCCGTCAACAATGGCGCGGATTGCGTCTGCAATGGGATCGCTTGCATCGTCGCCTTCTACGAGAACAGTGTAAAAACCGGTTATTGAACCCGGCCCTTCATGCGTTCCGGCCCGTTCTAGCAAGTTCGGCAACAATGCAAACACGGAAGGCGGATAGCCTTTTGTTGTCGGAGGTTCTCCTGCAGCCAAACCAATTTCACGCTGAGCCATTGCAAAACGTGTTAGAGAATCCATTGAGAGAAGCACATCCTTTGCCTGGCTACGGAAATACTCAGCAATTGAGGTGGCAACATAAGCTCCACGCATTCTGAGTAGTGGCGGTTGATCAGACGTCGCCACAACTACAACCGACCTCCGCATACCTTCTTCACCCAAATTATCTTCGATAAATTCCCGTACCTCCTTACCACGTTCTCCAACCAGAGAAATTACGTTTATGTCGGCATCCGTGTAACGCGCCATCATTCCCAGCAGAACGGATTTTCCAACTCCGGAACCAGCCATAATTCCGATCCGCTGACCGCGGCCACAAGTCAGGCATGCATTTATGGAGCGTACTCCAACATCCAAAGGCTGTTTGATGCGTTTACGATTCAAAGGATTTACAACCTCCGGATAGAGCGGAACCTCTGCGGAAGTTGGAAGTTCGCCAAGACCATCCATTGGACGCATTAACGGATCTATAACTCGTCCCAGCAAACCCTCACCTACCGGAACCATCGCCTGACGATCTTCCGGAACAACTCGGCATTTAGGGCCAATTCCATGTGCGTTGTGCAAAGGCATAACCAGCATCCGGTCTTTCCGGAATCCCACAACTTCCGCAGTCACAGAACTTTTTGTTGCAGGATTATATATTTGGCACATTCCGCCTACTGAACAGCCTGGATTTGTAGCCTCAACCATGTGTCCAATTACCTGCATCACTCTACCTTCCTTGCGTAGAACAGGAACCTTTTCTATACCACTAATGTATGACTCGAGGTTTGAGTAAATCGGTAATTCTGCGGAAGATAATTCTGAGTACATGAATTATTTATTTATTCAGATTTTGGGTTTTCAAGATTTGGTTCCTGTTTTTCGGATTCTGTTGTTTCTGTTTCCAGCGCAGATTCCGCAGTTTCTTCGCTCATTTTAGTTTCCGCGATTTCACTGGATTCATCTCTGTCAGTTGACTGATCTATTTCCTCAGTAGAATCAGTTTGACTTAATTCAGGAGATTCCGTTTCCTTTGAAACAACACCCGCGGTAGACACGTCCTTATTTTCAACATCTTCATTTTCCAGCTTTGTTTCTTGCTCCGTCACCTCCTGAGCAGCTGTTTCCGCAACATCTTCATCTAAGGAAGGTTGTGCGGAAAAATCATGTGCATCAATATCTACTTCTGTTAAATGTGCATGTCGATTTTCAGTCTGTTCAGTCAAAGTCTCTTCCAGTTTATCAAACTGACCTTCTATGGATCTGCTGATTATTTCTTCATCAGATTCCACATAAATAGAACCAGGTTTCATTTCAGGGTTCTGTCGAAGCACAAGTTTTTGTTCATCATTTAAATAACTTTCCAAATCGCTCTTGCTGTTCAGCAGAAATTTATAGTCATCCGGGTGTAAATGCAGATAGATTTTACCTTGTACTTCTGTTTCATGCAACGCCGCCTGAACAATGTTTTGGATAACAGCGTTATTCAGCTTCAGTTCTTCGGCAACAACATTTTTTGCAATTCCCAAAGCTAACTTCACCAACTCTTCTTCTGCCTGAAATCGGACAACCTGCCGTAACGAATTCAATTGTTCCAAAACAGAATTTACCTGCAAAACCAATGGTTCCGCTTCATCATATCGCTGCTGCATTCCCTGTTGAAGTCCGCTTTCAAAGCCTTCCTGATACGCTTTCCTTTTTATTTCTTCAACTTTTTCTTCAGTAGAAGACAACAGATTTTTTCTTTCCTGCTCTGCCTCTTGATTTTCGGTAACAGTTTTCTGAAAGATTCGTTCAGTATTGCTTGCCTGTTCTTCAATCTGTGTGAGAAGTTGCGTTTTGTAAAGTTTAGCTCCGGATCTGATTGATTCCGCAAAATCCTCGGCATTTGTCAAAAGACTGTTTTCCTGAAAAAACTCAGCCGTCTTAAAACCTTTTGAGAGTTGAATTTTTTCTGCATCCGTTTTTACATTTTCAGAGTCCACAGAAACTGCTGAGATAAATTCTGCAGAGTCACCTTCCACGTCAAAAGTAAGAGGTCTGAAAGAGGCAAGACTGTCAGAGACTTCCACCCCTGAGATACTTGCTCCATCTTCTCCATTTTCTTTTTCGGAAGTGGAACTGGCGGAAATTGAGGGCGGGGCGTCATCAACCTCGAAATCCGTCAAAGTAAACGGTTTGAAATCACTCTGATCCAACATGCTTATAGCAACGATTCATGATATTTATATTTATGGTCTGGAATTCAGAATTATGCATCCGCAGAAATAATTAAGGTTTAAGTTGTTCCATGCAGCATGAATTCTGAATCAGCAATATTACCGCTCGCGCAACCAAGTGTGTATGAGTGCGGATGTTTTTAGAGGATCTTGCTTGGCAATTTCGAGAATCTTTTCTCTGGGCGGAATTCCGGATTCACGCTCGGTTGGAATTTCCAATTCCTCTCCTTCAAGTTCTCCAATGGTTGCCGGCATTCCCATGAGAAGATCAAGGTCAGCAGGTTTGGAACTTAGCCGCTGAACCATCGGACGGATGACCAACATTATGAGCGCTAAAATTGACAGACCTAGAGCTACATAACGTACTACATCCAAAATGAATTTGTTCCGGACTCTCGTGGCTTCTATTTCAGAGGCTTTATCTTCTTCAACTGCGGCTTCAAATGGCATATTGCCTACAAACACTCTGTCTCCACGCTCCTCATTGTAGCCCATTGCAGCTTTTACCAAACCAATGATAGTTTCCTTTTCCCCTTCCGTCCAAGGGGTATTCGTACGTCCTAATGAATTACCACTTTCATCAAGTATTTGTGAACGCCTGTTATCTAAAAGTACAGATACGCTCAGGCGAACCACTTCGCCGACTGCGGATTCCAGAATTATTTCCCGGCGACTACTTTCAAAGTTACGTGTTGAATTTTTCTTGCTGAATTCTGAAACAGTTGCGGCTTCTCTGCCGGTTGCTTCCGGAAGATTGGTGGTAACACCAGCCGGACCTACTGGAATTGAACGGGTTCCTGTTGAAGATTCATCGACTATCTGCTCACTGACTACACTGGTTTGATCAGGGTCAATCAACTGTTCCTTGATAGTCCGACGATCAAAACGCAGGGTAGCCGACACATTGACCCTCACACGATCTTTACCAACGACCTCCTCAATTTGCCTCACTACTTTTGCTTCCAGTTCCTTTTCCAATCGGCTTTTGTATGAATAATTATCATTCATCTTTCCACTGGCAGAATCATCTGAAATACCACGACTGAGCAGGGTTCCGGTTTGATCAGTAATTTTTACATTTCGTGGAGAAAGACCTTCGACAGCACTTGCAACAAGATGAACAATAGTTTCAATCTGTTTTCGGCTTGCTCCGCTGCTGGTAAGATTAAGCGCAATTGCAGCAGTTGGTTCAACCTGATTATCTGAAAACAATGTTTTTTGAGGAATTGCTAAAGAGACTTTTGCGGACTTAACTACATTAATAGTAGAAATCAGCCGTGCCAGTTCTCCTTCCTGGGCGACACGGAATTTAACTCCCTGCTGAAATTCTGTTTCTCCCAGACTGGGTGTAGCAAACAAATCCAGAAAACCTACACCACTCCCCGGCAAAACCTTTTCTTTTGCTAATGTTAAACGAGCATGATCAACTCTGTGCGGTTCAACCATAATGGTTCTACCACCAGGCGCAAGCATATAGGGAATCTGATTTTCCTGAAGTTTTTCAACTATCGCGGCAGCATCTCCAGGTTCAACATTTGAAAACAAAGGGGCCCATGATGATCTGTTTGCCACAAAAATCATACTCACCATGCCGATAAGGATGATTCCAAGAGCTGCCAAGATCGTGATCCGTTTCGGAAGACTTAGGGCACCAAAAAAATCCTGAAACTGAAGCCGTACATCTGAAAGAACACTGGTTGGTTCTGCCATAGTTTTTTCTAAATGTGAGTCTTAAATGATGGGGAAAATATTTGCCAGATTCTCAAGTGCCTGAGACAGACATAGAAAATGTAAGCTGGAATTTAGAATCAATCTCACCTGCAATTACGATTCCAAACAATGTGAGGGGAGTGTTTTGTTTTTTTGATATTTCAAAAAATTGATTTTTTAGTCTGTGACCAATTGTAAAATCTGATTGTCAGCAGATTTTTCATGTTCCGGAAGACTTAAAAGACGCCTAGTGAGAATCCTGAAACGCAAACTGTGAAACACGGCGGCAATGCTCAAGCCCACAATCAGACCGACCCACATTCCTACAGGACCAACTTTATAATACACGCCCACCAGATAGGCTAAGGGCAGCCCGACACCCCAGTAGGCAACTACATTTGCGACAAATGGAACACGTGTGTCTTTAAGACCGCGCAATGCTCCCAGTGCACCTACTTGCATTCCGTCAGACAACTGAAATATCGCGGCCATATAAAGTAATTGTACTGCCAGAGTCCGGACATTCGCATCATCTGAATATAAACCAACAATCTTTTCCGGAATTAAAATAAAGACTGACGCGGTTACCGCCATTATCAATATGGAAAGTATAATTCCGGCATATCCTATATATCGTGTATCTACATAATCACCCCTGCCCTTTGCCTGACCAACCCGAATCGAAATGGCAATTGAAAGTCCCATCGGCAGCATGAAAGTTACGGAAGCTATATTGATTGCAACCTGATGTCCGGCGATTGCCGTCACCCCAAACGTTCCCATCAATAAGGAAACCATCGCAAACATCCCAACTTCTGCGGCTAAACCAAAACCATTCGGTAAACCAATTCTCAATATTTCACGCAGATACAACCATGCGGGTCTGCCAAAAGCCAAAAATTTGCGGTAGTTTTCAAACCTATTTGCTTTCAAACAAAAAACCAGCATTGCTATAAACATGACCCAATGGACTACACTTGTTGTCCAACCTGCACCAACCGCACCCAGTGCGGGAAAACCAAAGTGTCCAAACATCAGTGCATAGTTTGACACGATATTTACCCCCAAGCCAGCCAGTGATAAGTACATAGTTGGACGAGTGATAGACAAACCTTCACTAAACATCCGTAAAACAATAAACGCGTAAACCGCAGGCATACCCCAGCATATTGCCCTCAAATAATCTCCCGCAACACGAATCACCTCCTGTTCATAACCCATCCAGTACAACACAGGCTCAGGATTGGCTAAAATCAATATACTGATAAATGCTAAAACCTGGCTGAGCCACAGCCCCTGAATCACATTTGTGACGATTTCATTCGGCTTGTTTGCCCCAAAGAGTTGAGCGATTATCGAACCGAGAGAAATCAATATTCCCAGCATCAGCAAAAATACTGGATGGTAAAGTGCTGTCGCGATAGCCAGTCCTGCTAAATCATGAGAACTAACATGTCCGGCCATCACTGTGTCTACAAACTGCATCAGAGTCTGTAACAAATGTGCGATAATAACCGGAATACCTAATTTTAATGTCAGCGAAGATTCATGCGTAAATCTTTTTAATTGTGAATATAGATTGTATTGCTTCATCAAATATAGTTTCAATTGATAACGAGTCCCAAAAAAATTACTTAAAGTACTAGCAGTTGTATGCTATCATGTACAATCTAACATGGTTTTTTAAAAATTAAATTTTTATTTTTTGAGATAGAGCCGAATTTGTTTCAGCTAATCCACTCTAACCTCAATCTTTGTTTTAAGTCTATTCTGTATGAAAAGAGAAAATGTATTAATTATCCTCAGTATGCTGGTGTTGGCATTTTTCTTAGCAAAAATGTTCGACGGCGGAAATTTATCAACCGGCTCCCAGCGTACACAGGAATTGATTTATAGCGATTTCAAAGCCCTCGTTGCTTCAGGTGATGTGGTTAATGCTCAGATTGTCGGAGACTCCCTGATTGAGGGCTTCACACAGGATGGGATGGGCTACCGCACCTATATTCCTGCTGAAGACCCCAGTGTGATTGACTACCTTCGACTGTATCAAATTCCGATCAATTATGTTCCTGAAAAAAGTCTTCCCTGGTATTTAAGCATCTTAATTAATTGGGGACCGTTCCTCTTAATTTTTGGCATATGGATGGTATTGATGCGCCGAATGCAGGGAGGTGGCGGAGCTGGCGGATTATTTTCTATCGGTCGCAGCCGTGCCAAAAAAATGGAACCTAGCGAAATGAAAGTGACCTTTGATGATGTTGCAGGAGTTGAAGAAGCCAAAGACGATTTGAAAGAAACGGTAGATTTTCTTAAGGATCCTGCCAAATTTCGAAAACTTGGAGGTAGAATTCCTAAAGGGATGTTGATGTCCGGATCACCTGGCACAGGAAAAACTTTACTGGCAAAGGCAGTGGCCGGTGAGGCAGAAGTTCCTTTTTACAGTATGAGTGGTTCTGACTTTGTGGAAATGTTTGTTGGAGTTGGTGCCAGCAGAGTTCGGGATATGTTTGAGCAAGGTCGTCAAAACGCGCCCTGCATTATTTTCATCGATGAAATAGACGCCGTTGGCGGCAGTCGTGGAACAGGAATGGGTGGCGGAAATGATGAACGCGAGCAGACACTCAACCAATTGCTGGTGGAAATGGATGGCTTTGATGGAATGGAAGGAATCATCGTGATCGCCGCGACAAATCGTCCGGATGTTCTGGATCCGGCGCTTTTACGTCCGGGACGTTTCGACCGACATGTGAGTATCCCTTTGCCTGATGTCAAAGGCAGGGAGGAAATTTTACATATCCACGCAAAAAAAGTGCAAATGGCTGAAGGCGTTGACATGAGCATTATCGCCCGTGGTACTCCCGGATTTTCCGGCGCAGATTTGAAAAACCTGATCAATGAAGCTGCCCTCGGAGGTGCGCGTAACAACAAGACAGAGCTGAAATTGGCAGATTTTGAGTGGGCACGCGACAAAGTAATGATGGGAACAGAACGCCGCTCGATGGTTATGTCAGAAAAAGAGAAGCGAAATACTGCCTACCACGAAGCAGGACATGCGCTGGTTTCAGCTCTTCTCCCCAAAACTGATCCAATTCATAAAGTAACAATCGTGCCTCGTGGAAGATCCCTTGGACTGACCGCTTTTTTACCGAAAAATGATAGTCATTCCTACGATATTGATTTTCTGAGTAACCGCATTACAATTGCCATGGGTGGACGAGCGGCAGAAAAGATTATTTTTGATGAGGTTACGACTGGAGCAAGCAATGACATCCAGCAGGCAACTGACACGATTAGAAATATGATTTGCACCTGGGGCATGAGCAAATCGTTTGGCCCCATTGTTTTTGGGAGCGACAATCAGCATTATGTTTTAGGACGTAGTATCGGAAAAGGTCGTGAGTTTAGTGAAAAGACTGCTACAGAAATTGATGAAGAAATGCGTGCAACCATCAAATTTCACGATGAAAAAGCAAAGAAACTTCTTCGAGATAATATCGATGTTTTACACAAAATAGTTGAAGTCTTGATGAAAGAAGAGACCATCGAAGGCTCATATATTATGGATCTGCTGGGACCAAAAAAATCTAAAGTTGAACCAGTCGGAGGCTGATGTCACTTCCGGGATTTGGTAGTCCACCGGCATATTATTTTATGTTGATTTTGCCTCGTAATCTTTTTAGCAGAATTTGCGGGTTTGTGGCTGATGTTAGAATGCCTCGACTTTTGCTGAATGCACTGATTAGATTATTTGTACGCATATTTGACGTAAATCTGAAAGAAGCAAAACAGCAGGTTTCAGAATTCCGGACATTTAACGAATTTTTTACACGGCAACTGCTTCCGGATGCACGCCCACTTGACCCGGATTTGAATTCTATCCTCAGTCCTGTAGATGGATATGTCGGAGAATTCGGCGGTATCAGCAATGGACTCTTGATTCAAGCAAAAGGCTTGGAGTATCGACTGACAGACTTGCTGGATAATCCGCAGCGGTCCGGAAAATATGATGGCGGAGTATTCATCACCATTTATTTGGCTCCACAGAACTACCATAGAATTCACAGTATGGTAGCAGGAGAAGTCAGCGAGTTTTCATACACTCCAGGAGATTTGTGGACAGTTAGCCCACTGGGAGTGCATCATGTTCCAAGCCTCTTTGCGCGGAATGAGCGTTTAACGACATTTTTGAACTCTGATAAAGGGGAATGCGCTCTCGTAAAGGTTGGTGCGACTGTGGTAGGACGAATTCGAGTACGTTACCATGATCAAGTATCAAACCGTTTTGGTGCGGTAGCAAAACAGATTGTGCTGGAAACGCCTTTTAAGTTAGAACGTGGTGAAGAAATCGGTATGTTTGAATTGGGATCAACTGTAATTTGCCTTTTTCCTCCAGAACAGATTGAATTGCATGAGTTACAGTTGGGGCAAAAAATTTTCCTGGGACAGGCAATTGGCCGATTTAGTCAAAACTTGAATGCATGAGAATTAAAGTTAAATCAAAAAACATTTTTGTTTCTTAATTAGAAGCTTTGCTAAAAAATTATCAAAATAAGGAAAAGAAACATGGGTAGTTTATCCGGAAAAAAAGGAGTTATTCTCGGTGTTGGCAATCAACGCAGTATTGCTTGGGCCGTTGCCGAGCAATTCCATGAACAAGGCGCAGAGCTGGCATTGACTTATCTCACCGACCCCAAAGGCCGTTTTGAGGCAAACGTCAGAAAACTTGGAGAAAAGGTAAATGCATCCTTGATTCAGGAATGTGATGTTGCTGATGATAATTCGATACAATCCTTAATAGGAGCGTTAAATGATCATTGGGGAGAACTGGATTTTCTGGTACACAGTTTAGCTTTTGCCGACCAAAAAGATTTACAAGTGGCGTTTTCAAGTACCAGCCGCAGTGGCTTTGCTAAAGCACATGAAATTAGCGCATTTTCTCTGTTACCGCTGGCAGAAGGCGTTATCCCTATGATGAAAAAACGTGGTGGCGGAAGTATACTCAGTATGAGTTTCATAGGCTCCATGCTGGCCGTTCCACATTACCATGTGATGGGACCTGCTAAAGCATCTTTGGAAGCTTCATCTCGCTATTTGGCAAAGGAGGTCGGACCGGATAATATTCGCGTGAATGTAATATCTCCCGGTGCAATCAGGACTTTATCTTCTGCAGGAATTAAAGATTTTGCTGAATTGATGCGGGTGGCCGGTGAACATTCCGCAATGAAACGCACAGCAACACAGAACGAAGTGGCGCAAACTGCTGTTTTTTTAGCAAGTGAAGCATCCTCAGGAATTACAGGACAAGTAATCTATGTCGACTGTGGATATTCAATTATGGCAAACTAAATCGGTCGTTATCGGAAATTTCTTTTGATTTGTAAACCCCTAAAAAGAGTGAACAAAATATGAGCAAAGCGATAAATGATTTTCGTCTGAAACTCGGTGGAAAGGAATACGTCCCTATTCTCGTTGGCGGCATGGGAGTTGACATCTCGACTGCAGAACTTGCGCTTGAAATCGCACGTTTAGGTGGAATAGGACACATTTCTGACGCAATGGTTCCGACCGTCTCTGACCGGAGATTCAAGACAAAGTTTGTGCAGGAAAAACAACGCAAATACAAATACAACGTCGGCAGCACGGATAAAGCCGTAGTGCAGTTTGACTTGGAAAGACTGGCTGAAGCCCAGCGTCTCCATGTGGGACGAACCATGGAAGCGAAAAAAGGGGACGGTGCCGTCTTTGTCAACTGCATGGAAAAACTGACGATGAATAATCCGCGCGATACTCTGCAAGTACGTTTACTTGCTGCAATGGATGCAGAAGTTGAGGGTATCACTTTGAGCGCAGGATTGCATTTAGGTTCAATGGAACTTATGAAGGATCATCCAAGGTTCAATGATGTGTTGCTTGGGATAATCGTTTCTTCTGCGCGTGCTTTACGTCCTTTTCTAAAACGAGCCGCAAAGTACAAGAGGCTTCCGGATTATATTATTGTAGAAGGCCCTCTTGCCGGAGGACATTTAGGTTTCGGCATTGACGACTGGCAAGAATTTGATCTTAAAACTATTGTTCCGGAAGTTTTGAATTTCCTCAAAGAAAACGAACTGGACATTCCTGTGATTCCGGCAGGTGGTGTTTTTACCGGAACTGATGCTGTAGATTTTTTTGAATCCGGATCATCTGCGGTACAGGTTGCAACCCGCTTTACAGTAACTAATGAGTGTGGTCTGCCTGAGAGAACGAAACACCATTACTTTGAAGCTGAAGAGGAAGATATTGTTGTCAATACAATTTCACCCACAGGCTACCCCATGCGGATGCTTAAGCAATCCCCCGGAATTGGTTCCGGAATCCGGCCAAATTGTGAAGCTTTCGGTTATATTCTGGACAATCACGGGCATTGCGCATACGTTGAAGCCTACAACCGGGAACTGGAGAAAAAACCGGAAAAAATTTCTGTTCCGGACAAAACCTGCCTCTGTACTCACTTCCGGAAATTTAGTATCTGGACCTGCGGACATTATGTTTACCGACTCAAAGATACGACTCATAAACTTGAAAATGGGAAGTATCAGATGCTGAGTGCTGAAGAAGTTTTCCGAGATTATCAGTACAGTAAGGATCATGCGATTACACTTCCTGAGAAGAAACAATCTGTTTCCTCTGATGTCTCTTTGGCCGCCGCGTAGTTTATCTTGCCAATATATTAGGAGCCGCTATTAAATTTTCTCAGAATTTAATAAGTGAAAAATACTCAGCTCTTGATAGTTTTATATTGACAAAATTTGCCTATCATCTCATAATTATTAGTTTAACTCATGCTGGCATAGCTCAATTGGTAGAGCAGCTGATTTGTAATCAGCAGGTTGTAGGTTCAAGTCCTATTGCCAGCTCCAGCATGGGGAGATACCCAAGCGGTCAACGGGATCAGACTG
>Ga0208471_1000175_pt1 | contig 26623 bp, 26 predicted proteins | sample DeeseametaMP0441_FD_184210 | JGI IMG/M metagenome (GOLD analysis project Ga0208471, IMG submission 184210) | Marine microbial communities from the Deep Atlantic Ocean - MP0441 (SPAdes) | ecosystem: Environmental > Aquatic > Marine > Oceanic | place: East of Rio de Janeiro, Brazil, South Atlantic...
TGACCCAGACCCCGCTCTGTATCTTCGAGCGCTCTGTTTAAGGCCTGTTCCAGGTCTGCTTTTGAAAGCCCCTGCAAGCGATACACCCGTGCACGTGATAACAACGCATTGTTTAATTCGAACCCTGGGTTCTCTGTCGTCGCACCAACAAATACAATGGTGCCGTCTTCAATATGCGGTAAAAATGCGTCCTGCTGACTTTTATTAAAACGGTGCACCTCGTCGACAAACAAAATCGTTCGGCGTCCCTGCTGTTGGGCAACCTGCTTTGCTTCTTCAATGGCTTGTCTTATGTCTTTTACACCGGAGGTAACCGCACTGATACGACTGACAGTGGCATTGGCGGTAGTAGCAATGAGCTCAGCTAAGGTGGTTTTACCGGTGCCCGGTGGCCCCCAGAGAATCATTGAGTGCAAATGGCCTTGTTCGACGGCCACTCGCAGCGGCTTTCCGGGCGCTAATAAATGCTGTTGCCCGACATACTCTTCAATGGTTTGCGGGCGCATGCGCGCCGCGAGGGGTTTGAAATCAGGCTGAAAGTCGAGATCAAGGCTGGCCACAACGATTAGCTTTGATCGTCCACATCGACACCAGCCGGCACTTTAAATGTGAATTGCTGGTCGTCAATTTGAGTATTTAATGCCACGTCGCTCAACATCAGTTCAGTACGCTCGCCATGCGCCTGTACCATAGTAATTTCTTTGAGCTTATTGCCGTCGAAAGCCAACTCTAACTGGCTGTTATCGTTGTTATGTTTAACAAGATAACGTTCATCAGTATAAGTTACCGAGTAGTTCTGCCATTGGTTGGTATTACTGTCTAATACTAACAATAGCGGACTGTTATCAACCATGTCCTGTTGCGCATAAATAGTGACCTGATCAACGAACGGGTTGTAATACCAAACCTTCTCTCCGTTTGCGACCATCACCGTTTCATCGGGGCGCATTGTGTGCCAATACAAATTCGCCGGGCGCTTTAACGTCATAGTGCCACTTAAACTTTGCAGAACATTGCCCTGCTCGTCTTTCACTTGCTGTTCGAACTCTGCCGATAAACTTTGAGTCTGCTCTAACAGCTGCTGTAGCTCCTGTTTATCCGAGTTATTGTCGCTGGCAAATGCATTCATTGATACCGCCATAACGGCGGCGAACCATACTGCTTTCATGAATTAGTCCCTTGGTGGTTTAGGTGCCAGAACATCGCGCTGGCCGTTATTACCTGCACTACTTACGACACCGCTCATTTCCATTTGTTCGACAATGCGTGCAGCGCGGTTATAACCAATACGGAATTTTCGCTGAACACTCGACACCGACACTCGTTGCGTCTCTGTAACGAAGGCAACCGCTTCGTCATAAAGCGGGTCTGACTCGGCGTCATCCATTTCCTGTTGCTCGCCCGGCAATAACGCTTCTTCGCCTTGATCACCTGAGAGAATTTCTTCCAGATAATTAGGACGACCGCGCTTCTTCCAGTCTTTCACCACGGCATGCACTTCATGGTCATCAACAAAAGCGCCATGCACTCGTATTGGGGAGCCACTTCCTGGTGGTAAGTAAAGCATATCGCCCTGCCCTAATAACTGGTCAGCGCCGGGCTGGTCCAAAATAGTACGAGAGTCGACTTTTGACGACACCTGAAACGCAATACGCGTTGGAATATTCGCTTTGATTAAACCGGTAATAACGTCGACTGACGGACGCTGTGTTGCCAAAATAAGATGAATACCAGCAGCACGCGCTTTTTGAGCAATACGGGCAATCAGCTCTTCGACTTTTTTACCAACAATCATCATCATGTCGGCAAATTCATCAATAACCACAACAATGTTCGGTAGCTTTTCTAAAACAGGCGGTAACTCATCCATTGAGTCACCCGGCTTCCAGATAGGGTCCCGCAGCGGCTCCCCTGCTTCCTCTGCCGCTTTTACCTTAGCGTTATAGCCTTTTAGGTTACGTACCCCTAAGGCTGACATCAGCTTATAGCGGCGTTCCATTTCTCCGACGCACCAACGCAACGCATTGGCCGCATCTTTCATATCGGTAACCACTTCCGTCAATAAGTGTGGAATGCCTTCATAAACTGACAGTTCAAGCATCTTGGGGTCTATCATAATCAGGCGAACGTCTTCCGGAGTGCTCTTGTAAAGCAAGCTCAGAATCATGACGTTCACACCCACAGATTTACCCGAACCGGTCGTACCCGCAACCAATAAGTGCGGCATTTTAGCCAGGTCGACAACCACAGACTTGCCGGCAATGTCTTTACCAAGAATCATTGTTAGTGGCGACTGACTATTACCGAATTGGTCACTATTGATAACTTCGCTCAGCTGCACAATTTCGCGGTGCTTATTCGGTAATTCTAGCCCTACGTATGACTTCCCGGGAATAACCTCAACCACGCGCACGGCAACAGCCGACAATGTACGAGCAATGTCTTTAGCCAGGTTAGAAATTTTTGATACTTTAACGCCTGGTGCTAAATCCAGCTCGAAACGAGTAATGACCGGCCCTGGCTGAACATGCGCTACGCGAACATCGACACCAAAGTCTTTTAACACGGTTTCTACCGTTCGTGATACTTGGTCAAGTTCGTCCTGCGTAATAGGGTTTTCTTTTTTATTGGGACGGTCCAGTAACTCAATTGACGGCAAAGGTGGTAACACCTCGGGATCAACATCGCTTTCTGCGACTTCAGGTTCGTCACTTTTATCATCCTGTTTTGCGGCTTTCGCCTGACTCTTGCGTTCGGCGGCCTCTTTGCTAAAGCGCGGTGCTTTTTCCTCTTCCACCACCTCTTCTTCGTCGACCGCACTAATTGACGGCAAGCTTAATACAGGCTCTTGCTTATCTGCGCCGAATAAATCACTGGTTAACGATTTTGTTTCTTTGTCTTCGTTATCGGTTAAAGCTTCCGTGGAGTTCTCTTCTGGCTCACCCTCGTCATCGTTACTGTCGCGTTTTTGCCAGGTCTGTTTAATTCTGTCGACCAACCACAATACGCCGACAATAGCCCACTCCCCCAACTTGTCTGCCACTTGCAGCCAACTGATACCGGTAACCAGAGTGATACCGGTGAAAAAGAACGTGAGTAATAATAAGGTACTGCCGACAAAGTTCAGGTACGGCAAGAGTGACGCTGCAATCACGTCGCCAATAACACCGCCGGCTGAAAAATAATAAATGTCGTCAAAGTTAATGGAAGAAAGCGCAGAAGCGCCAATGAGCGCTAGTAACGCCCCAATCATCCGAAGGCTGACCGCCAAATAATCCATTTCCAACAAATGGTAGGTTTTGCGGAACAGCAAATAGCCTAAGCCCGCAAACCCAAAAGGAATAAGGTATGCAACAAAACCGAATGCAAACAACAGGACATCAGACACCCAGGCGCCAACCGCACCACCGGCATTATGAATACTGCCCTCATAGCCTGTCTGCGACCAGCTAGGATCAGCCGGATTAAAGCTGACTAAGGACAAGAAAATAAAAATAGCTAAAGCCCCGCTAACAAGCAGTCCGGCTTCTAGAACTCTCTGTACACCTGTCATTATTCTGTTGTAGCGCCTTCGTTAGTTATTGTTTTTAATAATTGCATGATTGTAGCGAATGTCAGCCCTAATGTTACCCCTTTACTAATACTTTATTTTCTTGTTTGACCTCTTCCATAACAACATAAGTACGAGACTCATCAACGCCTGGCATCATTAATAGGGTTTCACCAAGTAGCTTTCGGTAGGCCCGCATATCGGGCACGCGAGCTTTAATCAAAAAGTCGAAGTCTCCGGCAACCAAGTGGCACTCGAGAATCTCGCCAGTTTTACGTGCCGCTTCACTAAATTCAGCAAAGGCATCGGCCGATGTTCGTGTCAGTGTAATTTCAACGAACACCATTAAGTTAGCCCCTAATTTAGCAGGGTTTATTTTGGCATGATAGCTTTCTATAACTTGCTCACGCTCTAGCTTACGAACCCGCTCTAAACAAGCGGTTTGACTCAGTCCAACCCGCTTAGCTAACTCGACATTAGACATGCGGCCATCGTCTTGCAGCAGGCGTAAGATCTTCCTGTCTATTTTATCAACAGTGATTTCTGTGGGAATTTCAGCATTAAACATAATAAATCTCTGAAAAAGTAATTATTAATAGAATATCACACTAAAAAATAACTTAAAAAAAGTAACTCATGCACTTAGGTTTGCGTCTATAATTTGCGCCAAATTATTTCACCGAAAACCGTTAACTAAGTAAGAGGCAGACAATGCTAATTGGTGTACCAAAAGAGATTAAAAACCACGAATATCGCATCGGATTAACCCCTGCTGCAGTTCGCGAATATGTTGAAAATGGCCACGACGTTATTGTTGAAAATAATGGCGGCGCCGCTATTGGTTTTACGAACGAACAATACACAGAAGCAGGCGCAAGCATTGTCGATACGCCTGAAGAGATTTTTGAACGCGCTGACATGATTGTTAAGGTGAAAGAACCTCAGCCAAACGAGTGCAAAATGCTGCGCGAAGGCCAAATTCTTTATACCTTCTTACACTTGGCTCCTGACCCAACTCAAACTGAGTTATTGGGTAAAGCTGGTTGTACCGCTATTGCTTATGAAACGGTCACCGATAACCGCAACGGGTTACCTCTGTTAGCACCAATGAGTGAAGTTGCTGGCCGTATGTCAATTCAGGCAGGTGCACACTACTTAGAAAAAGCTCACGGCGGCAGCGGTACTTTATTAGGTGGCGTACCAGGCGTTGCTCCGGGCAAAGTCTTAATTATTGGTGGCGGTGTTGTCGGTACTAACGCAGCGAAAATGGCAATCGGCCTGGGCGCAGAAGTCACTATTTTGGACCGTTCACTGCCTCGCTTACGTGAGCTGGACGATATTTTCGCTGGACGCGTACAAACGGTTTATTCAACCGTTGATGCTATCGACAAATACTCGCGCGAAGCAGACTTAGTTGTTGGCGCGGTACTGATTCCAGGCGCGGCTGCTCCGAAACTTCTGACTCGTGAAAACATTAAAAACATGAAGCCAGGCTCTGTATTGGTTGACGTAGCTATCGACCAAGGCGGTTGTTTTGAAACGTCAAAAGCAACGACTCACCAAGACCCAGTTTATGTCATTGATGATGTGGTTCACTACTGTGTTGCAAACATGCCGGGCGGCGTGGCTCGTACCTCAACTATCGCACTGAATAATGCAACCTTGCCTTATGGTATTGCGTTGGCAAACAAAGGCGTAAAAGCAATGCTGGAAAACAACCACTTGCTGAAAGGTCTGAATATGCACAAAGGTAAAATCACCTACAAAGCTATTCACGATGACTTAGGTGAACAGTTAGGTCTGGACTACCAGGACCCTCGTGAAGCGTTGCAGGGTTAATACCCCTTAGCGACTAAAAGCTTTTGAAAAGCCTCGGTGAATGCCTTCACCGGGGCTTTTTTATTTTTGACTTGTTCCACACGCTTGCAAACCCTACAATCAGTCCCCATACACTAGTTATCTTACATTAAAAGAATAAAAGCAGTCAGGAGTTATCGATGGCAGACGCCAAGCATTGTAAGTTATTAATTTTAGGTTCAGGCCCAGCGGGCTATACTGCAGCAGTCTATGCGGCACGCGCTAATTTAGACCCTGTCATGGTGACCGGTATGCAACAAGGCGGTCAGTTGACGACTACCACCGACGTAGAAAACTGGCCCGGTGACGCTGAAGGTTTAACAGGTCCTGACCTTATGGTTCGTATGCAGCAACATGCTGAACGTTTTAACACTGAAATTGTGTTTGACCATATTAACAGTGTCGACTTTTCTAAGCGCCCTTTCCAACTAAAAGGCGATGTCGGTGAATATACAGCGGACTCGGTTATTATCAGTACCGGAGCGTCAGCTAAATATTTAGGTTTGGATTCTGAAGAAGCCTTTATGGGCAAAGGTGTATCTGCCTGTGCAACGTGTGACGGATTCTTCTATAAGAAACAAAAAGTCTGTGTTGTTGGCGGCGGTAATACGGCGGTAGAAGAAGCCCTTTACCTGTCTAACATTGCCAGTGAAGTTCACGTTATTCACCGTCGCGATACCTTCCGCGCTGAGAAAATACTGGTAGATCGCCTGCATGAAAAAGAGAAAAACGGCAATATCACCTTCCACTTGAACAAAACCTTAGACGAGGTTTTAGGTGACGACGCTGGCGTAACAGGTGTTCGTATTAAAGACACACAAACTGGCGGCACTGAAGAGCTGGACGTTGCAGGTTGCTTTATTGCCATTGGTCACCAGCCAAATACCGGCATTTTTGACGGTCAGTTGGAAATGCAGAATGGTTACATCAGTGTTCAAAGTGGCTTAGAAGGCAATGCGACAGCGACCAGCGTGCCTGGTGTATTCGCAGCCGGTGATGTTATGGACCATGTCTACCGTCAGGCCATTACCTCGGCCGGCACTGGTTGTATGGCAGCGCTCGACGCTGAACGTTATCTGGATGCGTTAACCAAGTCCTGATACAACAGTGATCGTTCAGCTTGATCCATTATCGATAAGCTTCCCTCCCGCAGCGACAGCACTTCACGAGCCTAACGGGCTACTCGCTGTTGGAGGCGACTTATCGGCTGAGCGATTACTCTATGCCTACCAACACGGTATTTTTCCCTGGTTTTCAGACAACGACCCTATTTTGTGGTGGTCACCCAATCCGCGTGCTGTTTTTTACCCGGACAATATTCATGTCAGTCGTTCGTTAGCAAAGGCGGCCCGTAAGCAGCCATGGCGAGTGACCATTAATAACCAATTCGCCGAGGTTATTGATGCTTGTGCCCGCCAACGTGCCGACAATGAAGGCACCTGGATAACGGATGAAATGATGGATGCGTATATCAACCTGCACCGTCTGGGCTGTGCTCATTCCGTTGAGGTTTGGCTGGATGAAAAGCTAGTGGGTGGTTTGTACGGTGTCTCGGTTGGCAAAACGTTCTGCGGTGAAAGTATGTTTCACACCGCCACTAACGCCTCAAAGATTGCTTTGATTCAGTTTGCCAATGCCTTCCACAAAAGCGGCGGTGAACTGATTGACTGCCAGGTTGGCAACCCTCACTTATTTTCATTAGGAGCACGAGAACTGTCCCGTGAACGTTTTCTGGTTAAATTACACAGCTCTCAAAGCGCAACTATGCCTAGCCAATTCTGGTTGCCAAGAGTACTCGAGTTTTCAGAGGTAACCACATGCAGTTCGGATTAACACGGGAGTCTCACTGCAACTACCTGAGCGATAAGCAAGAACGGCTTATTGTCGCTGTGCCGGAAGAGCACCAGCGGTTAAACCCTGAAGCCTATGAGTACTTTATGGCGAACGGTTTTAGGCGTAGTCATAACGATGTGTACCGTCCGCATTGCCGGCTGTGCAGCGCGTGTGAGTCACTTCGGGTGATAGTTAACGAATTTGTTGCCAGCAAAAACCAAAAACGCATAGCAAACAAAAATAAAGATTTATCATTAAAGGTTGTACTTGAGCCTACGGAAGAGCACAGCCGCTTATTTTGCGAGTTTATCGAGCAGCGCCACTCTGACGGCGAAATGTACCCACCCGACCCGGCTAACTTCTGGCGTTGGGTATCCTGTGACTGGATGACGCCACTTATTCTGGAATGGCGGGACAACGACGAAAATTTACTGGCTGTTTCAGTGGCAGATCAAACTCCTCATGCGCTATCAGCCGTTTATACGTTTTTTGATCCGGCGGCTCACAAGCGCTCATTGGGCACCTATGCCATTTTGCAGCTAATTGAATACAGTCGACAGCAAGAGCTTGAATATTTGTATTTAGGCTATCAAATAGATGCCTGTAATAAGATGAATTACAAAACTCGCTTTGCCCCATATGAACGACTGGTTGGCAATCATTGGAAAAAAGCGCTAAAATCGCACACACTTTAGGCTACTAACAGAAATCAGAGGATTTTAATGGCGAAAGAAGACAATATTGAGATGCAGGGAACGGTTCTGGAAACACTTCCCAATACAATGTTCCGCGTAGAATTGGAAAATGGCCACGTGGTTACTGCGCACATCTCCGGTAAAATGCGTAAACACTATATCCGCATTTTAACGGGCGACACAGTAACGGTTCAGTTGACTCCATACGACCTGACAAAAGGCCGCATCGTCTTCCGCGCACGTTAATCCGTTCGGGGTTAAGGCCGGCTCAACCGAACCGGCCTTAAGCACGTCTTCTAACTCTCTACCGTTTCATTGTTGCTGTCGTAGTCAAATTTAAGTTCATCTTTGTCCGACGCACTCACTTTGACACTGCCACCTTTTGACAACTGACCAAACAGAATTTCATTAGCTAACGGCTTTTTCAGGTGCTCCTGAATAACCCGGCTCATTGGTCTTGCTCCCATTTCCTTGTCATAGCCTTTTTCAGCTATCCAGGCATGAGCGCTTGGGTCAACTTCCAGTGATACGCCTTTTTTATCCAGCTGAGCCTGCAGCTCGCAAATGAATTTATCAACCACTTGCTCCAGCACTTGCGGTGTCAGGTGGTTAAACCACACTACACCGTCCAAACGGTTACGGAACTCTGGCGTAAAGGTGTTATTGATTTCCGCCATAGCATCGTGACTGTGGTCTTGCTGCTTAAAGCCAATGGATTTTCTGACTGTTTCACGAACACCGGCGTTGGTGGTCATGACGATAATTACATTGCGGAAATCTGCCTTACGGCCGTTATTGTCGGTAAGCGTACCGTTGTCCATAACCTGTAGCAGGATATTAAAGACATCCGGATGCGCTTTTTCCAGTTCGTCCAGCAAGAGAACACAATGCGGGTTCTTAATAACCGCGTCGGTCAATAAGCCACCCTGCTCATAACCTACATAGCCAGGAGGCGCACCAATTAAACGGCTGACCGCATGGCGTTCCATGTACTCTGACATATCAAAACGAAGTAACTCTATGCCCATAGCTTTGGCTAATTGTTGAGTGACCTCAGTCTTACCGACACCGGTAGGCCCTGCAAATAAGAATGAACCAATAGGCTGATTCTCGTTCGCCAAACCCGAGCGGGACAAGCGAATAGACGCTGTTAACTTATCAATAGCTTCGTCCTGACCAAATACCACCATTTTCAAGTTGCGGTCGAGCTGTTTAAGCGTTTCCTGATCAGACTGAGAGACCGACTGCTCTGGCACGCGTGCAATTTTCGCAATGATATTTTCAATGTCAGACACACCCACCGTTTTACGGCGTTTTGATGGCGGCAACAAACGTTGAGAAGCACCCGCTTCGTCCATCACATCGATTGCCTTGTCCGGTAAGTGACGTTCATTAATATATTTAGCTGACAACTCTGCTGCCGCTTTTATCGCTGGCTGGGTATAACGAATGCCATGATGACTTTCATAACGATCTTTCAAGCCCATGAGAATTTTTGTGGTGTCTTCAACCGACGGCTCTACGACATCTACCTTTTGGAAGCGACGTACTAACGCACGATCTTTCTCGAAGACATTCTTAAACTCGTTATAAGTTGTCGAACCAATACATTTTAGCTGACCGCTAGACAGTAACGGTTTAATTAGATTAGAGGCATCCAGCACACCGCCACTGGCAGCACCTGCGCCTATAATGGTATGAATTTCGTCAATAAACAGAATAGCGTGCTCTTGCTTTTGCAGCTCTTTTAATAGCAGCTTAAAGCGTTTTTCAAAGTCGCCCCGGTATTTGGTACCGGCCAGCAAGTCGCCCATATCCAGCGAGTAAATTTTCGCGTCCAGCAATATCTCCGGCACGTCACCTTTGACGATACGATACGCCAAGCCCTCTGCAATGGCTGTTTTACCAACGCCGGCTTCCCCCACCAGTAGTGGGTTGTTTTTACGACGGCGACAAAGAATTTGAGCGCAGCGTTCTACCTCGTAATCACGCCCAATCAGCGGGTCAATTTTTCCTTCTTTGGCCTGCTCGTTTAGATTAGTGCAGAACTTCTGCAGGTAACTTTGTTGCTCTTCCTGCTGGGTTTCAATGGTTTCATCTTCCAGCGACTCTTCAGCCGGCTCTTCATCGATACGCGAAATGCCATGCGAAATATAATTCACGATATCCAAACGGGTAATATCGTTCTTATTCAGCAAATAGACCGCCTGGGACTCTTGTTCACTGAAAATAGCGACCAACACGTTGGCACCGGTCACTTCGGCATTGCCCGACGACTGTACATGGAATACGGCACGTTGCAGAACGCGCTGAAAGCCTAATGTAGGTTGTGTGTCCGGCTCTTCTTCGTCCGGACCAAATAGCGGTGTACTGCGGTCAATGTAACTTAACAACTCTTCTTTCAGTTGTTGAAAATTAGCCCCACAGGCGCGCAGCGCTTTTGACGCGTCTGGATTATCCAGCAGCGCTACCAATAAATGTTCGACAGTCATAAGCTCATGACTGCGTTCTCGTGCCAGCCGAAACGCATCATTCAACGTCAGTTCAAGGGCCTTGTTCAACATACACCACTCCTTACCGTCTCACTCACTTACTCTTGTTCCATTGTGCAAAGCAATGGATGCTGATTTTCGCGAGCGTACTGGTTGACTTGTACTACTTTTGTTTCGGCGATTTCCGCAGAATAAACACCGCAAACGGCCTTACCTTTGTAATGTACCTGCAACATCGTATCTGTTGCTCTTTCCTGATCCATCTTAAAAAATTTCATCAACACTTCAATCACAAAATCCATGGGTGTGAAGTCATCGTTGTTCAAAATGACTTTATACATGGACGGTGGCTTGAGCTCTTGTTTTTCCTCTGTGTCGCTAAGATGTTGTTGGTCAAATTGACTCATTTGTTAACAACCTATCATAAATTGTAGTCTAAAAATTCGTAATTACTTGCAAAAATCCACTCAAAATTTTAACAACAGAGCGCATTTTTTAACCAAAAAAGCTTGACTAATAACTCATGTCACCTAGAGTTAAAGATGGTGTTTGAACGGCTTAATTTCAAGTTAACACCTCCAATAATAATAAACATAGTCTGTTGCAAAAGAAGGAAGTAGATGTATGGCTACCGGAAAAGTCAAATGGTTCAATAATTCGAAAGGCTTCGGCTTTATCGAGAGCGAAGATCGCGAAGGCGATATCTTCGCACATTACTCGACCATTGAAATGGAAGGTTATCGCACTCTGAAAGCTGGACAGCCTGTTGAGTTCGAATTAGAGGAAGGCCCTAAAGGCCTACACGCCTCCAACATTGTCCCCGGTTCCACTGAAAAATAACCGAGGTAACTCTAAACAAGATAAAGGCGCGGACTCACCCTCTGCGCCTTTATTTTTGCTTAACTCGCATAACCCTAGCTGTCGATACCAAAATAGCGACGTAATTGATCACGCAAGTTCGGCGGTGTTCCATTTATAGTCAAAGTATCGGTTGCTGGATCATAATGAACTCGCTCACCCAATACTGTGTGGTCAAAACCGACACTGACTCCACCGCCCTGACCTTGGAACTTAACTAATTTTCTTAGCGTCGACTTATCGGCCGGAAAGTCGTCGGCAATCTCTTTTTCGCGCTGCTGGGCAAACTCTTTAGAGAACATTTCAAAAGAGTTATCGGACGGATATTGTTCTGCAAACTGCTCTGACAAGTCCTTAATTTTTACCGAGTCGCCCTGCTTCCACTGTTCGTCACAATACTCATACGCCGTTTTATTTAATGCCTGACGTTGTTCCGCTTCCAGCCCTGACTGCTTAGCGTATTCCTGAACGGTATCAACCAACTGTTGAGTCTGCTCTTTGGTATTCACACGCTCGGTACAACCCAGAAAGTCCAGGAAAAAGTCTGAGACTTTGCGACCCGCACGCCCTTTAATAAAGGAAATATAGCGCTCTGCATCTGGCGCCGTGCGCCACTCGGTTAAATCAATACGCGCAGCCAGCTGCACTTTACTAATGTCCAGCTGTGATGAACGGTCAACCGCTAAATCCGGGCTTATCGTGACGCCTTCTTTTACCGGTAAGAAGCATACCAACAGGTATTCTGAACTTAAGTGTTGATAACGGGTTATCAGTAAAAAGCCAGCTTCCAATAAGTTGTAACTTTGCAACTGCTCTAATAATAGCTTGGCCGACTGCTGACTGAACTCAACAAAGTCTAGATCTTTGTCATACCAGGACTTCAATTGCTCAGGAAACGGGCTGGCATCGCCTTCATCGTTTTCGGTCAGAAAGCTAGCGTAACCTTTAGCCGGCTTACTGGTATAAACGTCCGTTAACTCAACCAGTAAATCATGCAATTGCTCGTCTTCATTCAATGCTGAAGGGGCTAATCGTAAGCCTACCTGACCATCGTTTTGGTAAAACTGGTGAATAATACTTTCTTCAATTCGCAATTGCATATCAGGGACTATCCTTGCTGTTTTGCTGTGTTACTATAAGCGGATTGTAACACGAGACTGGTAGACAATGGGAAAGGACCAACGCGGAAAATACCAACGCCGGGACAAAATAGCACGGCTAATTAGCTGGGGGCATTGGTTTACGTTTGCCAACATTATTCTGTGTTTATTCATTGGTTTGCTCTATGTTGAGGCATCGCCAGAGTCACCGAGTGCTATTGGCACCTTATATATGCTGGTGAGTTGGCTTGGGCATTTTGCCTTTTTGCCCTTCGTGTTCTTCATTATTCTTATATTCCCGTTCTGTCTTATTGTGCCCTACTCAAAGGTTCTGCGCGGCTTAGCGGCGTTAGTCGCCTCGTTTGGGCTTATCGCTCTTATTGCCGACGCCTTATTTTTTAGACAGTACGGCTACCACTTAAACACCTATTCTCTGGCTCAAATGACTAAAGACGCTGAAGCCGTATTTACCGGGGCTAGCTTCGTTATAATTTCAGCAGTGCTGTTAGGGTTCTTGTTAATTGTCGGTATCGAGTTGCTGCTTGCTAATCTTGCCTGGAAACGCTTGAGTGACTTGCAGCGTAAAAAAATAGGTGCACCGGCAACAGCGGTATTTGTCTTGTGCTTCTTTTTAAGCCACAGCGTTCATGTCTGGGCTGACGCCTCGTTATATTCACCCATTACACAACAAGACGATATGTTTCCATTGTCTTACCCGACCACCGCAAAAACGCTTATGGCGAAACACGGGGTTATTGATGTTGAGAGTTATCAGGCTCGTCAACAGATGCTTATGGCGACCGATAAAATTAAACTGAAGTACCCTAAGCAGCCGCTTTTATGCTCGAAGAAAGACTTTGAACAGCCTGCGACAATTATTCTGTTTAATGAATATAGCGAGAACATCAATGCTGCTCTGGCAGACTCAGGCTTAACTCAAACACAGGTAACTATGCTTGCCCACCCCCGGCAGGAAGGCGGCTTGTTTCAGTTCCTATACGGACTTCCCGATTTTTATCAGGATACAATTGAACGTCAGAAAGTAATGCCTGCTTATTTGAAGCCTTTGAACGACTTTAATATTGAAATGAATTGGTACCTCAGTGAACAGTGGAATACTGATGAGCTCAGCCTGTCACAGTTTACTGATGAAATTAGTACAGAGAGTCTTCAAAGTTTTACGGGTCGCAATAATCAGCACATTAATGTCATACTGCTGACAGAAGACAATACTGATCAGTTATCAGATATACTCGCTAAAGCGCAACAGCATCAAGTTTTGGTCAGTTATTTATCGCCTAAGGACCAGTCCGGATTGTTAGGCAAGGAGCAATTTGCACTTGCAAACATGACTGTCCCATTGTGGCAATCGAACCTAGAACTTCCTAAACAACCTATTGCCGGTTTAATGGATATTATCCCGACTGTTATGGATGATCGCATTGCCTGCGCAGGGTCTTTTAAAAACTACACCAACGGTGAAAGTTTACACTTGCAGAAGCCCCGCTGGCCGCTTATCGAAACCTACAGTCCTTATATTGTTATTTATGACGAAGAGGAAATAACGATTTTGGATAATAGTGGGCAGTTTAACGTCTACAGCAGCCCCGAATTTACTTTGAAAAAAGGCTCTGAACCACCGGTTCCGGTTTTAATAGACGTATTAAAAGACCTTAAACGCTTTACCGAAACTCAAGAGTCAGGTAATTGATGAAAATAGAAGCACTTGACCAGTTAAAAGGCTTCTGAGGCTTGCGTAATACGTCAAATACAGTAAGATAGCTTCCCTCGGTCGGCGTGTAGCGCAGCCTGGTAGCGCACTGTCATGGGGTGTCAGGGGTCGGAGGTTCAAATCCTCTCACGCCGACCAATTTTCTTCCGCTAATTATCTCCCTGAAGCAAACCTAACTGTTCATTCAACGGCGCAACAACTCGCCAGTATCCGCCTCTTGCTGAGCCAACACGTTTTAATTGTCCGCGAGACTTTAATTTGGAAATGTGCTTTTCGACAGCACGGTCAGAAATTCCGAGCACTTCTGATAATCGTGCGGCGCTCCACTCTGGGTGTTCCTGTAATAACGCAAGAATGTTCTCACGAGTGGTAAAGTAAGGCCTAATTTCGTGAAAACGCCCTTTCTCCGAATTTATATCCGAACTTATTACCGAAGCTTTCATCGAATTTACAGGTTTATCTTGTTCCGTTAGTGTCTTTTTAACGCTATCCAGAAGTTCATCGAAAGCCTCATTCAAACGGTTCAGTACAAACTCAACCATGACACTCAGGTCATTATTGCCAATAGACAACCTTAAGCAGTCATAATATTCGCTACGCTTTTCTTTTAACTTAGTTTCAAAGTTAAGCCAACGCAGCAAACCATGCCACTGCTCAAGAATTAGGCTGACCCACAAATGGCCAATACTGCTATTCCCAATAGAAAAAGGCTGAATGAATTCGTATTGACGCAAAAATATGACGGCTTTAACTAGCGGATGCTCGTCCGCTTGCTCCACCCACTCAAGTAATGAGCGGAGTTGCTTAGGCACTTGCCCGGCGGGCGCGGTGGTATGAACCAGCTTGTTATATTGGTAAATACCCATGCCCGTGGAACGATAACTGCCGGCTTCCGGCGTTACCGCAGCGAAAGTTTGTCTATGAGCATCCCGAAGACTCTCATCAGAACCTATGCGCCAGCGCGAATGCGACTCATAAGCCTCGCTTAAAGACACTCCATTAAGCTGCGTCGCGTTTAAATCCATACCAATAGAGGCATTCAGCTTTTTCTGACGCGAAACGTCACTAAGCCCAACTTGTTCAGACTGAGCACCTTCAAGCAAACACTCCAAATAGCCGAGCTTTTTACTAACATCAGCAACCAGGTTAATGCTTTGTGTCGACAACGCGCCCTCGGTATTTATCATTATTTTGCGGCCACCACCCTGTTTCGCCCATTTTCTTTCGCATCGTACAGCGCATCATCAACACGTTTTATCAGTTGAGTGCGAGTTTCATCTTCAGCTAAGTTAATAGCCGCTTTTCTTTCACTATCTAGCATTTATTGCCCCTGAACATACCGCCGCATATTCTGCGTGTCTGAGTGACTGCTTTTCCAACCAATTAATGTAATCTGACCAAGTATTTTCCTTATAAAAGCTAAAGTAGCTCAGGGCGTTAGCATTAGCAATGAAATCCTGTTTTTGCAGTCTTTTATGAAGTATTTTTCCGCCCAGTGTCGAGCCTTCAATAACATATGCAGCCCCCATAGTTTCATGGTTAGTCATTGTACGTGAGGGAATGTCCGACACTGGCGGGTAGCCCAAAGCCTCTAAGTCGCTCTGAACACACCAAAGGCGACGCTGATACATATAGTCGCTTCTTGTTAAATGAGCTTCTATAGCAGGCTCAAATGTTGCCAGAAAGGTATTCAGGCTATTTAACGCAGCAACATACTGTCCATAGCTAATATCGGCTTTCATCAAGTCAGCAAAACAAGACTCTTGTTCTAGCTTACTGTGCAGTTTTTGAGTCTTTGTTCTAAGCTCATTTAATAAAGGAAAGGACGTCAAAAACTTCTCCTAATTATTTCGCTGTATTAACCGATAGCAATAATAGCTACGACACAGTCACACAAATAGTTTGTATTAATGAGGTAAGCATGAATTTGCAAAAGGCTTCAATGCGTTTGTGGCCAACCTCGGCAGTATTATTACGCATGTGCGCAATACCGCTTATGAGGTTAACGAGAAAGTGACATCAATTGATAAGTCCATGACGCAAATTGATGGCCTCTCCAACGAGCAGGAGAATAAAACAGACCAGGTTGCGGTCGCTATGAACGAAATGGAGACCACCGTTCGTGAAATTGCCGAAAATGCCAACCAAACGGCCAGCCATGCGTCAGAGTCACGCTCAACCACAGAGCAAAACCAAGAGCAGTTACGACAAGCCGTCAATACCATGCACCAATTGTCTGACTCGATGCAAAGTGCGGCACAGTCTGTTGAAAGCTTAGCAAACGACGTCGAAAGTATTGTTACTGTTATTGATACCATTGAAGGTATTTCAGAGCAGACCAACTTGCTTGCGTTAAACGCAGCCATTGAGTCAGCCCGCGCCGGTGAAGCCGGTCGAGGCTTTGCCGTAGTTGCCGATGAAGTCAGAACGCTGTCACAGCGCACCGGTCAGTCAACCGAAGAAATTCGTCAGAAAATAACTCGCCTGCAAGAGGGCCCTCGCAATGCGGTTTCCGCTATGGAGCATAACCGTAAGCAAGCGCAACAGAAGAGCAAGCCTCGGTTAGTCAGGATGTTGCCGCCAACATTCAGTCTATTGCTGACTTTGCGACGCAGGTGTCGACAGCGGTTCGCGAAAGTCACAGCGAGTGTGAACAAATGTCCTCACTCGCTGACAGCCTTCATAAGCAATTAGAGCAATTTAAAACGTAATATCAGCAAATAACTCTTGCAGCCGTGCAACTTCCTTGTCTGAAAGGGGTTGCATTGGCTGCTTACCCCACACTGGATCCGGCCATGCCGCATCACTCATAAACCGGGCAATATGGTGCACATGCAACTGAGGCACTCGGTTTCCCAACGCAGCGACGTTGAGTTTATCGGGCTTATACTCTGCCTTTAGCCAGTGACTTAAAAAGGAGCTTTCATGCAAAAATTGAATTTGCTGCTCTTCGGTTAAATCGCAGAGTTCCCGCACATCATCGACTCGCGGAATCAGCACAAACCAGGGGTACTGCGCATCGTCCATCACACGCACTTGGCATAACGGCCAGTCGGATAAAAAATAACTGTCTTCTAGCAGTGCCTTCGCAACCGGGAATTCACTCATTATTGACTCCTTAATTAGCGTCCTGCGTTTCAAGCTGGCTTAAAAACTGAGAGAACAACGTACTTATTTTAGGTAACGTGCCTATCAGTCGGTGATCATCATCCAGTATATGTAATTCTGCTGAGTGTTGCTTCGCAAAGCGCCAGCTGTTTTCTACTGGCACAATATCATCACGCCAACCATGCACAATAGCCGTCGACTCGGGAAGAGACACAGTATCAAAGTTAACCGAGCCCCCCAAATAAAAGGCGGGAGCCAACAAAAATAAGCCTTTACACGCGGTTTCTCCGGCGCAGGCTGTTGCCACGTAACCGCCCATGCTTGAGCCCACCAATACAACCGGCCCTTCTATAAATGTTAATTTTTCTCGAAGTTTAAGAGCGCGATCATCAACATTGTCAATCCCCTGATAATCGACACTATCAACCTCAAAGCCTTTTTCTTCAGCTATTTTAGCGAGTTCTTTGATCTTGGTTCCCCAAGGTCCGCTTTCTTTTCCGTGACTAAAAACAACATTCATGTATCAAAACCCTATATTTTTTGTTTAACTTGCGCTAAAACTACAGTATAGATTGAGTTAACAAACATAATGCACACAGGAGGACGTTATGCCGCTAAAAAATGGTGTATCGCTACTTGTAATGGTGGCTGCTTCAATGGGCTCATTCCTGTCTGCAAAAGCAGTGGCTAACGATGACATTACCTGGGGCGTTAACTCGGCACCACCTTTTCATATTTACGATGGCGAATATAAAGACGCCGGTGTTTGCGATGCTCTGGTCAGTGCGTTCCAGCAAGAGCTGCCGCAAAACATTCATAACATTAGAAAGCTGCCGTCAAAACGCATTACAATGATAATGAAACGCAGTAAAAACCTGTGCTTTCCCTGTGTCATTAAAAATAGCCCCTATAACGACACCTTTCTTTACAGCGATACAACCCACAAGTATGCGCCACATGGGGTAATAACCAACCGAGATACCGCCCAGTATATCACTGCCAAATATGGCTACCCTGTTCGGTTCGAAGAGCTCGCCAAAGACACCGACTTGCGCTTTGGACAACCCGATGAACGCCGTTACGGCAAATTACAGCCTTTTATCGATGACTACCTGCTTAACTCAAGTAACTTTAGCTTTGTCAGTGGGCAGAAGTCACACGTGAGCGTACTTGCTATGATACTGAATGATCGTATTGACTACACTGTCGACTACGAAATGATAAAAACCTATTACCAACGCACTCATGATGACGGTGCCAAACTGAGTTTTATTCCTATTGAAGAATACGACGGTCAGGTTATTGAAGGCGCGGTTGGTTGTACACGAAACGAATGGGGCAAACGCACCATAGAAACCCTGAACAGCGCGATAAGTTCCGTACAAAGCAATTCAGAGTTTCAGCGAGCGTTAGACCGGTGGTTGGGACCAAACCGGCCACGTTAATGTCGGTAGAGTTAACCGAAACGCTTTTCTAAGTATTGATTAATATCATCGGACTCGTACATCCAGGTGGTAGAGCCGTCTTCTTCAGCTATGCGTAGGCACGGAACTTTCACTCGACCGCCACCCTGCTCTAACTCATTTCTATGAGTTTGGTTGTGTTGCGCATCACGCAGTTCGATAGGCAACGACAAACGCGCAATGGTTTTGCGAACCTTTATACAAAACGGACAGGTTTTAAATTGATATAACGCCAGGTTCTTACACTGTTCATCCACTACGCTTTGCTCTTCAGTACTGCGTTCAACACCTTTCGGGGTTGTCAGTTTTTCACCAATAATCATAAATGGCATTAAAATAAGACGAACTAAGCGGAAGAAATAACGAATCACAATGCGCATAAAGCAAAAACTCAACTATTAATAACAAAGAAAGGCCGATAGCCTAGCACATATCGGCCTATTGCTTAACGCTCGTTTAATACCTCGCTGGCAATTTCAAAACTCCTCAAACGCGCGTCGTGATCATACCCATGGCAGGTTAAAATCAATTCATCGATACCTGTGTCATCAATAAACTGATTGATATGACGACTCACGGTATCTTTTGTGCCAACTGCGGTATAAGTCAGTGCGTGATTCGCACCTGCAATTTCCTGCGGTGAGCCCACCCGGCTAATATCCTCAACCGGCGCTTTTAATTTACCCGGCATGCCTCGTCTAAGCGCAATGAACTGCTGTTGCATTGAGCTCATCATGTATCGGGCCTCGGTTTCAGAGTCTGCGGCAAACACATTCATTGCTGCCGCAGCATAAGGCTTATCCAAATATTGTGAAGGCTTAAAGTTCTCCCGATACGCTTTTAGTGCATGATGCAAATAGTCCGGTGCAAAATGCGAGGCGAAGGCGTAAGGTAGACCCAGGTGAGCTGCAAGCTGCGCCCCAAAGGTACTGGACCCCAGCAACCAAACCGGTATTTTTTGCCCATAGCCAGGTACCGCTTTAATGACATCAGCAGGCTGAGCTTCTGCCAGATAGCCAAGTAACTCTTGCACGTCACGCGGGAAGTTCTCTGCGTCATTCGGACTGCGGCGCAATGCCCGTAATGTTGCACCATCAGTGCCTGGCGCCCTGCCCAGCCCTAAATCGACTCGGCCCGGGTATAACGCATCTAAGGTTCCGAATTGCTCCGCCACTACGAAAGGCGCATGATTTGGCAACATAATACCGGCTGAGCCCACTCGTATGTGCTCAGTCTTGCTCGCCACATAACCCAACGCAACGGCCGTTGCGGCTGAGGCTATGCCTTCCATATTATGATGCTCCGCCATCCAGAAGCGAGAGTAGCCCCACTTTTCTGCGTGCTGAGCAATGTCTGCTGCATTATGCAACGCGGTTGCAGCTGTTCCCTCTTCGGTCACCGGAGCCAGGTCTAATAATGAATATTTCATAACAACTCAAAAACAGTGATTGATACTCTCTATATTGGCATGGCTTCTTTATTTTCAAGGTCAGATTGCAATGACTGCGTAACCTCCTCTGGCCAGACACTCGCCTGCACCTTCGCAATATGGCTGTCCTGCATAAGGAACATAACCACTCGCGACTGGCCTATACCGCCACCAATTGTTAAAGGCATTTTCCCACCGATAAGCGACTTATGCCAAGGTAAGCCTGCTTTAGATTGCTGCTGGCTCAATTCGAGTTGACGTTTTAGTGCAGCCTTATCAACTCTAACCCCCATAGAGGATAGCTCTAACGCATCGTCGATAGCCTCGTGCCAGACGAGTAAATCACCGTTTAATCCGGTTTCACCGGTTTCTGACACCGTGCTCCAGTCGTCGTAGTCGGGCGCGCGTGCATCATGCGCTTGTCCATCACTTAAGCGCGCACCAATACCAATAATAAAAACGGCGCCGTACGCTTTAGTTATTTCCCGCTCGCGTTGTTTCGAGCTCAGTTCGGGGTACTGCTGCGCGAGAGTTTCACTGTGAATAAAGTAAATGTCGTCTGGCAGTTCTAACCCTCTCGCTCTAATTTCAGGAATGCACTCAACAGTGCGAAGCAACGCCGCATAGATGCGCCTGACAGTGCGCTTTAAGTAAGCCACGCTGCGATCATGCTCGGCAATGACCTTTTCCCAGTCCCATTGGTCGACATACACCGAATGCTTGTGACCTAAGCTTTCTTCATCGGGCCGTAACGCGGTCATGTGGGTTAAAATGCCCTCTCCCTCGCTGAATCCATACTCACCGAGTAATTGTCGCTTCCATTTCGCTAACGAGTGAACGACTTCATAGGTCTTGTTGGGTATCGCCTTTATTGACACTTTAACCGATTGCTCTTTACCAGACAGGTCATCCTGCACGCCAGTTCCACATTCGCTCAGTAGCGGTGCCTGAACCTCAATAAGGTTTAATGCCGATGCAAGTTCCTGAGTAAATTGTGTTTTAATTTGTCGAATCAGTTGCTGTCGTTTTATAAATGAATGTTTCATAAGTTCCTCCTACTCTCTGTTAACTCATTAACACCAAATAAGAAGAAACATTCAACAGATAAAAACAAAATTAGCTTTTCACTGTAAATAATTTAGAATAAAACCCGATAAATTCACAAAAACATTAAATAACCATGAAAAAATCAGCGCAAAATTATCAAATCGACAATTTGGATAAAAACATACTGTCAGAGCTCATGAACGACGCTCGCAAAGCCTATAGCGAAATTGCCAAACGCTACAAAGTGAGCCCGGCAACCATTCATGTACGTGTCGAAAAAATGCGCGCTGCGGGAATTATTAAAGGCACCCACTTAGCCGTTAATCCTAAAGCTCTAGGCTATGAAGTCTGCTGTTTTATTGGCATTACCTTGCGTCAGGCGGGTGATTACCCCTCGGCTATTGCTAAGCTGGAAAAATTAGAGGAAGTCATTGAAGCACACTACACCACCGGTCAGTACAACGTTTTCATCAAAATACTGACTCGTTCAATAGAGGACTTACAAAACATTCTTATTAACCGCATTCAGGCCATACCGGAAATACAATCAACTGAAACACTTATTTCTTTGCAGCAGCCTATAAAGCGAGACTTGCAACCTTAACCTGTCCGGTCATTTACCTCAGGAATGAAACGAAACACCGAAAAAGAAGCGCTTATACACCAGTATCTGTTAGGGTAAAGTCACTGATAATAGTAACTAGAATAAAGAAGGAAGCCCGTATGTTACGAAAGTGCATTCGTTACGTCAGTGCGCTTACGGTCGCTATCGTTGCTGTACCCTCGATTGCTGCCGCTGAGAACCTGTCGTACTACTTACCTGCAGATGTCAGTTATGACGACAGCATAACCAAGCCTAAAGAAGCGCTGGGTTATAACGTTGGCGACTGGCACGCGCGCCCAGAGCAAATTGTTAACTACATGAAGCAACTGGCAGAAGAGTCTGATCGCATTACCTTTGAAGAAACTGGCCGCACTCACGAACAGCGCCCGTTGGTTTTGCTGACAGTCACTTCACCTGACAACCATAAGAATATTGATGACGTCCGCGAGCGCCACTTAGCGGCGGCTGACACGTCACGTGACGCCGATCCTGAGAACACGCCATTAGTCCTTTACATGGGTTACAGCATTCATGGCGATGAGTCCAGTGGCAGTAACGCCGCTATTTTATTGGCTTATTACCTGGCGGCAGCGCAAGGTGAAGAAATAGAGGCCGTTCTAAAAGACTCAGTAGTACTTTTAGACCCTGCGTTTAACCCTGACGGCTTGGCGCGTTTTGCACAATGGGCAAATCAGCATAAAAGCCAAAACCTGGTCGCTGACCCGCAAAGTCGTGAACACGTACAACCCTTTATACGCGGTCGCGTTAACCATTATTGGTTTGATATGAACCGTGACTGGTTGCTGTTGCAACACCCTGAGTCACGCGCTCGTATTGCTAACTTCCAGAAGTGGAAGCCAAACGTGCTCACCGATTACCACGAGATGGGAACCAACAGTACGTTTTTCTTCCAGCCGGGTATCCCGTCGCGCAAAAATCCGCTGACGCCCGATGAAAATGTGCGTTTAACTGCGATTTTAGCGGCTGAGCATGCGGACTCGTTGGATGATATTGGCAGCCTTTACTACACCGAAGAGTCATTCGATGACTTTTATTACGGCAAAGGTTCTACTTACCCTGATATCCAGGGCGCCGTTGGTATTTTGTTTGAGCAGGCGTCAAGCCGTGGTCACTTGCAAGACTCCGTAAACGGTGAAGTTGCCTTCCCATTTACTATTCGCAATCAGTTTGTGGCGTCACTTAGCACCATTTATGGCGCTCATAAAAACAAAGCGCGTTTTATAAGCTTCCAGGAACAGGCTTATGACAACGCATTAGAAGCAGCGGCTAGCCAGAACTTCGACGGCTACCTTGTCGGCGATGCTACCGATGCGTCTCGCCTGCAAGGCTTTATCGATATTCTTCAACAACATGGTATTGAAGGCTATCGCGTTGAAAAAGATATCGAAAAAGACGGACAAGTCTACAAAGCAGGTAAAAGCTATTATATTCCGGCTGAGCAAGACCAGTTTGGCCTTATTCAGGGTATCTTTAGCACTCGTAAAGACTTCCCGGATAATACTTTCTACGATGTTTCAGGCTGGACCTTAGCTCACGCTTTTAACCTGCCGTTTACAACACACCGTGGACGTATTCAAATTGCTGATGCAGCCTGGGATGCTCCGGTTAAGCAGCAAACGACACTGGAAGACGCCTACGCTTATGCCTTTAGCTGGGACGACTACAAAGCCCCGGCGTTATTGCAAAGCCTGCTGGAGAACGACATTCACGCGCGCCAGTCAACCAAGTCTTTCGCAGTTAAGGCTCAGGGCGAACGCAAAACTTTTGAACCGGGTGCCGTTGTTGTACCAAAAGCTTACCAAAATAAAGACTGGCATCAGGTACAACGCATTTTAGCCACTCTGGCTAAAGAGCAAAACGTACAAGTTACATCTATTGGCACGGGGCTTACCCCTGAAGGTGTCGACTTAGGTAGCCGTAATATTCAGCCGGTAGAAGAGCCTAAGGTAATGATGCTAACCGGCGACGGTGTGAACCTGTACGAAGCTGGTGAAACCTGGTACTACCTCGATCGCCACGTGGGTGTTCCTCTGTCCATGGTTGACACAGACCGGTTATCGCGCGTTGATTTAACTCGTTATTCTCACATTATTATGGTCGATGGCTGGTACAACAGTTACCTGTCTGACGACGTCAAAGAGAAACTGAAACAATGGGTACAGCAAGGCGGTGTCATTATTGGTCAGCGTGGTGGCGCTGAATGGCTTTCAAACAATGGATTGTTGCACGCTCGTTACGTCGGTGAAGAGGTCTATCAAAATGCGTTTGCAAAAGAAGGCCTGACGTATGAAGAGCGCGACGACTTCTATGCCGAACAACGCATTGCCGGAGCTATTTTCTCAATGGACGTGGACACTTCGCATCCGTTGTTCTATGGCTTCCCGCGTTCAACCATGCCGGTATTCAAAAGCTCGTTAGAAGCCTTTGAAACACCAGAGTCGCCTTTTGTCTCCGTTGCTAAATACAGCGATGCCCCACTGTTAAGTGGTTATGCCGACAAACGTAACCGCGACATTCTTAAAGGCAAAACCAACATCGCCGCCCACCGCTTTGGTGACGGTCATGTTATAGCCTTTACCGATAACGTAAATTTCCGTGCTTATTTCTGGGGCACGGCAAAACTATTGAGTAACGCTATCTACTTAGGCGACCGCATCAACGTTTATGCAAAGCCTCTCAAAGACAAAGCCGCCGCTGATGAAGAAGCGGCTGAGCAAGCTCACTAGGGCTTTTTAAGCCCTTTAAACCTGTCACTGCCTGTCCTCAACGGGCAGTGACTTTTTTCTGCCCCTCATCTTTACATTTCCTTTGCTGGCAAAGCCAAAAATACTGATCTACCTTAACTAGTGACACTTAAAATCTCATAAAAAAGAGGTGCTTATGTTACGTTGGGTACTAATATTCTTAATTGTCGCTGTAATCGCTGCCGTATTTGGCTTTGGTGGTATCGCAGGTGCTGCTGCTGAAATTGCCAAAATCATTTTCTACATATTCATCATTCTGTTTGCAATATCTCTTGTCGTTAGACTAGTTAAAGGCCCGGGTAGGTAGTTAAGAGGTTAGACAAACAATTAGACATTGGTCGAATGCACAGTATTATTGAATATGCGCTACACTAGCGGTGATATTCTATCAATGTCCTTCTAACCCAATAAAAACGAGGCTAACGCCATGAACGCTATCGTCATGATGCTTTTAGGTTTAGGCGCAATGTTTCTCGGTTATGTGTTTTACTCGAAATTCATTGCCGAAAAAATCTTTAAGCTTGATCCTAACTTCAAAACCCCCGCCCACGAACTCGAAGACGGCGTCGACTTTGTTCCTACCAATAAATACGTACTTTGGGGTCACCATTTTACTTCTGTTGCAGGTGCTGCTCCTATCATCGGACCGGCAATTGCGGTTATCTGGGGTTGGGTCCCCGCATTTCTTTGGGTCGTTTTTGGTACGATTTTCTTCGCGGGGGTTCATGACGCTGGCGCTATTTGGGCAAGTAACCGCAACAAAGCTAAGTCTATAGGTAATTTAACCGGTGATGTTGTTGGAAAACGCTCGCAGACATTATTTATGATTGTCATTTTCCTGGTATTGCTGATGGTTAACGCCGTATTTGCCACCGCCATTTCAGGTTTGCTGATTAAATTCTCAAGCTCCGTTGTGCCGGTATGGGGTGCCATCTTTGTTGCGCTTATTATCGGTCAAATCATTTTCCGTAAGTGGATGGGGCTGGGCATGGTTTCCGTGCTTGGTGTCATCGCTTTGTACGTGCTGATTTGGGTAGGACCGTCAGTGCCTCTGGAGTTACCTGAGACCGTTATGGGTGTCAGCGACAATGCTCAGTGGGTACTTATACTGTTTGGTTACGCGGCTATAGCTTCGTTACTGCCAGTTTGGATATTGCTGCAACCGCGTGACTACATCAACGGCTTGCAGCTGTTTATCGGTCTTATCCTCCTTTACGGCGCCACCCTACTCTTAGGGCCTGAAATTTCAGCGCCGGCATTCAATAGCAATACACCGGAAGGCACGCCATCAATGCTGCCGCTGCTTTTTGTAACCATTGCCTGTGGTGCAATTTCCGGTTTCCACGGCCTGGTGGCTTCAGGAACCACCTCTAAACAGCTAGACAAAGAAACTGACGCTCGTTTTGTTGGTTACTTTGGTGCTATTGGCGAAGGTTCGCTGTCACTGGCGACCATTATTGCAGCTACCGCAGGTTTTGCGACACTGGCAGACTGGGAAGCCGTCTACTCGTCATTTGGTCAAGGCGGTGTTTCGGCATTCGTTGAAGGTGGCGCAAACATCATTAGTCAGGGGATAGGTCTTGAGGCTGACATTGCCGAAACCTTACTGACAGTAATGGCTGTCCTCTTTGCAGGTACAACTATGGATACCGGTCTGCGCCTGCAACGTTACATATTCCAAGAGTGGGGTGGTTTATATAATATCCGCTGGATGCAAAAAGCCTTACCAGCAACCCTGCTGGCGGTAGGCTCATGCTTATTACTGGCGTTTGGTGCAGGTGGTGCCGATGGTTCTGGTGGCTTGTTAATTTGGCCTCTGTTCGGTACGACCAACCAACTGCTTGCCGGTCTGACACTGTTGGTTATTACCGTTATGCTGGTGCGCTTAGGTCGTCCAATGTACTACACTTTGTTACCGCTTATTTTCTTGTTGATTATGACGGTATTCGCTCTCATCGTTCAATTGAAAGGCTTCTACGATAAAGGCGACTGGTTCCTGTTAACACTTGACCTAGTGGTTCTTGTGGCAGCTATCTGGATAGCCCTGGAAGCAAGTGCCAGCTTGTCAAAAATTAAAAAGGAACAAAAAG
>Ga0208471_1000190_pt1 | contig 25423 bp, 30 predicted proteins | sample DeeseametaMP0441_FD_184210 | JGI IMG/M metagenome (GOLD analysis project Ga0208471, IMG submission 184210) | Marine microbial communities from the Deep Atlantic Ocean - MP0441 (SPAdes) | ecosystem: Environmental > Aquatic > Marine > Oceanic | place: East of Rio de Janeiro, Brazil, South Atlantic...
AACACTCATTCAAAAGTTGCAATACATATTTCTGTTTTGCGTAACTTCTGCAAGTGCCCACACAGTTTGCTTGGCTTGATATAGTTGTTAAAGAGCGTTGCTTCTTCCGAAGCAGGGAGGCGTATTCTACACTTCCCGATGATTTCGTCAACATCTTTTTCAGGACTTTTTGCCCGGCTGACAAAACCGCCGTTGTCCGACTCAACTCAGCGAGTATCTCGTGACAACGGCGGCGAATTATAGAGATCTTTTGTGGCCTTTCAAGATCTTTTTTTTAGAAAGGAGAAAAAAGATAGAAAAGGTGATTTTTTAACCACCTATGTTAAGTTAGTGTATCTTTACTTGAACTATCATTACACTTATTACTCAAACATTAGGTCTGTAAATGAATTAAAGGGGAATAACTAACTATGCGCCGTAACTACTATAATTATATTTTAGCGCTAAGTGTATTGGGTATATCCCTAACAGGTTTGCCGTCAGTATCATTTGCCGAGCCCAATTCAGCGCAAATGTCATCAACAAAAGAAGCAAAGCTTTTAAAGACTTATACCTCGATAATTGAAAATCACTTAAACAAAAACTTATCAATAATGCGAACCGTGCGAATACTTGTTAATAACTATCCAGAACACGCTAGTTATATTGTATCCGCTGCTTTCGATTTAACGCCGAATAAGAAGAAAGCCATTATAATGGCAGCTATCCAAGCTGAACCTGCTGTCACTTATAGTGTCGTCGAAACTGCTTTAACCTACTTCCCTAGCAATGCAGAAATGATAGTTCAAACAGCTATCGAAACTGAGCCAGCTTACATTGATGATATTTTATCTCTCGCTATTGCTCACTCACCGGAAAAGGCGGATAGCTTAATAACTGTTACCCTGCAAAACCATCCTTCATATTCTGAGTCAATAATGAGGACAACCCATCAAAGTGCTTCCGGTAACTTATTATCGTCGGTAATAGGTACGTTAAAACTTATCCCTGAATCGGCTGATTATGTCCTAAATGGTATAAAGGACTTTTTCACAAGTCTGGGGGGAACAGAATCTGAAGCTTACATTTCTAAAGAACAGTGGAAACTGCTAGCCGTTGAAGCTAAAAACTCTGGATTAGACAAAGATAGACTACAGTGGCTTGTTGATAAGGGGCATTTGGAACAAAAAGAGTTAGCCGCTGTTTATAACAAATAATTAAAAAATGCATAATAAAAAGGCCAGCTTTAAGCTGGCCTTTTTAATTCGTTTACTCAGCAGTTTCTTCGACTACTTCTTCAACTTCTTCTACTTCTGGTCTATCAACTAATTCAATGTAAGCCATAGGTGCGTTATCACCTGCACGGAAGCCACACTTCATAATACGAGTGTAACCGCCTGCGCGCTCTTCATAACGCGGGCCTAATTCATTAAACAGTTTACCAACGACTTCTTTGTCACGCGTACGTGCGAAAGCTAATCGGCGATTAGCAACGCTGTCTTGTTTAGCCAATGTAATCAATGGCTCCACCACGCGACGCAGCTCTTTAGCTTTTGGCAACGTCGTTTTGATAATCTCATGGCGAACTAGCGAACTTGCCATGTTACGGAACATCGCCTGACGATGGCTACTGTTTCGATTTAGTTGACGACCACTCTTACGATGGCGCATACCTATACCCTTCTCAGTAAATCTTTTACTAAGGTGACCTTAGTCGTTTTCAATTAAGCTAGCAGGTGGCCAGTTTTCCAGGCGCATACCCAGAGACAAACCACGTGATGCCAACACATCTTTAATTTCAGTCAACGACTTCTTACCTAAGTTAGGCGTTTTTAACAGCTCAACTTCGGTACGTTGTACTAAGTCACCAATGTACTGAATCGCTTCTGCCTTCAAGCAGTTCGCAGACCGAACAGTCAATTCCAAGTCGTCAACCGGACGAAGAAGAATCGGATCGAATTCCGGTTTCTCTTCTTTTTCTTCCGGCTCGCTGATATCACGAAGTTCAACGAAAGCATCTAGCTGTTCTGCCAAAATCGTAGCAGAACGTCTAATCGCTTCTTCTGGATCCAACGTACCATTGGTTTCCATTTCGATAACCAGCTTGTCTAAGTCAGTACGCTGTTCAACACGAGCCGCATCTACAGAGTATGCGATGCGTTCTACTGGGCTGAACGAAGCGTCAACTAACAGACGACCGATTGGACGCTCATCATCGTCAGCTGACTGACGTGATGCTGCAGGAACGTATCCACGACCACGCTCGACCTTAACACGCATGTTAAGCTCGTAATCACCAGTAAGGTGACAAATAACGTGCTCTGGATTAACAATTTCTACATCACCATCGTGAGTGAAATCGCCTGCGGTTACAGGACCTGCTCCGGATTTATTCAAGGTCAACGTAGCTTCGTCTTTACCTTCGATGCTGACTGCCAGCCCTTTCAGGTTCAACAAAATTTCGATGACATCTTCTTGAACACCCTCTTTACTGCTGTATTCATGCAGCACGCCGTCGATTTCAACTTCAGTCACTGCGCAACCTGGCATTGACGATAGTAAAATGCGACGTAACGCATTACCCAGTGTATAACCAAAGCCGCGTTCTAGAGGCTCCAGTGTAACCTTGGCATGAGTCGGGCTAATTTGCTCGATGTCGACTAACCTCGGCTTTAGGAATTCGGTAACAGAACCCTGCATTGTGTCCTCTCTCTATGCTTAAGCCTTACTTAGAGTAAAGCTCTACGATCAACTGTTCGTTTATTTCAGCAGACAAGTCACTACGTTCTGGAAGACGCTTAAACTGACCTTCCATTTTGTTGTTGTCTACTTCTATCCAGACTGGTTTCTCACGTTGTTCCGCAAGTTCCAGTGCTGCTCCGATACGTGCCTGTTTTTTCGCTTTTTCGCGAACAGAAACGACATCTTCAGGACGAACCTTGAACGATGGAATATTCACTACTTGGCCATTCACAACAACTGCTTTGTGACTAACCAATTGACGAGCTTCAGCGCGTGTTGACGCAAAACCCATACGATACACTACGTTATCCAAGCGCTGTTCCAACAACTGCAACAGGTTCTCACCAGTATTGCCTTTCAGTCGAGCTGCTTCTTTGTAGTAGTTACGAAATTGCTTTTCCAGAACGCCATACATACGACGAACTTTCTGTTTCTCGCGCAACTGAACACCGTAGTCTGACAAACGACCGCGACGCGCGCCGTGTTGTCCTGGTGCAGTTTCGATCTTACATTTAGAATCGATTGCGCGAACGCCGCTCTTAAGGAACAAATCCGTTCCTTCGCGACGGCTCAGCTTGAGCTTAGGACCCAAATATCTTGCCATGATCTTTCTCCAACTATCGATTCACGCCTTAAACGCGACGTTTCTTAGGCGGACGACAACCGTTGTGAGGAATCGGTGTCACATCGGTAATATTTGTGATTTTGTAACCAACGGCGTTCAGGGCACGAATCGATGATTCACGACCTGGGCCTGGACCATTCACAAATACTTCCAGGTTTTTCAGTCCGTATTCCTTCGCCATTTCACCTGCACGTTCTGCTGCAACCTGTGCTGCAAACGGCGTTGATTTCCGTGAACCACGGAAGCCTGATCCACCTGCGGTAGCCCACGCTAATGCGTTACCCTGGCGATCAGTAATGGTGATGATGGTGTTGTTGAAAGATGCATGCACGTGAGCCATGCCATCGGCGACTTGCTTTTTAACGCGCTTGCGAGAACGAGTCGGTGCTTTAGCCATTACTCAATCCCCCCTTACTTCTTAATTGGTTTGCGCGGTCCTTTACGGGTGCGCGCATTTGTTTTAGTGCGCTGTCCACGTAGAGGAAGGCTGCGACGATGACGAAGTCCACGGAAACACCCGAGGTCCATCAAACGTTTAATGTTCATAGATACTTCACGACGCAAGTCACCTTCGACTGCGAATTTTGACACTGCGTCACGAAGCGTGTCCAGTTTGTCTTCTGACAATGAACCAATCGTAGTATCTTCAGCAATACCCGTTGCAGCTAAAATTTGCTGCGAGCGAGTACGCCCAATACCATAGATAGCAGTTAAGGCAATAACTGCATGTTTATTGTCAGGAACGTTAATGCCAGCGATACGGGCCACTAACACGTCTCCTTTAATTTGTAGGCATCAGTTGAAAAGCCCGTTAGGATACTCAACCGATTGCCGAATTGCAAATACTTCAAGGCGGCGACATGAAGCCGCCGACCTTTCCTTCGAATCAACCTTGTCGTTGTTTGTGCTTTGCATCAGAGCAAATAACGCGTACTACGCCATTACGCTTGATGATTTTACAGTTACGACAGATTTTCTTCACGGAAGCACGAACTTTCATTGCTACTCTCCGTTCTACCCAACCTTATCGACCGTAGCCTTTAAGGTTAGCTTTTTTAAGCACAGAGTCATATTGATTAGACATCATATGAGTCTGTACCTGTGCCATAAAGTCCATGATGACAACCACGATAATCAATAACGATGTACCGCCGAAGTAGAACTGAACGTTCCAAGCAATCATCATAAACTCAGGAACCAAACAGACAAAGGTAATGTACAGAGCACCTGCTAAAGTCAAGCGAGTCATTACTTTGTCAATATAACGCGACGTTTGTTCACCTGGGCGAATGCCCGGAATGAAAGCGCCGGATTTCTTCAAATTGTCTGCTGTCTCACGCGGGTTAAATACCAACGCAGTGTAGAAGAAACAGAAGAAAATAATTGCAGCCGCATACAATAACACATAAAGCGGCTGACCGGGAGACAATGTCATTGAGACTTGTTGTAAAAAGTCAGCAACAACTCCTTCGCCTGAACCAAACCAGGTAGCGATGGTTCCCGGAAACAAAATAATACTCGATGCAAAGATTGGAGGTATAACGCCAGCCATGTTTACTTTCAATGGCAAATGCGTACTTTGAGCTGCAAATACCTTACGACCCTGTTGACGTTTTGCGTAGTTGACAACAATACGACGTTGACCACGCTCGACGAAAACAACAAAGTAAGTCACTGCAACAACAACAACACCAATCAATAACAGTAGTAACAAGTGTAAATCGCCTTGGCGTGCTTGCTCAAATGTTTGACCAATCGCCGATGGCAACCCTGCTACAATACCCACAAATATCAGGATAGAGATACCGTTACCAATACCTCGTTCAGTAATTTGCTCGCCTAGCCACATAAGGAACATTGTTCCAGTAACCAAGCTTACTACAGCTGTAAAGTAAAAGCCGAAACCAGGATCGATAACTAACCCTGGCATTAAGTTAGGTAAGCCAGTAGCTATACCTATCGACTGGAACGTAGCCAGTATTAAAGTACCCCAACGCGTATACTGGTTTATCTTACGACGACCAGACTCACCTTCTTTCTTAATTTCAGCTAAGCGAGGATGAACCACACTTGCAAGCTGCATAATAATTGAAGCCGAGATATACGGCATGATACCTAATGCAAATACTGATGCGCGTTCTAAGGCACCACCGCTGAACATGTTAAACATGGCAACGATGGTATCTTTTTGCTGTTCGAATAACTGAGCGAGTACAGCGGCATCAATACCAGGAATAGGCACAAAGGAGCCCGCTCGGAAAACGATAATCGCTCCTAACACAAACAACAGGCGACGCTTAAGTTCCGACAAGCCACCTTGCGCTCGATTTGATTCCAATCCTGGTTTAGCCATTTGCTCTATCCTTCGATTTTTCCGCCAGCAGCTTCAATAGCTTCGCGAGCGCCTTTGGTGACTTTAAGACCTTTAACAGTCACTTTACGACTAATTTCGCCTGACTTAATGACTTTAGCAGCCAAAATGTTCTTACGAATTAGTCCCGCAGCTTTTAACGTTGCTAAATCTACAACATCACCTTCGACTTTCGCGATTTCTGCCAAGTTCAATTCCGCAGTGGTCATAGCCTTGCGAGAAGTGAAACCAAATTTAGGCAGACGACGCTGGATTGGCATTTGACCGCCTTCGAAACCTGGTTTCACGCTGCCACCAGAGCGAGATTTCTGCCCTTTGTGACCACGACCACCGGTTTTACCCAGACCTGATCCAATACCGCGTCCAACGCGCTTTTTGCTGCTTTTTGCACCAGGTGCGGGAGAAAGATTATTTAATTCCATCGTTTATCCCTCCACCTTAATCATGTAATTTACTTGGTTCACCATACCGCGGACTGCAGCAGTGTCTTCCAACTCTACTGTGTGACCAATGCGGCGGAGACCCAAGCCACGTAGTGTAGCTTTATGCTTCGGTAAACGACCGATAGAGCTACGCGTCTGTGTTACTTTGATTGTCTTTTTCGCCATTGTTCACTACCCCAGTATCTCTTCAACGCGCAATCCACGCTTAGCCGCTACTTGTTCTGGCGACTTCATGTCGTTCAGAGCCTTAATAGTGGCACGAACAACGTTGATTGGGTTGGTTGAACCATATGCTTTTGACAGCACGTTATGAACACCTGCAACTTCTAGTACTGCACGCATCGCACCACCGGCGATGATACCCGTACCTTCAGACGCAGGCTGCATGTATACTTGTGAACCTGAGTGACGTCCTTTAACAGGATGCTGTAAAGTTTCGCCTTTCAGTTGAACGGTAACCATATTGCGACGTGCTTTTTCCATTGCTTTTTGAATAGCAGCAGGAACTTCACGCGCTTTACCATAACCAAAACCGATTTTTCCTTTACCGTCGCCAACTACAGTCAGTGCAGTGAAGCTAAAGATACGACCACCTTTAACAACTTTTGCTACACGGTTAACTGTAATCAACTTTTCAATCAGTTCACCATTTTGAGCTTCTACATTTGCCATGTTCGTCTCCTAGAACTGAAGTCCGGCTTCACGAGCTGCGTCAGCCAAAGCTGCTACGCGACCGTGGTATTTGAAACCACTACGATCAAAAGAAACGCTTTTAACGCCTTTTTCAATCGCTCGTTCAGCGATAGTTTTGCCCACTACTTTGGCTGCGTCTACGTTACCCGTAGATTTAAGCCCTTCGCGAACACTTTTCTCTGCAGTCGATGCGGCTGCCAGCACTTCAGAACCGTTAGGTGCGATCAACTGTGCGTAAATGTGCCGTGGTGTACGGTGAACGACCAGGCGATTTGCACCCAACTCTTCAATTTGTTTACGTGCGCGAGTAGCACGACGTAAGCGAGCTGCTTTCTTGTCCATCGTATTACCCTACTTTTTCTTGGCTTCTTTACGGCGCACTTGCTCGTCAGCATAACGTACACCTTTACCTTTGTAAGGCTCTGGCTTACGGTATGCGCGAATGTTAGCGGCAACTTGACCGACTAACTGCTTATCTGCACCTTTAACGACGACTTCAGTCTGAGTCGGAGTTTCGATAGTAATTCCTTCAGGAATTTCGAACTCCACAGGATGCGAAAAGCCTAGCGTCAGGTTTAGTTTTTTACCTTGTGCTTGCGCACGGTAACCAACACCCATCAACTGTAACTTACGTTCGAATCCTTTAGTGACTCCGACCACCATGTTTTGCAACAATGCGCGAGCTGTACCAGCTTGAGCTGTTGAATTAGCAACACCCTCACGAGGGTTTGTACGTAATTCACTCTCTTCTTTAACCAGTTCAACTGCATCGTTAACAACACGACTCAGTGAGCCTTGAGCACCTTTAATCGTGACTTCCTGGCCATTTAGCGTAACTTCAACGCCAGCAGGAATTTCAATAGGTGCTTTAGCAACACGTGACATTTCCTACCTCCTAATTACGCTACGTAACCAATAATTTCGCCACCAAGACCAGCTTGGCGAGCGGCACGATCGGTCATCAGGCCTTTAGACGTCGAAACAACTGCGATGCCAAGGCCACCCATTACGTTAGGCAGCTCGTTGCGCTTCTTATAGATGCGCAAACCAGGGCGACTAACGCGCTCGATTGATTCAATTACTGGCTTGCCTTCGAAATACTTCAATTCGATTTCAAGCTCAGGTTTAGCAGTGCTCTCAGCGCTGTAACCCGTAATAAAACCTTCTTCTTTCAGAACTTCAGCAATCGCCACTTTCTGCTTAGAAGACGGCATTTTTACCGTTACTTTATTAGCACCTTGAGCGTTGCGAATGCGTGTGAACATATCCGCAATTGGATCTTGCATGCTCATATTTGCTTTCTCCCGTGATTCGTGGCTTACCAGCTAGCTTTTTTCAAGCCAGGAATTTCACCGCGCATCGCCATCTCACGGACCTTAATACGGCTCATGCCGAACTTACGAAGGAAACCATGAGGACGACCAGTTATACGACAACGGTTACGTTGACGTGACGGACTGGCATCACGTGGGAGCTTCTGCAATTTCAGAACTGCTTCCCAACGCTCTTCGTCTGATGCATTTACGTCATTAATGACCGCTTTCAGTGCGTTGCGTTTTTCTGCGTATTTTGAAGCGATTTTAGCTCGCTTCACGTCACGCGCTTTCATTGACTGTTTTGCCATAACTCTACACCTTACTTTCTGAACGGGAAGTTAAAGGCAGCTAGCAAAGCACGAGCTTCGTCATCTGTGCCAGCATTAGTGGTAATGGTGATATCCAGACCACGTACCTTGTCGACTTTGTCATAGTCGATTTCCGGAAAGATGATCTGCTCACGAACACCCATGCTGTAGTTACCACGACCGTCAAACGATTTAGGGTTGAGGCCACGGAAGTCACGGATACGTGGGATTGCAATCGAGATTAAACGTTGCAAAAAGTCCCACATGCGCTCGCCGCGCAGAGTTACTTTACAGCCAATCGGGAAGCCTTCACGGACTTTGAAGCCGGCGACAGACTTGCGTGCAACAGTACGAACAGGCTTTTGACCAGAAATGGCCTCTAAGTCTGCGACTGCATTATCAAGTACTTTTTTGTCAGCCAGAGCTTCACCAACACCCATGTTAAGGGTGATTTTTTCAATCCGAGGGACTTGCATGACGCTGTTGTAGCTGAACTCTTTCATCAGTCCAGGAACTACCGATTCTCTATAAAAATCATGCAGTTTCGCCATCGTAAAACTCCAAGTTTGAATTAAATGATTGCGTTGTTCGATTTGAAGAAACGGACTTTTTTCCCGTCTTCAGTACGAAAACCAACACGATCTGCTTTACCTGTCTCTGGATTAAAGATCGCAACGTTAGAAACATGAATTGGTGCTTCTTGTTCTACGATGCCGCCAGATTCACCTAAAGCCGGATTTGGCTTCTGGTGTTTCTTGACTACGTTAACGCCTTCGACGATAACGCGATCTTTATCAGTAAGAACTTTCAGGACTTTGCCTTGCTTGCCCTTGTCCTTACCTGCCAGGACGACTACTTCGTCATCACGTTTAATTTTTGCCGCCATAATTGACTCCTTATAGTACTTCTGGTGCCAGCGAGATAATCTTCATAAACTGCTCTGAACGCAGCTCACGAGTTACCGGACCGAAGATACGAGTGCCAATGGGCTGTTGGTTGCTGTTCAACAACACAGCCGCGTTGCGGTCAAAACGGATGACCGACCCGTCTTGACGACGGACGCCTTTTCTGGTGCGAACGACCACCGCATTCACAACATCACCTTTCTTCACCTTACCGCGCGGAATTGCTTCCTTAACAGTAACTTTGATGATATCGCCGATGTTTGCGTAGCGACGGTGCGAACCACCTAGAACCTTAATACATTGTACGCTGCGCGCGCCGGAGTTATCGGCAACGTCCAGGGTAGTTTGCATTTGGATCATTTCAGTGCCCCGCTTAGTTAAAAAAACAGACCCTCTCGGGTCGTGCTGCCTTTGGTTTTTCCCTTATAAAAAGGGCGGCGAATTGTAACAGATAAAAATTAGATGTGGTAGGGCAATCTCACTTTTTTTCGTAAGACTGGATGAACAACGGATTATAACAGACGAGATTATATTGGCAGCGTTCCGTTAGAATGGTAAATTCATACCTCGTTTACAGTTAATTTTCATTTGGTTAGTGGCTACAAAAGCGTTAGCAATGGGACAACGGATGAGCCTATGAATTTACTCATTATCATCATGGCGCCACTATTAGGTGCGTTACTACCTTTATTACTAAAACAAGCGCCAAGGCTTCTAAAAACCGGCGTAACATTGTTTATACCACTAACTGGCATAGCCATACTATTGAGCTATGCACCACAAACGCTATCCGGGGATATTCCCAAACACTTTATCGAGTGGTTACCGTCTATCGGCCTCGATTTTGCACTCCGTCTCGACGGTCTCTCTCTTTTATTCTGTTCCTTAATTTTGGGTATCGGTGTTCTTATTATCGGGTATGCTCACTATTACCTCTCCTACGAGGATGACGACTCAAGATTCTACGCCTGTCTCCTGCTTTTTATGGCCTCGATGCTTGGCATTGTTATGGCGGACAATATTCTGCTTATGTGGGCATTTTGGGAGCTTACCAGCATTTCATCATTCCTGCTTATTGGTTACTGGTTTCATAGCAGCGATGCCCGCCGCGGTGCCCGCATGGCACTTGCAACAACAGGGGCTGGCGGACTGGCTCTGCTAGCCGGCTTGCTAATTATCGGGAATATTGCAGGAAGCTACCAATTTGACGATATCGTTGCCTCAGCAGAGGTTATAAAAAATCACGAATACTATAGCGCAGCTCTTGTTCTTTTATTGCTAGGCGCCTTCACTAAGTCAGCACAGTTTCCATTCCAGTTCTGGTTGCCACACGCAATGGCAGCGCCAACGCCAGTCAGTGCGTACTTACACTCTGCTACCATGGTAAAAGCTGGTATATTTCTATTGGCAAGGTTCCACCCCGTCATGGCAGGCACCGAACTTTGGCTGACCATTGTTACCGTTACCGGGCTAATCACCATGTTAGTAGGCGCTTACTTCGCGTTACTTAAACATGATCTAAAAGGTTTGCTTGCATTTTCGACGGTCAGTCACCTTGGGTTAATTTGTATGTTGCTGGGCATAGGCACCCAAGCAGCCATTATTGCGGCAATGTTTCATATTATTAATCACGCCTGCTTTAAAGCTGCATTATTTATGACGGCGGGTATTATCGATCATGAATCTGGCACTCGTGATATGCGCAAACTCCAGGGGTTAATGGGTCTGATGCCAATTACGGCAACCCTGGCTATGGTTGTGGCAGCATCGATGGCTGGCATCCCGCCCTTTAACGGTTTTATGTCGAAAGAGCTCTTCCTTGATCAAGCGGCACAACAGCACTTATTCGGAGGGCTTTCCTGGTTCGTACCTGTATTGGCAACAGTTGGAGCGGCTCTGTCTGTAGCTTACTCAATTCGCTTTATTCACGATGTGTTTTTCAATGGTGAGTACAAAGAACTACCGAAAAAGCCGCATGACCCACCTCGTATGATGTCAGCGCCGGTTGCATTACTAGCGCTACTTTGCATCGCTATAGGCCTTGCACCCATGCCCATAGTGTCAGAGCTTTTAAACTCTGCTGTTACTGCCGTGACCCACTCACAAGCAGAGGTTAAACTGTCACTGTGGCACGGGTTTAACATTCCGTTATTGATGAGTGCGATAGCTGTCGTGGCGGGTATACTCATATATACTGCCCGAGACCAACTATTTACGTTTAACCGGCAGTTTGACGGTCAGGACGCCAAGCATAACTTCGAACGGTTGGTCCAAAAAGCCAGTGACGCTTCCTCACGATTGTTCGACAAGCTGGATACCGGCTCTTTGCAGCGCTATATGGCGTTTGTCTTAATAAGTGTCATTGTCATATTACTGCCTTCGCTTATTGATATTAGTGCGATTACAGGGAGCTCTCCACAGCAATCCATTGATACCGTTTCAATGGTTGGGGCCATCGTTTTAATTGGAGCTGCGTTTGGCACTGCAACACTACACCGCAACCGTTTTGTAATGCTAATGATGCTTTCCGTTGTGGGCTTGATGGTCTCTTTAGCATTTGCTCATTTTTCTGCGCCCGATTTAGCCATGACTCAATTAGTGGTCGAAGTTGTCAGCATTATTTTAATGATTCTGGCACTCTTTTTTATGCCACAGAAAACTAACCGGGCATCAAGTGGCCACCGGGTCTTTCGCGATATTATAATTGCGAGCTTTATTGGTGGAATTGTAGCAACCTTAAATTTCGCCATTCTAACCACACCCGCAGAATCAATTTCTGATTTCTTTATTGCTAACGCAAAAACCGGCGGTGGCGGCACCAATGTTGTCAACGTTATTCTGGTCGACTTTCGTGGCTTTGATACCTTAGGCGAGATAACGGTTTTAGCCATTGCTGCGGCAGGGATACATAAGCTACTTAACAAGCTTAAACCCTTTATGCCATCAAGCGATGTCGACGGCCGTCCATGGCATAGAATAAAGCACCCGCTCATGCTCACTAACGTCGCTAATTTGGTCTTACCCATGGCGATGGTCGTTGCAGCTTATATTTTCCTGCGTGGCCACAACTTGCCGGGAGGTGGCTTTATTGCAGGGCTTATCGCAGCGTCAGCCATGATTCTTCAGTATGTGGCAAACGGCGTTGATTGGGTCAAAGAGCGGTTCAATGTAAATTACCAGTCGCTTATGTCTATAGGTGTCATGATTGCCGCCTTAACAGGTCTTGGAAGCTGGCTCTTTAACAAGCCATTTCTCACCAGCTGGTTTACATATTTAGACTGGCCTGTCGTTGGTAAGTGGGAGTTTGCAACGGCACTGCTATTCGACTTAGGCGTATTCCTCACCGTTATAGGTGCCACCATGATGATTCTCAGTAATTTTGGCAAAATGACGACACGCCATCGTCCAACTCACGAGGGCAACTAATGGAAACGTTATATTCAGTCACCGTCGGCATTCTTACAGCCTGTAGCGTCTTTCTTATTCTCAGAGGACGTTCTTTTCCTGTCGTGGTAGGAATTACTATGCTGTCTTACGCCGTTAACTTATTTCTATTTTCCACCGGCCGTTTAACCATAGATGGCGCTCCTATATTAGGCACATCTGACTCTTACGCAGATCCGTTGCCACAAGCGCTTGTTTTGACCGCCATTGTAATAGGTTTCGCAATGACTGCTTATTCCATTATTTTAGCCGTAAGAACGCGGGGCGAAGTCGGTACAGACGAAGTCAGTGACAGTAACTCGGAGGATAACCGCTGATGTGGCAGCAACACCTAGCGATACTCCCAATTCTTATTCCGTTATTTACTGCGTTACTGCAGTTGTTACCATGGGGTGACCGACCACAACCTAAACGGCGTGCGATTGGTCTTGCAGCAAGTATACTGACGCTTGTGGCAAGTGCGTTCCTGCTCATTGAAGTAAATTCACAAGAAATGTTGGTGTACTTGCTGGGTAACTGGGAGGCGCCCTTTGGCATCGTTCTTATGGTCGATAAGCTCAGTGCCATGATGATGCTGCTTACTGCCGTACTTGCATTTCCTGTGCTCGTTTACGGCTGCTATTCGGAAGATAATCTTGGCTCGCATTTCCATGCGCTGTTTCAGTTTCAAATTATGGGTATTATGGGGGCTTTCGCAACAGGCGACTTATTTAACCTGTTTGTTTTCTTCGAGGTGTTACTCATCTCCTCCTATGCCCTACTTATGCACGGCGGCGGTAAGTTTCGTGTAAGAGCTACCTTACACTACGTCTTGTTGAACCTTTTAGGCTCTGCACTTTTCTTAATCGCTATTGGCACCTTATATGGTGTAACCGGCACTCTGAACATGGCCGACATGGCTGTTAAAATACAAGCGTTAAGTGGCGACCAGGCCATGCTCGCAAAAGCCGGTGCTCTTATGTTGCTTATTGTGTTTGGGTTAAAAGCCGCGTTGCTGCCACTCCATTTTTGGCTACCTCAGGCATACTCAACAACCAGCGGTGTCGTTGCAGCTCTGTTTGCAATAATGACGAAAGTCGGGGTTTACTCAATAATTCGTGTCTATACGTTGATATTTGGTGCTGATGCCAACGAGCTAGCCCTTGTTGCCCACGACTGGTTATGGGTGATGGGGCTACTGACAATGTTAGCGGGCGCCTTAGGAATTCTAGCTGCACGCGACTTGCGCTTAATGGTCGCTTATTTGGTGGTTATCTCTGTGGGCACCATCTTAACGGCTTATAGCCTATTCTCTACTCAAACAACTGGTGCTGCACTTTTTTATCTAGTGCACTCAACATTTGTCACTGGTGCACTGTTCTTGCTTGCTGATGTTATGGCATTTGAAAGAGGCAAAACCGCTTCTCGCATCGTGTCAGGCAAACGAATGGCGAACCATTCAACCTATGCCGTTATGTTTCTGGTTGCGGCCGTTGCCGTTATCGGGCTTCCACCACTTTCTGGCTTTGTCAGTAAATTGATGATTCTGGAGTCGGCTAGTGCGAACGGACATAACTTTTGGTTATGGGCTGCCATTATAGGCGCCACTTTCATTATGCTGGTGGCCGTTACTCGAGCAGGCAGCAAAATGATTTGGCACACTTTGTCGGGTAAGCCGTCTGAACAGTCTGCTCCGCTAGGCAAACGCGCTGCGTTAGCCAGTCTGTTATTATTGTCGTTACTAATGACCGTATTCGCACACCCAATACAGCAATATACTCAGTCTGTTGCTGAGCAGCTCGAGCGTACGGAAGACTATCCTAAATGGGTTTTAAAAGCACCGGAGGTGTCAGATGAATAAACTGTTACCGGCACCTATGTTAAGCCTTTTCTTGCTGATTATTTGGCTTTTATTGTTTAACTCAGTAAGCCCGGGCGTTTTCTTACTTGGGATAATCTTCGCTTTGTTTATTCCCATTTTATTCAAACCAGCTTGGCCAAACTTCGCAAAAGTGAAGAAACCGCACCTTGCTGTTGTTTATTTCTTTATTCTGCTCTACGACATTATTATTGCCAACTTTAAAGTCGCAGTACTTATTGTCGGCAAACGGCGCTCTATCAAACCCGCTTTTTTTGTATTTCCACTGGATATGAAGGAAGAGCTACCGGTGACTATTCTCGCCAGTACCATAACGCTGACGCCAGGTACGGTTTCTTGTGAAATCACTCGTGGGAGAAAAGGCATTTTGATACACGCTTTTTCGGAGGAAGACCCCAATGAGGTAATTGAAACTATCCGTCACCGCTACGAGCGCAGATTAAAGGAGATATTCCAATGTTAGGTACATTACTGCAAATTGCTTTTTTGCTGTTTAGCCTGGCTATACTGATGAATTTCTGGCGACTCGTGAAAGGGCCTGATCTGCCGGATAGAATTCTGGCGCTAGATACCATTTACATAAATTCTCTGGCATTACTTTTATTGCTTGGGCTTTATCAGAATACTCAAACCTATTTCGAAGCCGCACTGCTCATTGCGATGTTTGGCTTTGTTGGCACTATTGCCGCAGGTAAATTTCTCCTACGCGGCGACCTCATCGAATAAAGGGCTCACATTATGGATGCATTAAACGAATTACCCGTATGGAGTCAGTGGCTGGTTGGATTCTTTATCTTACTAGGCGCAATCTTTGCGTTTATCGGCTCTTTAGGACTCGCGGTTCTGCCTGACTTCTTTACCCGACTTCATGCGCCAACAAAAAATACAACCTTGGGTATTGGTGGTATTGTTATCGCAACAATTATTGTAATGAGCCTGCAAAATGGACTGTCTTTGAGTGAGCTACTCATTGCTATCTTTCTATTCTTAACCGCACCTATTAGCGCTCATATAATGGCCAAAGCGGCTTTACATACAGAACTTAAGATGTTCCATAAAACCAGAGATTTTCGCAAAGAAGGTGATGCTTACGAGCATGAAAAAACCGACTCCTGAGAGTCGGTTTTTAATTTCTTCAAGTAGATTTCTTTTAGAAGTAATAACCAAAGTTGATATTAAAGCGGTTATTAACCTCACCACCATCGGTTGCAATGTTACCACCTATGAAAGGTTGGTTTTTCGCTCTAACAAAATCGACATAGGTGTAAAAACCGCCACCTGCTGCTACTGCGACACCCAGAACATTCATCCAAGTATCATCTTGATAGCCTGCTTTGTCGGTAATAATGCTATGGTCATTGTAGAATGTCAGGCTGGTAATTGGCCCTATTTCTACCGGTAATGTGTACGCAACGTTACCTGTGTAGATTTTCGCTTCAGTTGGAATTGCGTCGTAATAGGCATAAGCCCCCATATAAACGCCTGTATTCTCAACATCTAAGTCATACTCGTAATCGGCATACTGGAGTTGCACATTCCAGGGACCGTTATTGTAGTTACCATGCGCGCCCCATGCGAAGCGGTTACCAACATTTTGGTTTTCAAATTGCTGTAGCGCAGAGAAACCGTCAGCAGCACTTCCGGAGTAATAATTGTTACCTTGAGCGGACAAACCGACTTCTAAATTATGATCGTCGCTGAAACTGAAAATATGCGCACCACGCAGCGCATAACTATTACTCTCGCCAATTGGTAGCGCCGGCGTATCATAAGCCCCCTGTCCCGGAGCTCGAACACCTACAGTGTCATAGTTATAACGAGCTGTACGGTCACTGGTAGAGCCATCAACGCCACCCTGCTCATCTGACTTATGATAAGCAATATCGAAGTGCCAGTCGTCACTACGGTAGCGCAAACGAATGCCGTTATCGTGCTCGTCTTCTAAGCCTACGTAGAATGTAGAGTTAAAGAAGTAACTGTGCGAGTTATAAGGCATATTACCGAAAGGTACTTTAACTACACCAACCTGGCCTTGCCAATTGTCGGTAAAGTTATAACCAAACCAAGCGTGCTTAACCACGTCCATATAATGGAACCAACGGTATTCTGCTGAGAGAATCACGTCACCAATTTCGCCGTCAAAGTTAAGGCGGAAAATATCAAAGTCTAAGTCACCGCCCCTGTTTTCATTACCTGAGTTGTAGTCGTTGTATTCATATTGAAAACGCACCGCACCATGAATTTTAATAGGCCAGTTTTCGTTCTCTTCAGTTTTCTTCTCTAATTTATCTAATCGTGCGTGAACACCTGTATCATAGGCAACGGTGCGAGTTTCAGTTTTTTCGTCAACCGTAGCGTCTTCTGAGACCTTTCGTTTCTCTACAACAACGACTTTTTCCTTTTCCTCTTGTTCTTTCTCGGCCAGGCGTTGTTCAAGCTCAGCCAGACGCTCTTTTAAAGCTTGAATCTCATCTTTAACAGACCCTCCGTCTTGCGGAGCCGCAAGCACCGGAGACGCAGCAAGCATGGTAGCTGCGAAAAAAAGACTTTTTGACATACATGTCTCCTTACAGGTAAGGCGTAATGACTACGCAAATTATCTTAAATAATTCTAGTTTAAATTCAGATATTTGTACTCATTAAGTAAAGGTTTAGATCAAAAAAAAGGCCTCCGCAAGGTTATATATAGTACCTTGAACTATGTATATTGTGTATTAAGGCAGAGAAATCTGCCTTTTTATTTGACAATAAACACTTTAGCGTTATAGTGTATTGTATGTTTAATGTGTATAAAGGAATGAACCTTGTCATCGGTTAAAGTCAAAGCAACTATCGTAGAAGATAATACTGGCATTAAAAGTCAGCTCCCCATCTTGATCACCGAACAAGGTGAAGTTGGTTCAGTTACCGATTACTTGCTAAAGATGGAAGCTGATGGTGCTAGTAATGCTTTAATGAATGGTTTTATACAAGCCACTTCTTTGCTCTTGGATTACATGGAAGCCAACAAAGGATTATTTGAAGATCCTAAAATGCTATTCCAAACCTTTGCTAAGCGTCTTTACACAGGCACCATCGGTGAAGATGGTTTAGATCCCTCTGGCTTGTACTGGGTGCCAAGCTCAACTGATAACGTCAATAAACATATTCATCGATTAACGGCATTTACTGATTGGCTGGCTAACAAGCTTGGCGAAGAGTCAATGAACCCTTTGCGAGATGCCACACCTCATGAGCAACGCTTGAATTATGCGGCATGGTATCGAAAAAAACAAAATGACTTCCTTGGGCATATTGAAGATAAAACCGTTAATAGAACCATCCGTAAAGCTCGCACAATGAAAGGACGCACTCCATTGACGAAAGCCGAAGACGATGCTTTAGCATTCCCAGATAAGCATTGGGAATCATTCTATAAAGATGGTATTGGCGGAGCAAAAGATCCGCGAGTTGCGTTGAGAGATAAGCTTATGTTGCTCTTAATGCACGGTGGCGGTTTGCGTGAAAGCGAAGCTATTATGCTGTGGGTGACTGATGTACTTGAAGATCCGTATGACCCTGAAAAAGCGATAGTTCGAATTTACAACGAAGTCGATGGTAAAGCACCCGAAGGTTGGCGTAGTCGCTCAGGGACAAAAACCAGAGAAGCCTATTTACAAGAAAAATACGCTCGTATACCACGCAAACGAATGAAAGGCACGGCATACGTTGGCTGGAAAACAAGAGTTGTAGACCATCGAGATAACTACATACAAGTTCAGTGGTTTCCAACGGATTATGGCAAGGTTTTTATGTCACTGTGGAAGAGCTACCAAAAATATCGAGCCAGTATTGACTGCCATCACCCCTATGCGTTCATTTCATTCCATCACAGCGCCCTTGGAAACCCATACACTTTGAATGCGTTTCACCAAAGCTATGCGGCGGGATTAAGGCGCATTGGCTTAGAGCCAAACAAATCGGAAGGGTTAGACCCGCACGGTCATCGTCATAGTTATGGCAGACGCTTAGAGCGTTCAGGACTTAACCCGTTGGTGATACGACGATGTATGCACCATAAATCACTGGAGTCTCAAGTTCCCTACACAGGTAAAGGGCAGCAGGAAATCTCCGATGAACTCAACAAGGCCACGCTACAACTGGCAAATCCTGAGTCCAAAGTAAAATCGCTAGATTGGAAAGAGTTGGTCGAGCACGGTTTTGACGATATTGACCCGCAAGGCTATTTCACAGGCAAGCATCCGAAATTACGAGGTAAATAATGGCAAAAAAAGGCAAGAAACGTGACGGACGTGCATCGGACTTAACGTTTAAATGGATGCTCACCACCCTTGGCCCTGAGTGGGAGCAATGGCAGGAATTAGCCGCTGAGTGGATGGCGATACAACATACGGGGGTTGAGCACAAGCGTAAAGCGTTGAGCCGTTTTTTTGAGTCCTACCTGTTGGAGTACGCTCCCTATGCAGCTGATATTGGTCTGTTTTTCAAGGGCTGCAATGGCCATATCTGCTCCACTGAAGAGCTAGAAGCTAGATTGAGAAAAACTGTTAACGCCCCCGCCGAATTAACAAGGTCTATCAACAACTCCTGTGACTTCATTAATTACGTCATTGAACATCATCTATCTGAAGAAGATGATAGCAGCAACTTAATACCACTGGTTCGCAATCCGCTGAGCAAAATTAAGAGGCAAAACTCACACACTGAAACCGTACGTAACCCACTTCCGTATCGTTACATCCAAGACCTGCGCCAAATTCTGTGTCCATTGCCAGATAAAGCGGAACTGACGGTGATTGAGCAAAACCTACCACAAGGCGAGTCGTTACTGCCTAGCTATCACTACCGCCATTTCAAGCATTGGACATGGGCACAAGAGCAGACAGGGCAAGGCAAAAAGAGTGGCGATTGGTTTGAAGTTGAGCCTGACTTGATTGATAAATCCGACCCCGATTGCGTGTGGCGCACTAAAGAAGTGACTAGAGATAAAAAAGAATCACCCTCCACCAAATCTGGTCACCTGTCAAAGCGATGGTTATATTTATGAAGCTGCATCTGCCACTGCGCACCTATCAAGTGCGGATGTTAGACAGTGGTGAAGCGGATACGTGGCGTTATGAAAGCGGTCATTGGAAGCTCAATGACAAGCATGACTTTGCGCTCGGTAGCGAAAAACGCCCTTTTGGTAAAGGCATCTTTCGCCGTATCCATGACACCATGACAGGCCAGTATTCCACAGGTTTGTATATCAACACCAACAAAACCGCCGACCAGAATAAAGATGAACTTGAGCGGGGCTATATTATTCCTTGGCAAAACGAAGAGGTACTATATTGGCTGGAAAAACTGTGTAACTGGCAGGGAAAATATAACCCTATAGCGAAACCGACAGATTGCACCGCACTGCTAAGGAAACATATTGGCAAACAGTATTCACAAACCCAGTTAGAGAGCATGGGGGAAATTGCCTTTCTGTTTCGGGATGCGTCAGCGAAAGGGGATGACCGCTCTAAACCAATTATATATACGGCTATGGATACTTTCTGGTATCAACTCTTGCTTGAACTGGAAAACCAGCTTGCTGAGCAAGGTAATACGCTTGATAATGGAGAGCGACTTAAACTGGTTGTGGATTACCCAGAAGACACTCCAGAAAGCGCTAAGGTTGCCACAAATTTCCCCCTGCACAGTTTGCGTGTATCGCTGATAACATGCTACACGATGGATACCCAATTGCCACTACCTGTTATATCTAAGCTGCTAGCAGGTCATACACGCCTATTAATGACCATCTATTACAACAAAATCACCCCGTCCGTGATGGCGGAAAAAATGAGTGAAGCCGAATGGGAGCTTGAGGGTAAAGCCAAGCAGTCAGTGCGCAACTTCCTCAAAGATGCCTCACTAGCGCAAATTCAATGCAAAATGGTCTACCACAAAGAAGACAGTATTCAGGCAGCACTGGTTAACCGTAATCCCATCGGCTGGGAGGAGCGTTCAGCTGGCTTATGTTTGGTCGGAGGCAACACCGTAAAATCCGATGAAGTCAGTACGCTGGGCGGGTGCTGGAACGGCGGTGAGTTGATTAGAGATTCAAGTGCTGCCAGTAATCGCATCTATGACAGCGTACCGCATGGCCCTGAAAACTGCATTCGTTGCCGTTGGTTTATTACTGAGGCGCGATACCTGCCAGCGCTTAACGCGCAGTTTAATCAACTCAGTTACAAGGCGCACCAGGCGGCTAACCTATCGGTTGAAATCGAGGGTGAGTTAGAAGCGCTCAAAGACGAGCAGCTCTTCTGTGAAGAGCAAGGTACGCCTTTTACCAAACATAATGACATGCAGGTTCTACAGCGCCGCTATGAAAAGCAACAAGTAGAGGCCGATGAATACACCAAAGACTGGATAGCGTGCTTCGAGCTAATCAGCAAAATCATTCACGTCGAGGAAGCCCGAAACGATGACGACACCAAAGATAAATTGATTGCAGTAGGGAATGAACAAGATATTAGCCATGCCTTGAGGTTTATCGAAACCGACTCAGAGCTCTTACACCTCTCCTTGCTATGTGACGATGCCGAATTCTTTCCTGACTTGCAGGATGAATTGCGTAAGACGCCTGCTATCGAAAAGCGCTCCCGCAAACTTAGTCGTGCTCTGATGAAGAAAGGCTTTGAGTCTATCTTTATGGAAATGGATGAGAAACAGCAGCTAATCGCTGGTAATGCCATGCTACGCCAAATGGCAAAGATAGCCGACCCTGACGATAAAATGGAAGGCTACCGTAAAGTGGCTAATTACATCGAAGCGGGTGAGTACCTGTCTAATCACAAGCTATTTAACGCTGGCATGAATGCACTGTCGGATAAGTCCTTGCGCTTAGAAAATCTCACCCAACCTGCGCTCTTGGAGGGTTAATGGACATTAATATTGATATCATCTTGGCTGACTTAAAAGACGACAAAGTGCCAAGAACCCAAAAAAACCTAGATAAGCTTAACGACATCCTGAAAGCCTATGTAGAATCGGGGCAGCGTGATTTCTCCATTACACAAATGGGGCGAGTATCAGCAGCAGAGGGTGGCCCAGGTTACGAAGCGTTACGAGCAACCAAAAACAAGCACTACCGCACCTTGATTGAAGCATGGGCAGCAAAGTGCAAAACAACCACCAAAAAGCCGTTATCGCCAACCTCACGCTCTAAGTCTGTTCCACAGGATAATAAACTGCTTGAGCGTATTCCAGACACTGCGGTACGGGCTTTGTTTGGTCAGATTATTGCCGAGCGCAACCGTTATCGCAAAGAGGTTAATCTGCTAAAACAGCACGCGAATATTACCATTGATAAGCGTCCTGTACGTCAGTTTGATGCAAGCGCAGAGCCGAGTGTTGAAGTCTTGCCTTCACTATCTGGCATCTTGACCGAATCCGAGAAGAAAGCCTTAGCCTACGCTATCTCTGACGAATGTATGGAAAAACATAACTGGCAAACCACACAAGCTGGCCAAGTAAAAGACATGGAATACAACATAGAAATATTCCCTAGAGGCTTTGCGACAGGTCTACGCAAGTTGTTAGGTGAGGTAGATGATTAATGGCGAACGGTCCGCAAAGAGCGCAGCAGAACCTCGAAGCATTTGAAGTATGGCAAGCCACTCAAACTGATGATGACTTTAAGCAGATCGCCTTTAAAGGCAAGCTCAACCGCATCGAAGTAGCAAAAGGGGTCGGTTGCGGCAAGTCTGCCCTTAACCAAAATCCAGCGCTTAGAAAAGCGCTCAAGGCATTAGAAGACAAACTGCGTGATAAAGGTATACTCCCGCCACTGACCGAATCTGCAAAGAGCAATGCTGACAAACCAAAGCAATACGACAACACGGCTAATCGCAAGCTGCTCGACTCAAAACGAGTATCGACCTTAGAGGCTGAAAACATTGAGCTAAAAGCCAGAGTTAAAGAGCTGGAAGGTAAACTGGAGCGGTTTGGCGAACTGAATGAAACCTTGTCAGAAATGGGGTTCATGCCACGATGAATGTTGCACTCCATCAAGACCAAATGCGTGTCACGAGTATTCCTTACAGCTCTACCAAAATGGTGATATTCAGTGGCGTGCCACTGAAAAAAAACTCATACAAAACTAACAGTGGCAAGTATTACGTCACCATCAAAGCTGATCCAGATGCCATCCCCGTTCAACCAGCCCTCGGCCAACACTGGTCGGTTAAAGGCCATCGTTTAATAGAAGAAATGGAAACGGGTGATTACGTGATGCAGCAGCATACCTATGAATCACCAGAGCACATCGAATGCAGCCTGCCAGAAACGGGTGAACAGCTTATTCGCTTTATTGCCAGAGAAAGTGATTTCAAAGGTATCGGTGAAAGTAAAGCTAGAGCACTCTGGGAACTGTTAGGAAAGGATTTTCACCCAACGGTTGGAAAAGACACTCGTGAATCAAGAGAGCGCCTTAGAAGTGTCCTGAGTGAAGATTCTATCAATGCGTTATTTGAAGGTTACGCCAAATATAAAAATCTGGCCTACTGCAACTGGATGACCGAACACAAGATACCAGCAAGTATTCAGCAGCGCTTATTGAAGCATCATGGAGAAGAGTCCATTGAGGCTATTAAACAAAATCCGTATGTCCTTATTGGGTTTGGGATGTCGTTTACGGATGTCGATAAACTGGTTAATTTTGACCAGTTTAAGATCACAGCTTGTGATCACCGCAGACTAAGTGCCGCACTTGAAACCGCGATTCGCAAAGAGATTGAGAAAGGCCACACCTATACAACTCAAGCGTGCTTACGCCCATACCTAACCAAATTGCTCAAAGATAAGGAACTGGTGACGGAAGCGTTTAAAGCAGGTCACAACAAAGCGCAATACATCCTAAACCCCGACACTGGCTCTTATCATCCAACTGCCCAGTTGTTGATGGAAAATGTCGTTGCCAAACGACTTAAAGCACTAGCTAATCAAAACAACCTTTATGACGAAGTTGCAAATTCTGCATATTGCTCTTCGGTTGGTGAATTACCATACGAGCTAACCAAGAAGCAGATTGAAGCAGTGACAACGTGTTTGGATAACGCCGTGAGCTGTATTACGGGCGGAGCTGGCACAGGTAAAACAACGGTACTTAGAACCGCACTTCGAGCCTACCATCAAATGGGATTTGAAATACATGCGGTCGCGCTGAGTGGCAGAGCCGCTATGCGCTTGCATGAGTCAATTGGCTTTATCACCTCAACTATCGCTAAGTTATTACGTAGAGAGCCTATTGAGCCAAGTTCAGACCAGCCAAAGCATTTACTGGTAATAGATGAAGCCAGTATGATTGACTTGCCAACCATGTATCGCCTGGTCAACCATATTCACCCATCGGTTCGTATTATCTTTACTGGCGACCCTGACCAGTTACCACCTATAGGTTGCGGCAAGGTTTTGGCTGATATCGTTCTATCTAAAGCCATTGCTAATACTATGCTAGATATCGTTAAGCGTCAGAAAGGCTCAACGGGTATTCCTGAATACTCCAAGCTCATTAATCAAGGTATCGTGCCTGAAAAACTAAGTACGGGGGCTATTCACTTCCACGAAACGGCAAAGAGCGACATTGCTCAAGCCTGTTGTGAGTTGTATCAGCAATCACCTGAAAATAGTCGCGTCATGGCACCGACCAAGGCACTCGTTGCTGAAATTAATAAACTGACCCAAGAGGCTGTTAACCCAAGCGGTAAAAGGCTTGAGTTTGAAATGCACGGCGAGAGATTCTTTCAAAACCTCAGATTGAATGATGCGATTCTATTTACGCAAAACCACTATGATAAAGGCATTCAAAACGGATCTCTTGGTACGCTTACCAGTATTGACTCATCAGGTGAAAGTTATGGTGAAGTAACGCTGGATACGGGCGATAAAGTTGAGGTCACACAATCCGTGCTCGATTGCATGGAGTTGGGTTATGCAATAACTCTTCACAAAGCCCAAGGTTCTCAATTTCCAAGAGTAATCGTTGCACTTCAAGCGGGACGCATTGTTGACAGGGCTTGGTTATATACAGCAATCACAAGGGCCGAGGCTGAAATTCATCTTGTTGGCACAGAGGATGATTTCAAGAAAATTATAGAGACGATGAGCAACTCGCATAAACGCAATAGCTACTTGGCTGAGCTTCTAATGTGACAACCAGGCGAAATATCGTTAAACTGTAACCGTTCACGATATCAATCATGCAAAGACTTTCTGGGCCATACCATCCAACTTAGCTTTTGTCTTTTCCCACTTCGGCATGACCTGGCTCAGAAGCCGGTAAAACCGTTCGCTGTGGTTGTGTTCTACTAAGTGACACAACTCATGCAAAATCACGTAGTCAATGCACTCTCGCGGAGCTTTAACCAGCAACGGGTTTAACGTGATCCGCCCGTTGGGCGAGCAGCTTCCCCACTGAGTTTGCATGGTCAAAATCCGAAACTCAGGTGCTTTTTCTATCCAAATGGCCTGCGTCATAATCGCGTCTAAACGCGATTTAAAGACCTCTTTGGCTTTTTCCTTGTACCAACCTTCCAACAGGGACTTGATGCGCTCTACGTTGCGCTCACGGACTGGTAATGTCAGTTCGCATATTAAATTCTTCAGGGTATCGGTTGTTACTCATAAGCACCTCTTTTATGCCATTATCTGGAATGCCCCCAGTATCATTGACACCCTGACGCCTCAAAATGAGGCTTGCTCAA
>Ga0208471_1000201_pt1 | contig 24579 bp, 19 predicted proteins | sample DeeseametaMP0441_FD_184210 | JGI IMG/M metagenome (GOLD analysis project Ga0208471, IMG submission 184210) | Marine microbial communities from the Deep Atlantic Ocean - MP0441 (SPAdes) | ecosystem: Environmental > Aquatic > Marine > Oceanic | place: East of Rio de Janeiro, Brazil, South Atlantic...
TGCGGAAAATGTTTGGCATAATCGAAGGTACCTAACGTAATCTCCGCTTCAATCCGGTCAAGCAGCTTCTGCACCCGCTTGCGGTTTTCCCGCGTGTCTTCAAGCGACGTTTGCTCGCGACAGCGTTTGCCGCGGTACCGGAAGTCCATAAACAGCTTTCCGTTCTCAGGACGGGAGCTAACACTACCCATGAGCAACTCCTCCTTTTGCCATCGGAATAGCAAGGGAAGCCGATGACTCCTGGCCTATGTCTCGCTGAATTGCTTCCCACAGAAACAAGATTTTTCTGCCACCAAAGGGCCGGATGTAATGAGTCCCTTCATGCAGTACCGAGTCCTTTAACTGCTCCCTGATGGTTCGAGGGTCGTACTTGATTCGTTCAGCCAGTTCGGTGGTCGTTAAAAGCGTCATGTCATTTAACATGGCAAACTCCTTAGTTGATTGATACACTGAATGGCATAACGTACTTATAAACTTCAAATTGCCATCCTGAATGACATATTAACACGCAAAATATCATTTGCAATGTTTTTTTGTCATTTAAGATGACATTTATTGAGAGGCAGTCATGATTAAGTGTCATTTAGCGCGGATGATGGGCGAGCGAAAGCTAAAGATAATGGACGTTGCACGCGATACTGGATTGAATCGCAATACCGTGACATTGTTGTATAAAGAAACCGCTCAGCGAATTGATTTCGCTGCTTTGGAAGCGCTATGTAGGTACTTCGATTGTGAAGTTGGTGAGCTTTTAGAAATCAGATAATAGTAAATTGTCGGTTTCACTAACCAGGATGCAATGCCATAAATACACAATGAGTTGGTGAAACACTCAACATCGGCGACGAAATTGAAGTAACCGTTTTACGCGTCAATGGAAACAAAATGTGGTCATTTATTGGCAAAATACTTTGAAAAGACACTCAAACTCTTGTTGCGAGGGCTAGTCCAGCGTAAATTAGGTGCGATTGGGGAGGTTAAAAAGAAATGATCGAGACCAACTCGCCATCACTCGTCACGCAGTTTGCTAGCGATAATTTTTACCGCATTCTTGCTCTTGATGGCGGTGGCGCAAAGGGCTTTTATACACTGGGCGTTCTCAAAGAAATTGAGGCCATGCTTGGATGCCCACTATACAAACGGTTCGACCTTGTATTCGGCACGAGCACTGGAGCGATCATTGCTTCACTCATCGCTCTAGGATATGAAGTAGACCAAATACACGCCCTCTACACTGCGCATGTACCGAGAGTTATGTCCAGCCGTTCAGCTTCGGAAAGAACAGCAGCACTTCAGGAATTGGCGAAGGAAGTCTTTAAAGATAAGCCTTTTGAAGACGTCAAGACAGATATAGGTATCGTCGCTACTCGATGGATGACTGAGCGTCCCATGATATTCAAGAGTAGTGTGGCGAACGCACATGGCCGCAAAGGAACCTTCAGCCCTGGGTTCGGAGTCAGCATCGCTGACGCAGTGCAAGCGTCTTGCTCGGCCTATCCGTTTTTCAATAAAAAGACGGTCGTCACCGCAGCCGGCGACAAGATCGAATTGATCGATGGAGGCTATTGTGCAAACAATCCCACCCTTTTTGCTGTAGCAGACGCGACTGTCGCCTTGGGAATGGAACGCAAAGATATTCGGGTCGTGAACGTCGGCGTTGGTACTTACCCTGAACCAAAGCCGGGATTACTGATGCGGATCGCCAAAAAATGGCTTGCCGTCCAGTTGCTTCAGAAGACTCTTGAGATTAACACTCAATCAATGGATCAGTTACGCAACATTCTATTCAATGACATTCCAACAATTCGTATCAGCGATACCTTTGAGCGACCAGAAATGGCGACTGATTTACTTGAGCACGACCTTGATAAATTGAATCTCCTTCGACAACGCGGCAGTGAATCGTTCGCAGCTCATGAGGCGCAGCTAAGGGAGTTCTTGATGTGAGGGAGGCAGACCATGGGAATACCTGAGTCGCAGCTCGAATTCTGGTCCCACCAAGGATCTATTAAGCAGTCAGCTGCAACCTACAATAGCATCAAAGATGCACTGGAAACTCCGAGTGCTGCGTACCACGGCAAGAACTATCAGGTCTTCCTGCAAGGTTCCTATGGAAACGATACAAACATCTACTCGGAAAGCGATGTGGATGTGGTCATACGACTCGATGATGTCTACTACACCGATCTGACATCGCTTTCGCCTGAAGATAAAGCGATATATGACCAGGCACGTATTCCGGGCACTTACGCATATGACCAGTACAAGAAGGATGTGATTAAGGCGCTTACCGACCGTTTTGGTTCCGACGTCAAGGTCGGAGACAAGGCCATTGCCGTAGCGCCGAATGGCAGCAGACGGAAAGCCGATGTCATCGCAGCGATGCAGTTCCGGCGTTATTGGAGTTTCAAGAGCAGCCAAGATGCGCAGTACACCGAGGGTATCTGTTTCTTCAATGGAGCAGGAGAACGCATTGCCAACTATCCGAAGCAGCATTCGCAAAACCTGACTGCGAAGCATCAGGGCAGCAACCGGTGGCTCAAACCTATGGTTCGCGTCCTAAAGAATATTCGAAGCAAACTCGTTGATGACGGCACATTGCAACCTGGGGTAGCCCCGTCCTATTACCTGGAAGGCTTGCTCTACAACGTGCCGAACGACAAATTCAACTCCAGCTATGTGGACTCGTTCGTCAACGCAATAAATTGGATTCAGAACGAAGCGGAAAAAAGCAAATTAGTGTGTGCCAATGAGCAGTACTACCTGCTCCGCAGTGGAACGCCAACTTGTTGGGAAGGCACTGATGCGGAGGTATTCATCAACGCCAGTATTGATCTCTGGAATACTTGGTGAGGCACGTCAAAAAACAATCATTCGCCGCGAGGACAATGCGGCCTGCAAGCAGGTGGAGTTCGAAATGAGCGATCGCGTCATCAACCTTTTTATGTGGGGATATCAAGACAGCTACAGAGTACGGATTCAATCGCTAGCCCGTGATGTCCTTAGAGAGTTGGGATCACCAGCAGAGGCAGAGGTGCTTCTTGTTGGAGCGCGAAAACCCAATAGCGAGAACCGGAATCCGGTGTGCATCGAGCCAGAAGATGGGAAATGGCTCCTATCACTATTTGATGGCTTGCTCAATTCAGTCGAATCGACTTACCGCAACCACGATATGCAGAACCTGTTTTTTGGCGACGAGGCAAGTATGCGGGACAAGCCCGAATGGATGCGCCGGGATTCGGTACGTATATCCGTTCGGCAGGATCTCCAGGTCTTCGACGCCGAGCACGACGTGGTTTCATTCTGTGGCGAAGTCAGACTCATTGACGATTACTACATTACCCCGGTCATACAGATTCCCAACGCAACTTTTGTGCAGTTCCCACCGCTACCTTCCAAACCTGTCGATAAGGGACAGCAAGGAAATGGGTTTCGTAGTTTGATACATGCGGCGATGCATGCCGTTCTTCATGAGGCTACTGAAGAGTTGCAGAACCCTCAGCCTGGACGATTTATCCAAAACAGCATGAGAGATGCAGAAGAAATCGTACGCATTGCTGCGAAGAATTTCCTGCATACTCCAGGGCTCTCAATCGAGAAGCAGTACATTCATGCCGATCTTTTCAATGTATTGAACCTTATCTCATCTCTTATGTATGAGGGGGCGAAAGGTGTTGGTCAGCTTATTCTCGTCGATCCGGAGAACGAGGCGATCGAGTTCTTGGCAAAGTTTGTTGAGCCTGTTCCTTTTCGTGAGCCTCGATGGGCGCGGAAGGTCTTGCAGATGGCGACAACAGGTGTTGGCATCATTGCAGACAGTCAGCGCATCTACGGACTTGGGAAGCTGAGGGATTCGCACGATTTCAGTGCGCAGGATGCGTTCACAGTTGCTTTTCTCGATCACTATCACTGGGAGTTGCGTTGCGGCAATCAAGTCCTGCTGCGCAGTCACTATGCTGTGCCTAAGCTTCCGCAGGAACCTTTCGACAAGGCTGCCTTCCTCTCAAATTATGCTCGCCTGTTTCCACAAGCTTCACGGGAAAATGGATTGCACCTATGGAGCCTATTGCTGGCCCAGACTAGACAAGATTACGGCAGCATGATTGTCGTCGCTGCCGACGCAGCCAGCGAAGCACGACGGCTTAGCAAGCAGGGTACCTGTATAGATCCAACCTTGCTTTCTGAGTCGTTGATGCAGAGTGTCAGTGGAATAGACGGTACCATACTGCTCGATCCCGCTGGCCTTTGCCATGCCATCGGGATCATTCTCGACGGCGAGGCGACCGATCAATGCAAGCCTTCAAGGGGCTCTCGATACAATTCTGGCGTTCGCTACGTAAAAGCGAGCGGTCCCAGAAGGCTTGCCATCGTCGTATCTGATGATCGCACTGTCGACATTATTCCTCGACTCCGACCGCTGGTTAGCCGTGCTAAGATAGAACACCATATAGCTCGGTTAGAAGCGGCAACACTCAACAACTATCACGACTCTCGAAACTGGCTGGACGAACATCGGTTTTACATCAATAACGAGCAATGCTTTCGGATCAACAAGGCAATCGAAAGGTTGGATGCTCTTCCGAAGGAAGTGGGCTTGATCTACATCGGAACGGAGAAGTTTGAATCTCATCCCGAGATGGATGAAAGTTATCTTACTGACTAGCCGATTACTGCCGCGCGATGAAGTCGTAAGTTTCACCGCAATGGGCTTCACCAACTGTAAAAATAGGAAAAAGTTTTGAAAGTAGAAGAAAGCATTGTCCGGTATTGGCATGCCGTTGAATTGCTCCAACCGCAATCTGCTCCTAAGTTGAAGCGCCGCAGCAGTCCCTACAATGCGTTTATTCACAACACGCCCATAGGGAATCCTATCCCACCTTGGTCATCGGCCAGTATTGTTACAAAACAACACCTGCCTAAACGGAGAGTATGGAGTCACACACTCTTTGCCCATATCTATGACAGCCGGCGTATTGCTGAACAACTCAAGAAGGTCTTTGGTGCTGATAAGGGGTATAGCGAACCACAATATCGTGAGTCGGCCCTGTTCGCAGCAAAATTCACCATGTCTGGTCAATTCGTCGATGACAGTTTTGTGCTCTCCAGCGAAGCGTGGTTCATGGGACAAGTATTGAAAGGAAAGGATTGGACCAGTGGATTTGAAGAGGATCAAAGAGCCATCGGTGATTGGGTGAAGGAGCTGTTCGCAGGTCAAGTATCCAGCGAATCTCTACGTGAACTAACCAAAAAGGTTCTCCAATACCTCGGCGTCGAGAGCTTCTTCGGAAACATGGACGATCACGAGTTTCGCTTTCGCTCCCAGCCCATCAATCCCAACAAGCCAGGGTCAGAAGAAGACCCACTCAATAGCTTCCTACTAGATGATCTCATCAACGTTGCCGACTGCATCCCTAAAGAAAAGGAAAACAATCCGTTAGTCCAATACCTATGTAGACACGATGCACAACTACGATTGCAACTAGACGATGATCGCGAATCGCTACCACTAATCAGTCGCCTGATGCCAGACGCCTATCCAACAAGCTGCTGGCCCTCGGAGCAGCATAGAGGGCTGGTACATTCCCAACAGTTGGCTGTCAATACGATCCTCGCCACGCTTGGCAATAGCCAAGGGCTGTTGGGTATAAATGGCCCTCCAGGCACAGGTAAGACGACGCTGCTGCGTGATTTGATTGCCGCCATTGTTACCAGCCGAGCCGATGTGCTCGCCAAGCTACCCCGCGCCTCCGATGGGTTTGTCCGAAACGGACGCGAAACAGCTAATGATGGCGGTAAAGAGCAAACGTGCTTCAAGCTCGACCAAGCTCTGTATGGCTTCGAAATTGTTGTGGCTTCGTCCAATAACGGCGCAGTGGAAAACGTCACGCTCGAATTACCCCAACGCGATAAGATCGACGAAAGCTGGCTTCCCGAAGCGGAGTACTTTGCCGAGCTGGGCGAGCTAGTGAGTGGAAAGCCTGCCTGGGGATTGATTTCCGGTGCGCTGGGCAGCAAAGCGAGGCGAACCATGTTTGTGGAGCGCTACTTCTATGGTCAACGACCGTTCAGCAGCGACGACAAGGCAAACTCTGACGCCGACGAAGAGGCCGAGTTAGACGATGAATTTGGCAATGTTGTGAACGACTTATTCTCTGCTCCTTCCACGGAAGAGGAAAGTCTTGACGCAAGTGAGGATAACGCTGAGCAACCGGTGGACAAGGAAAAGGGGTCTAAAGGCTTTCTCGGATGGCTCAGTGCATGCGCTGACGTCAACAAAACTCGCTCCCCAGAACAACGACAAACCTTGTGGCAGCAAGCCGTTGCCGACTACGAGTCAGCCAAAGCAGAGGAGCGCAAAACGTGTGCTGCTGCCAGTCGTATCCGGGAGCTCATCCAAGCGCTATGCAATACAAGAAAGCAAGTTGCGGAACAGTCTAAAGCGTTAAGTATTCTCGAAAATAAGCTGGCCGATACGGTCAATCAACTTTCACGCCTGGATGCCGAAGAGAACCTTCCTGCCAGCACAGCGTTGAAACAGTGCCTAGATAAACTTGAAGAGCATCAAGCGCGAAAACCAGGATTTTGGGCAAAGGTTTTCAGTTTTTGGGGCGCACAGCGAAATTGGGATGCTAAGCGGAAACGTCTCGAAAGTCACCATGACTTGGCCAAATCCGAATTTAGCCGGATAGCACGCCTCACCAAGCAACTGAGTGCTTCGCGGGACAGTCTGGAAAAGCAGACTGCTGATACGCGTCGTACGCTCCAATGTTTGCGCAATCAATACCAAACACACTCGCAGTGTGCCATCAACGTGGCAGAGGAGGGCAAAGCTAATCACCTGCTCGCTTGGCTGAAAGACGACGCTATTGGTCGCGGCGATGACATTGAGTTGGCCGAACCTTGGCGCCTTGAAGGCTGGCGTCAGGCCCGTGCTCGCGTCTTCATACAGGCACTCAGGCTCCATAAAGTGTTCTTTGAGTTGGAAGCATCTCGTATACGCTCTAACCTGTTTCTCATCAACGGAATGTTGACTGGTACACGTTACCAAGGCATTTCCCGAGACGCTATTCGCTCGGCTTGGGCGTCGCTGTTCATGGTCGTGCCGGTGTTGAGTAGCACCTTCGCGTCATTTGCGCGCTCATTCAATTCGTTGGGAGCCGGCGATATTGGTTGGCTGCTGGTAGACGAAGCTGGTCAGGCACCACCTCAAGCTGCGGTTGGCGCGTTATGGCGGTCCCGACGCGCATTGCTGGTGGGTGATCCTTTACAACTCAAGCCGATAGTTACCGTTTCCGATGCAGTACTCGAACATATGCGCACACGCTACCATGTCGATACACACTGGCTCCCTAATCGACAATCCGCACAGACACTGGCTGATGAAGCTACTCGCTGGGGGCGTATGGCTGGACCCGCCAGCAACAAGACTTGGGTAGGGTTACCGCTGGTCGTACACCGACGCTGTGACAGACCCATGTATGAACTATCTAACCGCATCGCCTATGACGGCGCAATGGTTTATGGAACCATTGCGCCGTGCGCCGACAAGGAAACGCCCGCCAACTTCCTGACCGGATGGATTCAAGCCAGCGGCACGTCACAAGACAACTGGGTACCAGCCGAAGGCAGAGCCCTTCAGGATCTGCTTGCACTATTGAGCAAAGATGGCGTGAAAGCTGAACACATTGCGGTTATTACCCCGTTCAAAGCCGCCCAAGCGCATCTTAAAAGAATGCTTCCTGATAAGATGGTATCCGGCACTATCCATACCATGCAGGGCAAGGAAGCGCCTATCGTCATTTTGGTGCTGGGCGGTAATACGGCTGGCCCGGGAGCCCGGAACTGGGCTGTTTCGGAGCCAAACCTTTTGAATGTAGCTGCAACGAGAGCCAAACGACGCTTCTATGTGATAGGCGACAGAAACGACTGGAAGAATCGAGCCTTGTTTTGTGAAGTCATGGATCTGTTACCACTGCAGATCATTTCGGCACGCGAGCAGGCGCTGATATGAAGAAGTTCACCAGTGGCAAAGAACGCAGTGAAAAGATTAATTATTTTCTAAAGCCATTGTTGGTAAGGGCTTTCAGAATAACTATCGAATACAACTTCCAAAATTGCCAACTCAAAACTTAGAATGCGATACAAACATCGCTATTTGCAGCATGATATAGAAGTTAGAAGGGGAGACACGTTCGGTGGCAATCAAACAGAAGGATATAAAGCTGCTTTGGGGCCGTTCAGGGAATCGATGCGCAGTCTGTAAAGTAGAGCTTACCCAAGATAAAAATACCGTAAAATCTTCCTTTGCATTAGGCGAGCAAGCTCATATTGTGGGAGAGAAGCACGGCTCCGCAAGAAGTAAAAGTCCACTTACAACCGACGAACGAAACTCTTATCATAACTTAATTCTTCTTTGCCCTAACCACCACAATGAAATAGACAATAACGAAGAGGATTGGCCAGTAGAAAAATTATTCCAGCTAAAGTCAGAACACGAGCTTTGGGTTAATGAAACATTGAGTGAAACAGCGGATCAACGCAAACTTGCTAATGCAACAGCTGTTGCAAGTATGATCGATGCAGCTGCAACTATGTGTAGGTTCGAAGACTGGGATACTTGGACCAGCCATAGCCTTAGCGCCAGCCCCAAATGGGATAGCAGCTTTCCTTCCGAAATATTTGAATTCAGCCTTAAGGTGAAAGGAGCTATTTGGCCAGAAGAATTTGATGAGTTAAAAAGAGCTGCAACCACTTTAGCCTTATCGTTAAACTCGGCTGCACAAACCTTTTTGAAGCATAGCCAACTCCTTGGCGATGTATATGTCCCAGATAAATTTTATAAATCTAGGGGTTGGAACAAGAATTATGATCGAGACTTGGCTCGATACGAAGACTGGATTCAAACGTGCGACGAATTGGTTAGGGAGAGTACCAAAGCGGCCAACTGGTTTGCCGAGGTAGTAAGAAGAGATATAAACCCAATGTTCTTCGCTGAAAAAGGTAAATTTTTAATTATTGTAGGGGATATTTTAGGGTTTGAGGGAAAGGTTCTGGAATACACCAAGGAAGAAAAGGACTCATTACCTGAATCAAAATTTTCGTGATTATTTACGGACATTAACAAGTTTAAGCTAAAGGTCAAAAGGCAGCGCCCAGAAAATACGCAATGACTTGGTGGCCACAATCTGGACACAGGATGGACACAGCCCTGAGCCACTGCAAAATCAGTCACAACAACTAGCGGTCACACCGAAAAACATCAAAGAGAAGAATCAAGAACAAATACGAAAGGAAGGAAAATCTCTGCAGGCCAGTAAAATGGCGCGCCCGAGAGGATTCGAACCTCTGGCCTCCGCCTCCGGAGGGCGGCGCTCTATCCAGCTGAGCTACGGGCGCATTTCCTAATTTTGACTTCTAACCACTGTGCCTATTTCGCACTGGACCTCCGCCTCCGGAGGGCAACGCTCTATCCAGCTGAGCTAAGGGTGCGCATACTTTGGGAAAAGCGAGGGCATTATAGGGACTGGCCCCCGCTATGTCCAGAGTTCACATGGTTACTGCTTCTCAAGTTTCAGGTTGTGAAAGTCAAAACTGAAATCAGTGAAGTCTGCCACTGCTTCCATGGTTGCCGTCTTTATTTCGTTGTTTCTGTTCACATCAAAATCAATAAAGGCATCGGCTTCCAACAAGGGTTCATCCCAGCGCACAATAAAGGTATTGCCGTTGTAGTGCTCCAGCGAACCTTTCAGCATATCGGTATGGGTGAAATCTACGTGCAGAGCGTCGCTCTTCTCAGAAATAACGACATCGCCGTACCAAGCATCTTTATAGGTTCCCGCATATTTCGATAACGCCAGCGATGGCTGCGGATCATCAACGGCTTCCACTTTAAAATCCGCTTTTTTCTGAATGAACTCATGATATTTCTTACTTTCCTTTGCCACCCAGTCCTGGTCCGGCACATCCAGAACGACTTCCAGAGACTCTTGCACTATTGCGGTCAACGCACCAAACGCCTGCTGATTACTCATAACAGTAATGGCAAATTCTTCCTCAGGAATAACGGTAGTAAAGGACAACATTCCCAGAATACCGCCACTGTGCGACACATGCTTAACGCCGTAGTAATCCTTAACAAACCAGCCAAGACCATAGCCACGAAAGTATGTGCCTTGCTCTGCCGCATCAGCCGACACCGGCAGTGGCGTGGTCAGTTGCCACATATCGTGCAGCGACTCTTCCTTAAATAAACGTTTGTCGGTCGGTGTTTCGCCTTCATTCAGCAGAGTCAGCAACCAGCGACTCATATCATCAACACTCGCTGCCGTTGCGCCAGCGGCAGAAAAGTCCTCTAAAAAGTCGAGCGGGAACCGATGCAATTCGCCATCCATTTCAATAGTACCTACCGCCACATTGTCGTAACTAGCATCAATACGAGAAAATCCAATAGTGCTTTCGTCCATTTGCATGGGCTCAAACAGCGTTTGCTTCACGTACTGGTGATACGGCATACCCGAGACTTCGCTAATCACCTCACCTGCTGTCACAAACATCAAGTTGTTGTAGTCAAAGCGTTCACGAAAGCCATGTTCAATGGGCACATTGGCCAAGCCGGCAATGACTTCGTCGGTGGTTTTGTCGGTGTTCGGCCAAATCATCAAGTCGCCGGCACCTAGCCCAAGACCAGAGCGGTGACTCAGTAAGTCCCGAATGGTCAGTTCGCGAGTAATGTACGGGTCTGCCAGTTTAAAACTTGGTAAGTGCTCAATGACTTTATCGTCCCAGTCCACTTTCCCCTGCTCAACCAGAGTCGCCATTGCGGCGGCGGTAAATGCTTTTGTATGAGAGGCAATGCCGAACAGGGTTGTGGCTGTAACCGGTTGCTGCGACTCAATATCGCGTACGCCAAAACCTTCCGCTAAAACCACTTCTCCGTCTTTTACAGCAACAACCGCAAGGCCCGGAATGTTAAAAGCATCCAGAGACTGTTCGGCGGTTTGACGAATTTTCTGATCCAGTGAAACGCCCTCTTTCTGCTCAACCTTTACACTGTCAGAGCAAGCCACTAAAGCGCCAGCAATGGCACTAACACACAAAATTTTGGATAGCGTTTTCATGATGATCTAACCTTTTTTCTTGTTTTCTAACAGACTACCACAACCGAATTAACTTTTACCGATATCAACTATAGCGGAAACAAAGTTAAGTTTTCATTGACACCATAATGCGAATCGTTATCATTGGCGCCAAATTATTTAAATGATAAGGATTCTCATGTTTAAGAAGTCTCTTGCCCTTGCAATCCTCGCCGCAATTTCTGGTTCTGCGCTAGCACAACAAGCAAAAGTGGATGAAACCATCGAAATTAAAGCAACCCGCACCAGCACTCCGCAAAGTGCTATTCCGGCTACCGTTTCGGTTATTGAAGGTGAGGAACTGCGCCAGCAATTAAGCGTAGCTGAATCTTTATCAGACATCCTTGGCAACCTGATTCCGGCTTATTCACCGTCTCGTCAAAAACTGACAAGCTCAGGCGAAACCCTACGCGGTCGTGACCCTTTATACCTTATCGACGGTGTGCCTCAATCAAACCCTCTGCGTAATGGCTCTCGTGCCGCCTACACCATCGACCCTTTCATGATTGAGCGCGTTGAGGTTATTCACGGCGCCAGCGCGATTCAAGGTATGGGCGCCAGCGGCGGTATCATTAACATCGTTACTAAAAAAGCCGAAGACGGAACGAGCCACGAAGTCAACGCCGGCTTTAGCGCACCAGATTCAGAAGTCTCAGAAGGGTTGAGCTATCAGGCTGGCTACCTTCTACGCCATGGCAGCGGTCAATGGGATGTAATTTTTGGCGCCCAATACCGTGACACCGGCATGTATGTGGACGGAAAAGGTCAATTGATTGGTGTTGATACCACTCAAGGCGACACCATGGATTCAAAAAGCTACGACTTATTTACAAAAGTTGGTTACGACATTGATAGCAAACAACGCCTTGAGTTTATGCTCAACCGATTTGATATGGCTGGTAACGGCAACTACTACTCTATTGACGGAAATCGTGTAGAAAACGTTCCTGCGTTATCGGTTAAAGGTGAATATCCGGGTGATGCGCCCGAAAACGAAGTTACCACTTCAAGTCTGACTTACAGCAACAGCGACTTCTTAATGGCCGACCTAAACTGGCAGCTGTTCTTCCAGGACTTTTCCGCACTTTACGGTGGCGGTACCTATGCAACGTTTCAAGATCCTGCATACGGCGACGAAATTTTTGACCAGTCACGCAACGACTCGCGTAAATATGGTTCACGCTTAACGCTAAATTGGAACAACATTCAGCAGTCGCCAGTCTCGGTGAGTGCCGGGCTGGACTTTTTATCTGACGAAACCTTCCAGGAGCTGGCTCAAACAGGCCGTAAATGGGTACCTGCAACGGAATTCGAAAACTGGGCACCATATGCGCAACTGCGCTATCAAGCAAACGGTCTGACTTTAAGCGGTGGTTTACGCTATGAATACGGAAAATTAAAAGCAGATGACTTCACCACGTTGGCATCTTACGGGTCTGTCTTCGTTGAAGGCGGTGAACCAAGCTTTAACGAGTTACTGGGAAACCTGGGAGCTGTTTATGCTCTGAACGACGAATGGCGTGTTTTTGCAAGTTATTCTGAAGGCTTCAGCATGCCGGACGTTGGTCGTGTATTGCGCGGCATTTCAACACCTGACTTAAGTGTTAGCAGCTTCCTGGATCTGCAACCGGTTATCGCTGACAACGAGGAAGTCGGCATTGAGTATCAGGGCAATGCATGGAACGCGTCACTGAGCTATTTCCGCTCAAGCTCTGACCTGGGCGCTCGCCTACAACCCGATGCTGATGGTTTTTACAGTGTGCAGCGTGAAAAGACTGAAATTGACGGTATTGAGTTTAGTACCGAATATGCGCTATCCAATGATACTGCTTTAGGACTGAACTACGCTGACACCAATGGCGAGTATGACAGCAACGATGACGGCTCAGTCGACACTAAGCTAGGCGGCCGTAACATTGCTCCGAAGCGCGCCAACCTGTTCTGGTCACAACAGTGGACTGGCATGGTAAGCAGCCGGGTACAATGGAATAAGCTATTCGACCGTGACATTTACAGCGGTGAAGACGCCATCAACAACTTCGATGGTTACAACACAGTCGATGCAACCGTCCTGGTCGAAACTCGCGATATGGGTCAATTCTCGCTGGGTATTGAGAACTTATTCGATAAGTACTACTTCACCTATTACGCGCAGACGGTCGGCGGCGATAACCGTAACTTCACGGGTCGCGGACGCACCATTAGCTTTACCTGGAATTACCAATGGTAAGCCATGTCGCTTAAACGCAAGCTGCCTACACTAACTCAATGGCACCGATGGCTGGGCTTAACGCTCAGCCTTTGGCTTTTATTGATGGCAGTAAGTGGTTCGCTGCTACTCTACAAAAATGACCTGCTGCAGCTTTTTTATCCACAGCTCAATTTAGCGCAGCCCGTTGAAACGAAAAACGCTGCCGCTGTTCTAGACCTATTCGACAACGGCTACGCCCTCATGCCCACCGCTGACCGCCCTTGGCTTGAAGTGGTTAATGCGGACAAAACACACTTTTACTATGACGCCAGTGGCAATCTGTTGCTTGAACGGGAGTATTTAGGGGATCTCACAAGCTGGCTTGTTGAGTTGCACCATCACTTGGCACTCAACGAACTGGGTAAAGATATTCTGGGAATTTTGGGCTTATTAAGCCTCGTCCTCATCGGTACAGGATTAATCCGCTGGTGGCCACGCAGAGGCAGTTTTCGGCGCGCTTTGTCTGTAAGGTTTTTTAATCCGTTCACTAAGCGCGGTAGCCAAACCTTATGGCAATTGCACCGGTGCATTGGTGCTGCACTTTTCGTTCCTATCGCTATCGTACTAATCACCGGTACCGCAATCATGTACGCTGCTCCGGTAAAATCAGCGCTAATTTTCCTACTCCCGTTTACTCAGTCAATTGAAACGCCGGTACCGCCTTCTATGGCTGCCGATAACTGGCAACAACGGTTAGAGCTGGCAAAGCAAGCTCTCCCAACGGCGGAGGCTCGTTTGCTTTATCTGGAAGAGCCGCGAATTAGAGCTAAACACGCAAACGAATGGCACCCGAATGGCCGCAACTATATTGAGTTCTCTGAAACCGGAAAGGTGAGTCAGGTTATTGATGAGCGAGAAACTCCTCTCGGTAATCAAGTTTCGAATATGATTTACCCGACGCATGTCGCCGCTATTGGTGGAGCTTTTTATTTGTTCATCGTGCTTTTATCGGGTTTGGGCTTAATCGTTTTGCCAGTCAGTGGGTTATGGTTTTATAGTAAACGCAGACAACTCAAGAAAACCTAATTCAAGGAAAACACTATGTCGTTAAAACAGGTCATGAGTGCTCTGGCTGTTTCTTCGGTTTTGTCGCTGCCTGCGTTGGCAAGTGACTACCTGGACACGTTCACGAGCTTTTCTGATGAAAACAAAGACACCAAAACTCGCGTTATTTTTGTGCCGGAAGGTACGGCAGTTGAGCTACCAGAATGGTCAGGCTCTGATGTAAATGCCGTTAATCGTGCTGCAGAGATTGAGGAATTTAAAGGCGAAGCCTCACAGTTAACAACAGTGATTGCGCCGGAAGGCACCAAAGCCAATCATCTGCTTCTGGCGGGCGTCGGTGACCCGGCTGAACTTTCCCGTTTTGAAGCGGAGAAGTTAGGCGCGTCTATTGCGGCTGCTTTAAAGCCTGAGCTAGAAAGCGTTGTTTTCGACACACGCCTAATCAGCAACCCGGGCATTGCCGCCGAACTGAGTTCACACATTGCTCATGGCATCGACTTGCGCAACTATCGCTTTGACCGTTATCAGTCCGAGCCAAAAGAGCGTCCACAAACGGCTTACCATTGGTTAGTGAAAAGCCCTGACATGGCAGAGAAAAAATATCTGGCCTCGCGCGCCATTGCTGAAGGCGTGTTTGTTGCCCGCGACATTACCGCTCTGCCCGGCAGCGACGGCTACCCTGAAGCCATTGTGAAGTTAGCTCAGGAAGCCATGAAAGACTTAAACATTGAGCTGACTATTGTCACGCCTGAGCAAGTCGACGAAATGGGCATGGGCTTATTAAAAAGCGTTAGCCAAGGCAGCCAACATGGTTCATACCTGCTAGCCGCCCACTATAAGGGCAGTAACGCTGACCCAATCGCCTTGGTCGGTAAAGGCAATACCTTTGACACCGGTGGCTATAACTTAAAAACCAGCTCCTCTTCTATTTTGCGCATGCAAACCGACAAAGCCGGCGCTGGAGCCGTTATTGGCGCGGTTATGGCGTTAGCGGCACAAGAAGCACCGGTCAATGTGGTTGCTGTAGCACCTCTGTCGCACAACCTTATTTCTGGTTCAGCAACGTTGCCGGGCGACGTCGTTAAAGCGGGTGACGGTACTTTGGTAGAAATTGCCAACACCGACGCCGAAGGACGTCTGATTCTTGGCGACGGTAACTGGTATGCCAACGACAAGTTCAAACCTCGTGCCATTGCCAATATTGCGACCTTAACCGGTTCGAAAGTTGGCGCACTGGGTACCGGCTATGCCGCTTTGTTTGCATCTGAGGACGACTTACGCTCAGCCATTATTGAGGCTGGCAATGTCACTGGTGAGAAAGTCTGGGAACTACCATTAGAAGGCTATGACGGCATTATCGACAGCCCGCTGGCCGATATTCGTAACATTGGCTCTCCAGGCACTCAGGCCGGTGCAGCGTTTCTTAAGCACTTTGCCGGTGACACGCCGTGGATCCATATCGATATGGCCGCTGACGCGATGGTCAGTTCAGATACCGGTATTCACCCGGCAGGGCCAACCGGCTTTGGTGTGCGCTTGTTAACCGAGTGGGTTCACAAGTTAGAAAACTAAGTAACTTTAGGTCTCAAATAAAAAGGCACCCGCCAATAGGTGCCTTTTCTATATCTACAACAACGCCCAGCGGATAAGGCCGCCGACTAAAGTGACAGCCAGCACACCCAGGCACCACAAACCGACAAACCACAGCCACTTTTTAAGTACCGGTTTCATCAGTCGTGATACCCGCTGTTCGGGTCTACCTTACCTCTGAACACCCAATAGGTATAACCCGTGTAGGCAAAGATAATCGGCAAGAGCACCACGGCGCCAGCCAGCAGAAACTTCAGGCTGTTTTCAGGCGCGGCGGCCTGCCACAAAGTAATGCTGCGCGGTACCAGGTAAGGGAAAATACTGACCGCAAACCCGGCAAAAGACAGAAGAAACAGCCCCAGGCCCCACAAATACGGCCGCCCTTCCTGCCGTTTTTGTAACGATCGCAGTAAGCCCAGAGTAATAACCACCAACAATACTGGTAACACCCACAAGCCAACCGATGCGGGGTAAGTAAACCAACGCTCAGCAATGTAGCTGTCAACGTAAGGTAGGTATAAGCTTACAAAAGCAATGCAGGCCACTAAAAGAATAGCGCTGTACCAGCCCGCCCGATAGCTTTGACGCTGCAGGTCACCTTTGGTTTTCATGACTAACCAAGTCGCTCCCAGCATCATGTAGCCAATAACCACAGCAACACCGCAGAAAAAGCTAAACGGGGTTAACCAGTCAAACCAGCCGCCGGAATAGGCCCGGTCTGTTACCTCAATACCCTGTAGCATTGCGCCCAGCATAATGCCCTGACTCAAAGCCGCTATTAATGAACCAATAATAAAGGATAAGTCCCAAACCCCTTTTGCTCGCTTAGTTTTAAAGCGGTACTCAAAAGCCACACCACGAAAAATGAGCCCTAGAAGCATGGCAATAACCGGCATATAAAGTGCAGGCATGAGCACAGAGTAGGCAAGCGGGAACACCGCCAACAAACCACCACCGCCCAGTACCAGCCAGGTCTCATTTCCGTCCCAGACTGGCGCCACAGTGTTCATCATTACATCGCGATCTTCTTCCTTTTTGAACCAGGGGAAAAGCAATGCAATACCCAAGTCAAAACCGTCAAGCGCAACATACGCAAATACGGCGACCGAAATTAATATTGCCCAAATCAGTGCGTAATCCATAGCTTAGGCCTCCTCATCGTAAATGCGCTCAGCCGCCATTGTCGGCTTATGTTTGGCATACTCGGGAATCGTTACTTTTGCAGGATCCGCTGCCATTTTGCGCAGAATATAGAACGTACCGGCGCCAAAAACGAGGAAGTAAACCACAATAAAGGCTATCAGACTGCCTGCGACACCCGCTTTATCAATAGGAGATGCAGCATCGGCTGTGCGCAATAAGCCATAAATAACCCAGGGCTGACGACCCACTTCAGTGACTATCCAGCCAGCAATTACAGCAACAAACCCCATAGGGCCCATGAACAAACTAAAGCGCAGTAGCAGACTGTTGTCATAAAGCTTTCCGCGTAACCGCTGCAGACCTGACCATAGCCCCGCCAGCACCATCAAAAGTCCTATTCCGACCATGATTCTGAATGACCAAAATACAGTCGCTACTGGGGGCCAATCTTCACGCGGAAACTGGTCAAGACCAGTGACTTCTGCATTAATATCATGCTTAAGAATAATGCTGGCAAGGCCGGGGACTTTTAAGGCATAGTCGACTGTCGCCGTTTCCTCGTTGGGCAACCCGAATAAGTAAAGTGGTGCCTGGGCTTCAGTATCAAAGTGCCCTTCCATTGCCGCGACTTTTGCAGGCTGATGTTCCTGAGTATTTAACCCGTGAAGGTCACCGACAAAGACTTGCAGCGGCGCAACAATTAACGCCATCCACATGGCCATGGAGAACATTTTGCGTGCCGCAGCGTTGGTTTTGTCTTTTAACAAGTGCCATGCACCGACGGCACCAACGACAAAGGCCACGGTTAAATAAGCGGCCAGTAGCATATGCGCCAGCCGATACGGAAAAGAAGGGTTGAATACCACTTCAAACCAGTCAGTCACCACAAATTGGCCAACGTCATTCATGGCGTAGCCGGCTGGGGTCTGCATCCAGCTGTTTACCGATAGTATCCAGAAAGCGGAAATGGCTGTACCGACTGCAACCATCAAGGTAGCAAAGAAGTGCAGCTTTTCACCCACTTTGTTCATACCAAACAGCATGACACCAAGGAACCCGGCTTCAAGGAAGAACGCAGTCAGTACTTCGTAACCCATTAACGGTCCGATAACCGGCCCTGCTTTGTCTGAGAATACCGACCAGTTAGTACCAAATTGGTAACTCATCACAATGCCGGACACCACGCCCATACCAAAAGCAACGGCGAAAATTTTGACCCAGTAACGGAATAATTTCTGATAAACCGGATTTCTGGTTTTTAGGTATAACCCTTCAAGAACGGCTAAATAGCTGGCCACACCAATAGTAAAGGCAGGAAAAATAATGTGAAACGCAATGGTAAAAGCAAACTGGAATCGCGCCAGGAACAATGCGTCAAAACTCTCAAACATGGTAAACACCTGTTATTTCGGTTTACCTTCAGTATACGCCCTTATTGATAAAGATCAGGTGCGCTTGCAGGACAAATACTAATAATCGCCATACTTTTTGTATGGCTAATAGCCTGAGGCTGCTCTATACCTTAACCTTGGGCACTCTCACGCTAACACCCGTGAGCAAGTGCCAGGAAATAGTCCTGGCATGAGCCGCAACCTCACGCACATCGACATTTGGACCCCAAAGCTCAACATCGTCGCCTATCTGAACATCGGCAACATCTGTCACATCTATCGTCAGCATATCCATAGACACGCGCCCTGCTAAGCCTACCGCTTGCCCACGCACCATCGCTGGTGTTCCATTTTCGGCTTGGCGTGGATACCCATCCGCGTATCCCATTGCCACGGTTGCTATAAGACTTGGTCGTTGAGCTGTCCACGCACTACCGTAGCCAACCGATTCTCCTTTCTCGAGCTTATGCAACGCAATAACGGGAGCAACCAGACGCATAGCTGGTTTCAAACTAGACTGCACTTCTGTGACCGTTGACGGATTAACGCCGTACAACAACAATCCCGCCCGAACCCAATCATTGTCCTGCAACACCCACTGGGTTGCCGGGTTCAATAAGCCCGCTGAATTGTGGAAACTGCGGGCTTGGTAGCCTTTGGTACTCTCTGACAACTGGCAGAACAGTCGCTTTTGCTCTGCGTTCAGCTTATGGTCTGCGTCCGCATTTGCTAAATGCGACATGAGGGTAACACCCGCCACATTCTGGCTTGCGTTTAATCGCACCAGTGCTTGTTGCGCCTGTTCTTCAGACCAACCCAGGCGATGCATGCCTGTGTCGACTTTTAACCATACCCACAGCGGCTTATTTAACGCAGTTTGTTCAATAGCCTGCAGTTGCTGCTCACAGTGAACAACGGGGCTTAAATTATATTCTGCACACACAGCCAGCTCTGACACCGAAAAACAGCCTTCCAAAATGACCAAAGGTCCCTGATACCCAGCTTCGCGAACCGCTAACGCCTCTTCCATAAAACCAGCCGCCATACCATCAACATGTGGCTTTAACGCATTGGCAGCATGAGCAACACCATGTCCGTAACCGTCTGCTTTTACCACTCCCAGAAGCTTGCCACCCGCCATTGTTTTACGCACCCACTGAGCGTTATGTGCTATTGCTGCGGTCGATATTTCGGCGCGAGTTTGGCGGTAGTGCATGCGTTTTCCTTATACCTGCTTTGGGAACAGAGTGTCAGTTTACCGTATTTTCTGCGAACTTGAACGGAACTCTTTGCATCGCTTCGTCAGCTTGAGTAACGTAAAGCCATAACCAAAAGGAGAACAACAATGTGGTTAAAGCAATCCGTTATCGCAGGTAGCTTAGCGCTACTTTTCACTTCCGCGCCAGCTTTGGCTCAGGAAACCGCCAAAACGACCTTTCAGGCGGAAGATATTTTCCAGCTGGAATACGCCAATCAAGTCAGTATTTCACCAGACGGTAAGTATATTGCGTACATCCGCAACAGCTTCGACGACATGAAAGACAATACTCGTCGTTCATTATGGCTGATTGACACCGAAACCGGTCAACATTTACCGATTTTTGACGATGAATTTAGCTACGGTAGCCTGGCCTGGTCAAACGATGGTACCCGCCTTGCTTTTGCCTCTAACCGCTCGGAAAAGAACCAAATTCATGTGCACTGGATTAAAGAGCAGCGCACCGCCAAAGTCACTCACGTAAACAATAGCCCGGGTAGCATTAGTTGGTCTAACGATGATTCTCAGTTGGCTTTCACCATGTCGGTTAAATCTGATCCTACGCCCTTTGCTAAAAGCGTAAAGAAGCCAGCTAAGCCCAAAGGCGCTAAATGGTCCAAGTCACCTATTATTGTGGAAGAAGCTTATTATCAGCGCGACGGTAAAGGTGTTCTGGAGCCGGCGCATACACAACTCTTTGTGGTTCCGGCTGAGGGTGGCACTGCTCGCCAGCTGACCGACGGCCCTTATCGACATGGCGGCCCCTTAGCCTGGGCAGAAGACGACAGCCAAATCGTATTTTCCGGCAACCGCTCTGAAGACTGGGCGTATCAGGTGAATGAAAGTGACCTTTACAGCGTCAACCTGAGCTCAAAAGAAGTGGCGCAGGTCACTGACAAACCCGGCCGCGAGTCGTCACCGCAGTTCTCTCCTGACGGCGAGCGTCTGGCTTACTTACACAGCTCTAACGAGCCGGTGCCTTACCATAAGTCACAATTGTGGGTCATGGACTGGAGCAAGCGCTCCGAAACTGAATTACAAGCCGATTTTGACCGTTCCTTTGGCTCACCTCAATGGACGGGGAATGACTCATTAGCCGTTTCCTACACCAACGAAGGTAAGACCGTAGTCGCTGACGTTACGTTGAGTAATGAAATGACGAAGCGGGTCAACGATGTTTCCGGCACTTACGTAAGTCGTCCATACACCATGGGGGCTTTTAGCGCGTCCCAAACCGGCGCCATAGCTTACACCAAAGGGTCGGCCTACCGCCCCGCCGATGTCGGTTATCAGCCGCGAGGCGGCGAAGCCGTGCAATTTACCCAGTTGAATGAAGATCTGCTCGGTCATCGCAAGCTGGGCAAAGTTCATGAAATTCGCTATGAGTCGCGCTACGACGGACAAGAAATTCATGGTTGGTACATTACTCCGCCAAATTACGATGAAAGCAAAGAGTACCCTCTATTGTTAGAAGTGCATGGTGGTCCGCACCTGTCTTACGGCCCTCATTTTGCCGCAGAACACCAGCGCTACGCTGCCGAAGGCTATGTGGTGCTGTATGTGAATCACCGCGGCAGCACCTCATACGGTAAAGACTTTGCCATGCTGCTGGATGGTAATTACTCGTCACCTTACGACTTCGCTGACCACATGAGCGGGATCGATTTGCTGATTGATAAAGGCATTGCTGACCCTAATAACCTGTTTATTGCCGGAGGTTCGGCCGGTGGTATTGCCACCGCCTACGCCGTAGGACTGACCAACCGTTTTAACGCAGCGGCAGCGACAAACCCGGTTATTAACTGGGTAAGTAAAGTACTGACCGCCGACAGCTCTATTGGTCAAATCACGAACCAGTTCCCGGGTATGCCATGGGAAGAGCTGGAGCACTACTGGCAGCGCTCACCGCTTTCAATGGTCGGCGACGTTGAAACACCGGTCCTGCTGTTCACGGGCGAGAACGATCGCCGCACACCCATATCGGAAACCGAGCAGTTCTATCAGGCCCTGAAACTACAAAAAGTGGACACCGCTATGGTGCGTGTGCCCGGTGCCTCCCATGGGGTGACCGCCCGGCCTTCAAATATGATTGCCAAAATAGAGCATGCACTGGCCTGGTTTGAGCAATATAAGAAATGAAACTAGCCACTTTAGGCCCTGCGGGCACCTTTTCGGAGGTTGCCGCAGGGCTTTATCAACCAAACCAACAGCATTACATTCAATTACTAGACAGTTTAGTGAGCTGTCTGGATGCGGTGGGCCAGGAATGTGATGCCGCAGTGGTTCCGAAACACCTGAGCTGTCCGGAAGGACTGCAAATGCTCAAGAGTGATATTGCAGACAACCCACACAACGAAACGCGCTTCGTGGTATTATCAGCCACATCCGAAGAGCCGGAATTCGATAAAGATAAGCGCTGGAAAAGCAGTTTGCTTTTGATTGATGACAACGACCATCCGGGCTTGTTAGTCGATAGCTTACAGGTTTTTGCGCGACAGCAAATTAACTTAACCTCGATTGTATCGCGTCCGGCCGGACGCCAGTTTGGTGACTATCATTTCTTTATCGACTTTGATGGACACCGCAGTGAAGCAGGTGTCGCTTCGGCTCTTAAAGAATTGGCCGCGATGAACAACATTCACTGGCTGGGTTCTTACCCTGCCGCAGAAATAGGAAAGCAGTAATGTCTCTGGAAGTCATAAAACACGAACCGGCAGGCACAGCCGATGCCGTTATCATTTGGTTGCATGGCCTGGGAGCCTCGGGCAATGACTTTGTCCCTATGACCGAACACCTGAAATTTGCCAACGCGCAGGTTCGCTTTTTATTTCCGCATGCTCCCCAAATGCCGGTGACCATCAATCAGGGCATGGTGATGCCGGCCTGGTACGACATTACGGATATGAGTATTGACCGTCAGATTGACAGCACACAACTGCGCGAGTCAGCGGCCAAAGTGCACGCGATGATCGACGAGCAGGTTGCCCAGGGCATCGACAGTAAACGCATTATTATTGCCGGATTCTCTCAAGGCGGTGCCGTGGGTTATGAAGCCGCTTTAACCTATCCGAAACCGCTGGCGGGTTTAATGGCGCATTCTACGTACTTTGCCACCGCCGGTGATATTCAGGTTAATGAAGCCAATGCACAGTTGCCAATTTTGGTTCAGCACGGTACTCAGGACCCAGTGGTTCCGGAAGTTCTTGGTCAGAAAGCCTGTGCAATTTTGAAAGAGAAAGGGTTTTCAGTGACGTATCAAACCTACCCAATGCCACACTCGCTGTGCTTAGAGCAGGTTCAGGATATGCAGAAATGGCTGGATGAGCGGTTTTAACCGCTCATCGCAACGGGCGCTAACTCGCTAACAGTTGCAGTTTATCCGCCCAGGTTGAGGCTAAATTCTCGCCCCGCTCAAACGAATCAATCATAATATTCACATGGCCCACTTTACGACCAGGTCGCGCATCCTTGCCATACCAATGACATTCAGCGGCCGCCGCTTCCCATAAAGCTTCCGGAATACCCGCAACGCCAATCACGTTCACCATTAAGGTGGGGGCTATCAGTAAGTCGGGCAGCGGTAAACCGGTAATAGCACGAATGTGCAGGTTGAACTGGTCACAATTAGCGCCACTCATCGTCCAGTGCCCGGAGTTGTGAACCCGCGGAGCCACTTCGTTCACCAGCAAATGTTGGTTTTCGCCTTCACCAACGACAAAGAACTCAATCGCTAATACGCCCACGTAATCCAGCGCGTCGGTCAGCTTCTTATGATGCTCTTTGGCTAACGCCTCAAGCTCTTTAGAAAAGTGTTCTGCGCCCGCCAAACTATAAGACAAAATGCCCTGTGTATGAACATTTAAGGTCAGCGGAAAGCAGCGTTGTTCACCCTTGTGCGAACGGGCACCAACAACCGACACTTCGTCGGTAAAGTTAATCATGTCTTCAACAATACCCGGGCGTTGCCCTGCCTCTTCAGCGACAGCGGCAATGTCCTCGCCCGGCTTCCAGCGCCACTGGCCCTTGCCGTCGTAGCCGCCTTTCGCCGACTTAATGACAACCGCATGGTTGCAGCCTTCTAAAATAGCCGTCAGCTCAGCCACATTCTCATAAGCCTTCCAGGCCGAAGTGGGAATATCGAGTTCATCACAAAGCGCTTTTTGCGTACGACGATCAACTAAACCGTTGAAACGCTCTGCTTTTAATAAGAACTTATCGGCGGTTTTAGCAACCAGTTCTTCGCCTAAATGCTCGTGCTCCCAGGTGGTTACATCCGCCCAGTCATTCGCCTCGGCTAACGTCATTGCCAAAGGTTGTTGGCTACCTAAAGCCATCACCTTATCCAGTCGGTCACTGTATAAGACACATTCATGCCCCTGCTGAATAGCGGCTTTACCCAGCATTTGACCTAACTGCCCGTTGCCAAGGATCAAAATTTTCATTTTGGCAGCTCCAAATCTGAGTTAGCCATCACTTTTTCTTTCTGCGCTTTGCGGAATTCATGTATGCGTTTACGCACTTCGCTGTCAAAGCTGCCAATAACCTGAGCAGCCAACAAGCCCGCATTGGCCGCACCGGCGTCACCAATCGCCAGAGTACCAACAGCCACACCTTTAGGCATTTGCACAATAGACAATAAACTGTCTAAACCTTTTAACTGCTTGCTTGGAACCGGCACACCAAACACCGGAATGGCCGTATAAGCCGCCAGCATACCCGGTAAGTGAGCAGCGCCGCCGGCGCCGGCTATAACCACAGGCACTCCGTCTTGCTCGGCTTGTTCCATCGTCGACTTAAGTAAGTCCG
>Ga0208471_1000205_pt1 | contig 24528 bp, 22 predicted proteins | sample DeeseametaMP0441_FD_184210 | JGI IMG/M metagenome (GOLD analysis project Ga0208471, IMG submission 184210) | Marine microbial communities from the Deep Atlantic Ocean - MP0441 (SPAdes) | ecosystem: Environmental > Aquatic > Marine > Oceanic | place: East of Rio de Janeiro, Brazil, South Atlantic...
AACCGCCGTTCTTTTTTTCAGATCAGGCGGTCATTGTGCCTCAGGTGGGTCAATTTTAAATTGCCGTTAGTGGGTCAGTTTTACATTGCCGGTGACATACAGAGTCTGCGTCACCTATTGATATTATCTCAGCCGACCAGCTGGTTGATACCGGCGCAACTGAGCTGGGTAAAGCTCTGCAAATGAGTGCTCCGTCATTTAACTTCTCGTCAACGACTATTTCAGATGGTTCGGACATTATCCGTCCGGCAACTTTACGAGGCTTAAACCCTGACCAGGTATTGGTTTTGGTGAACGGTAAGCGCCGTCACCAGCAAGCGTTGGTGAACGTACAGGAAACTATTGGTAAAGGCTCCGCAGGATACGACATTAACGCCATTCCAATTACAGCGGTTGAGCGTGTGGAGATTCTTCGTGATGGGGCTGCGGCTCAGTACGGCTCTGATGCTATAGCCGGTGTTATTAACATTACTCTGAAAAGCTCTGAGGGCGGCAGTATTTCTGCCGAAGTGGGTCAAACCTATGAAAAAGACGGTGAAGTAAATACTGTTGGTATTAACTTTGGTAAAGAGTTTGATAAGGGTTTCTTCAACGCAACGTTAGAATACCGTGACCGCGGCATGACCAATCGAGCTTCGCCGGCTGAAGCATCACTTATTGGTGACTGGCTGTCGCCAAGTGGTGAGCCTGTCGTTCGTTTACACGTTGGCGACGCGGACTCTGAAAATATGTACGCCTGGTTTAACGCTGGTTACAGTTTGGGAGGTACCACTGAGCTTTATGCCTTTGGTGGTATTTCGAATCGCGACGGTGGCTCTTCAGGCTTTTTCCGTGGACGCGGGCACCCAAGAACGATAGAGGCGATTTATCCTGACGGTTTCTTACCAAAACTGGAAACAGAAGCCGATGATCAGTCCTTAGCGGTCGGTGTTCGTGGTGACCTTCCCAACGCTTGGCTATGGGACGCAAGTGTCGTTTACGGTAAAAGTGAGTTTGGATTTAACTCGTCAAATTCCGCCAACGTGAGTTGGTACTATGAGCCACACCCAGATGGCGGTATTTATGGTGAGACGCCAACGGAAGCCTTTGACGGTGAGTTAGTGTTTGAACAAACCACATTTAACTTTGATGTAAATGGTACGGTCGATGTGGCTAATGAGCTTCTTTATTTAGCCCTGGGTGTTGAACTGCGTCAGGACAGCTATCAAATTAATCCGGGCGACCCGGTATCTTGGGCTTATGGTCGAGCGAATGATCCGGATGTAGAAATATTAACGCCTTATGGGACCGTTGCAGAAGCTGGTATTCAAGGCTTTCCGGGCTTTAGTCCTAGCCAGGCGGTAGATGCTGACCGAGATAGCTACGGCGCATACGTCGATGCGGAATATTATGTCACTCCCGACTTTTTATTGGCTGGCGCACTTCGTTATGAAGACTATGATATTGCCGGTGATAATATCTCGGGCAAACTCTCTACCCGTTACGACATTGATAGCGACTTTTCTTTGCGAGGCACTGTCGCAACTGGCTTCCGGGCGCCGGGTGTTCAGCAAATATACTACAGTCAGGTTCTAACAAACGTTGTTAATGGTACTTTGGTGGAAACAGGCACAATAGCTAACGACGATGAGTTAGCACGCCAGTTAGGCATCAAAGAGTTGGAAGAAGAAACCTCGGAAAGCATCAGCTTTGGTTTAATCAAACGTTTTGATAATGGCTTTGATTTAACCATGGATGCGTACCAAATTAATATTGATGACCGTATTGTTTTGTCTGAAACTCTTACGGCCGATGTTGGTGCGGAGTTTGGTGATATTCTGGCTGATAATAACTTAGGTGCGGCTCAGTTCTTCACAAACTCAGTTGATACTAAAACCACGGGTTTGGATGTTATTGCCTCTTACCCAACTGAGTTAATGGAAGGCGAGTTAAACTTAACTGCGGCCATGAGTTTTATGAACACCGAAGTTGAACGAGTGAATTCGGTTTCATCACTAATTGCGGGTGAAGACATTTTCAATGACACACAGATCTTGCGTTTAGAAGAAGGTCAGCCTAGTGAGAAAGCAACTATTAGTGCTGACTGGTCTCGCAATGCCTGGAATGTGAATGTGGCGTTTAACTACTTCGGGTCTGTTGAGGGTCAGGCATTTACCGGCGTTAAAAAAGAATGGGGTGGTAAATGGTTGACGGACGCATCCGTTGGTTATGACTTCACTGACAATCTGAATGTCCGTATTGGCGCAAACAACCTGTTTGATACTTACCCGGACGAGTGGGGCAGCGAAGGCTCTCCATTCTCGGATGTGGGCTTCAAATACGGTTGGGAAACTTTCCCGTTTGGTATTAATGGCGGTTATTACTATGCGCGCTTGAACTATACGTTCTAAAGGATACTTTTCAAGTACTGCATAGTATAAATACAAATAAAAACGCCCCGCTTTATCGGGGCGTTTTTTATGGGCAGGTTAAACGAACAAAGCCATTAATCACCTAAGTAGGATGTCAGCATCCACGCTGTTTTTTCCTGCTCTTTAATGTAGTCGCTCATTAAGGCGTTAGTACCTTCGTCGCCCGCTTCATCTGACAGCTCAAGAATCTCACGCTGTAAGCGAATGGTTGTTTGATAACTGTCGAGAATATTGGCGACACACGCGCGACCTTCATGAACGTCTTTTACTTCCTCAATTTCGCTGTTCTTAATGTACGTTGAGTAAGCATGTTGAGGACGTTGACCTAAGGTCAGAATACGCTCTGCTATTTCATCAATTTTCAGCAGTAAGTCGTCGTAGGTTTCTTCAAACTTTGCGTGCAGTTCGAAGAAGCGCTCGCCTTTAATATTCCAGTGGAAACCACGAACGTTCATGTAAAATACTTGATAGTTCGATAGTAGCTCGTTTAGCTTGTCACCAAGTTGTTCGGCTTTTTTCTTGTCTAAACCAATAACGCTTAACTGTTTCATAAAACCCTCCTTTGTCATCGTTAAGCTTTAACCATAGTCTATTCACTGGGTTAAAGAAAGCGATGAAAACCGATGAAGCTGACAGTTAAATTCGATAACTGTCAGCTTTAGCTTACATCAAGGAGTACGCTTATGAAGCGAGTTAGATCAACTCAATGACTCAACTTTGCCGTCGCGAATGTGCTTTTCGCCGCGCGCTTTAGCAAGTTGAATTTGACGCTCGCGCTCTGCGTAACGTTCTTTTTGTTCTGGTGTAGTTTTGTCGAAACAGTGTGGGCAGCTAACCCCTTTCTGGTAGTGCTCAGACGCCATTTCCTCTTGAGTAATAGGCATACGGCAGGCATAACACTGGTCATATTCACCTTGCTCTAGTCCGTGTTTAACCGTGACACGTTGGTCGAATACGAAACATTCACCATTCCAGCGACTCGTGTCTTCCGGTACCAGCTCAAGGTATTTCAATATGCCGCCTTTTAAGTGGTAAACCTCGTCGAAGCCCTGCTCTTTTAAGTAAGCGGTCGACTTTTCACAGCGAATGCCGCCGGTGCAGAACATGGCGACTTTCTTGTGCTTTTCCGGATCAAGATGTTCTTTTACATACTCTGGAAACTCGCGAAAGGTATCGGTTTTAGGGTTTACTGCGCCTTCAAATGTGCCGACGGCATACTCGTATTCATTACGGGTATCAATAACCAGTACTTCCGGGTCAGAAATCAGGTCGTTCCACTTTTCCGGCTCAACGTAGGTGCCAACCGTGTTCTTAGGATCGACCCAGTCGACGCCCATAGTGACAATTTCTTTTTTGAGCTTGACCTTAGTGCGGTAGAAGGCCTGCTCGTCACTCGGTGATTCTTTGTGATCAATGTCAGCAAAACGTTCATCTGAACGTAGATAAGCTAAGACGTTATCGATGGCTTCGCGGGTACCGCAAATAGTACCGTTAATGCCTTCTCGAGCCAGCAGAAGGGTGCCTTTTACGTCGTTGTCGATAAGGGTTTGATAGAGTGGTTCGCGAATTTGCTCATAGTCATTGAGCTCGACAAACTTATACAATGCCGCACAAATGTACATATCGTGTTACCTTTTTCAGCGGTTCGGAACGTAAATCCGAAGCCTTGTTTGGAAATAGTCGATTTAAAAATCGAGCGCGAATTATACGTATTGATCCAGATCAGCGCAAACCGGGAGTCGAAGCCAGTGGTCAGTGAGTCGTTATTTTATGGGTTAGTGTTGCTGTCTGCGGCAACGTCGTTATTAAGTGCGGTAGCCGGTGCTGGGGGCGGCGCGGTATTAATAGGCGTTATCGCGTTGGTGCTGCCCGGCAGCGCCGTTATTCCGGTTCATGGTTTAGTACAAATGGGCTCGAACGTAGGGCGGGCAGCTTTGTCATGGCGACATATTCACTGGCCGACTATTGCTTGGTTTGTGCCTTTTGGATTGCTGGGAACCTTCCTGGGAAGCCTGTTACTGGTTCAGTTACCTACAGAAATACTGCAAATTACCATTGGCCTGTTCCTGCTATGGCTAACCTGGGGGCCTAAATTACCGCAAAGCTTGTCCGGGCGTGCGGGTCTTGTCGGCGGGGGCTTGTTAACGGGGTTTTTAGCATTATTTGTTGGCGCGTCAGGACCTTTGGTGGCGGCCTTCGTAAAAGCCCGGTTCAGCGAGAGAATGCAAACCGTGGCTACCTTTGCTGCGGTTATGACTTTTCAGCATGGTCCTAAAGCCATTGTTTTTGGTATGGCTGGCTTTGTTTTTAAAGACTGGCTGCCTTTAATTGGAGCAATGATAGCGGCTGGTTTTGTCGGTACCTGGATAGGTTTGCACTGGCTCAAAAAAATAACGAACCAGCGCTTTGATCAACTATTCCGAATGATCATTACCTTGCTGGCGCTGCGTTTGCTTTGGGTCGCGCTTGAGGCGCTTATCCCAACGTTGTCTGGCGTAGCGACGTAGGCTGGCAATGTTGTCAGTTTCATCCATTATTGGCGTGCCCAAAATGGTTTCGATAATATCTTCCAGGGTAATAAGTCCTAACCAACTGCCATGCTCGTCATAGACTAACGCCATGTGTTGCCGTGTGGATATAAGGTGGCTCATTAAGGCTTCGACACTCACGGTTTCGGTAACGACTTCAACCTGGCGAACAATGTCGAGAATAGGTGTTCCTTCGTCGGCGTCAAAAACATCGCTGCGGAACAGAATGCCGTGAGGCTCTTCTTCGGCGTCGATGACCGGGTAACGGGAAAATGGGAGCTCACGAATCTTTTGACTAACGGCCATAATGTCTTCGTCAGGCCGTATGGACTCGCAAACCGTTCGCGGTGTCATAACTTCCTTAACCCGAATGTCGTGAAGGTCAAGAATGTTTAAAATAACACGTCGCTCGTCCGCATCCAGAGCTTTTTCCTCATGACCAATGGTTGCCATGGCTTTTATCTCAGAGCGCACGTCAATTTCTTCTTCCCCACCGCCAATACGTTTCGTTATTTGGTCTGACAGCCAAATAAATGGCTTTAATGTCAGAATCATGAAGTTAAGCGTGGGCGGAAGCCAGGGAGCCAATGGACGCCAGAATTTAGCCCCAATGGTTTTCGGAATAATTTCGGATAAAATGAGGATGAGTAACGTCATAACTGCAGACGCAACGCCCAAATAACCATCGCCAAACACAACACCGACCTGCGCACCGACACCGGCAGCACCAGCGGTATGAGCTACCGTATTTAAGGTTAAAATAGCGGCTAAAGGCTTATCGATACCATCTTTTAGTTTGCGCAGCTGTTTGTGTGTTTTAGGACGAGACTCTTTCAGTTGTGCAATATAGCTAGGTGTCACCGATAGTATTGCGGCCTCCAAAATTGAGCAAATAAAAGACACGCCTATGGCTAAAAACGCAAAAAGTATAAGAAGAGTCATTGGGCTCCGGTTGAATTGGTTTTAGTTACAAGAATTGTATCAACAATATAACAGAAACCGCAGCAATAAGTATGGACCAGCCGGCAGGGCCTGAGTAACGTTGCCACACGTCTTCTGCTTGCGGACCTAACCAGGCAACCAATGCTGCCAGGACATAGTATCGTAAGGCTCTGGCAATGCCGGCAGATAATAAAAATAGAGTTAATGGGTACTGGCCAGCCCCTGCGGCTAGCATCGCAACTTGAAACGGAACTGGGGTAACGCCAACAACAAATATTGACCAGAAGCCATTGTTTTCGAGCGTTTCCTTAAATTCAGCGTACTGTTCCTGAGCCGATAAATAGTCAATGAACCATTGTCCTACGGTGTCAAATAAAGCATAGCCAATGTAGTAGCCACCAACCGAGCCCGCCATAAAGCCAGCTAACGCCACAGACGCAATAAGCCAAATGCGATCTCGCTCAAGCAGCATGTAAGGAACCAAAATAAGCTCTAACGGGATAGGCAGAATAGTGGCTTCTAATGCTGACAGAAAAAACAGAAGCACTAGCGAATGCGGTGAGTTAGCCAGCTTTATATACCATTTTTCACGGGTTGATGTGGTCGCCATAAATGGGTCAAGCAAATAGTTTCGATTGAGTGTATCGTTGCAGTGTAACCCGATTTTTTTGCAAATAGGGATCGAACCCGTTAAAAATTACGTAAATTTGGCTTTAAACCCTAAGCAGAACAGACTTTTAAGGTAAAACTGATGAAATATCGTGGTAGTCCGGCGTTTTCTCACCGCCAAGCTGACAAAATTGGTGTGCTTGTCACTAACCTAGGCACCCCAGAAGCGCCGACTAAAAAAGCGCTAAAGCCCTACTTAAAAGAGTTTTTGTCTGACCCTCGGGTGGTAGAAGTACCACGGTTACTTTGGTCGTTAATTTTAAACGGCGTTATTTTGCGCATTCGGCCAAAGCGCTCAGCAGAAGCCTATAAAACGGTCTGGACAGATCGGGGTTCACCGCTTTTATTTCATACGGAAGACCAGGCCAAAGGCATAGAAGCAAAATTGAAAGAAACCTGGGGTGAGGATATTGTTGTCGACTTTGCCATGCGTTACGGCAGCCCGGCTATTTCGGAGGCCGTGGAGCGCATGATGCAAAAAGGTGTGCGGAAGTTGCTGGTTCTGCCGCTTTATCCGCAGTACAGTGCATCAACTACGGCTTCGACGTTTGACGCGTTGGCAAAAGATTTCACTCAGCGACGCTGGTTGCCCGAATTACGTTTTGTGACCCACTATCATGATTACCCTCCTTTTATTGAGGCGGCCGCTAAGCGTATTGAGCGTCACTGGAATGAGCATGGGCGTGCTGACAAATTACTGTTCTCCTACCATGGCATACCGCTGCGATACCTGAAAAATGGTGATCCGTATCATTGCGAATGCTATAAAACCTCGCGGCTGTTGGCAGAACGACTCGGTTTGAACCAAGATGAGTATTTAACCACTTTCCAGTCGCGGTTTGGTCGCGAAGAGTGGTTGCAGCCATATACTGACATGACCATGAAAGCCTTACCGAAAAAAGGCGTTAAATCGGTACAGGTTTTTTGTCCGGGGTTCAGTGCTGACTGCCTGGAAACTATTGAAGAAATTGGTGAAGAAAACCGCGAGTACTTTATGGAAAACGGCGGAGAGCGCTATGAATACATTAGTGCATTGAATGCAGAGCCTGATCATATCGATGCATTAACAGAGTTGGTGAACACTCACTTGCAGGGTTGGTCAGTTGAAGAAGTGAATGAACAGCGTCAGGAATTAGCGAATAAAGTAGAAAAGCAAACATTGCCTTATAGTGAGAAAGGACAATAAAAGTGGCAAGCGGTAATTCTTTTGGAAAGCCCTTCATGTTCATTGCGTGGGGGCTGGCAATTGCTCTATTAGTTTGGTTTTTTCAAGACCAGTTACAGGAGCAGTTTAATCCGAACTCACACATTCAAAGTCATAGAAACGGTGGGGATGTGACCGTTGTCCTCGAGCAAAATCGTATGGGACATTATGTGGCCAGAGGTAAAATAAATGGCCAACAGGTGACCTTTCTTTTAGACACCGGAGCGACATTGGTCGCGGTTCCTGAAGGGCTTGCAAGTCAATTAGGTTTGCAAAAAGGGCGGCAAGGCATGTCACAAACGGCAAATGGCCGGGTTGTTACCTATCGAACGGAAATTGATACGTTGGAACTGGGTGATATACGCCTCAATAACGTTGACGCGTCTATTACGCCGGGTATGGACGGAAACGTTATCCTTTTAGGAATGAGCGCATTAAAAGAATTTGAGTTAACTCAAAAAAACGATACGCTTAGGTTAACGTATTAAAACGAATCACATTTATAGGAAGAATGAATTATGCATAAGTTGTTTATTGGAATGGCAGCGGTTGCCTTCAGTGCTACCAGTTTTGCTCAGCAGTCAGGATTAGAGGCGTGTGCCGAAATTGAGGACTCTTTAGAGCGTTTGGTGTGTTACGACAATTTAGCTAAGAAAGAACAGTCTGGGGAGCGAAAACGTCAAGACAGAGAGCTTCCGGAGCAGGCCCGTAAAGGCAAGCAGAAAGCGGCTGAAATGAGAGAACAAGCGCAAGAGCGCCGCGAACGTGCAAGTGACCGCTTTGGGTTTGAGCATAAAGAGAAAGAAGAAACTGAAGACGAGCGCGTTAACGTGACTCTGGCCGAGCGCGAGGAAGGACCTTACGGAAAGTGGCGTATAACTTTAAAAAATGGTCAGGTTTGGAAGCAGACGGACAGTGGCTATTTTTCCTGGGAAGGAGACGCTTACTACATTGAACGCGGTGCACTTAACTCATTCTTCTTTGGGCGTGAAGGTTCTAATCGTCGCATGCGAGTTCAGCGCGTTAAATAAGCGCCAAAGGAATGTGAGTCATGCAGGATAATTTGCTGGAGTACTCGTGGGTTGCAACAGGAGTGGTTTTAGCGCTCCTGGCCGTTACGATACTCTGGCGAGTGTACCTGCATTACTCGCACAAAAAGTCGTATCAACCGGGACAATTGATAAAGGCGCAGTACGATGCGTTAAACTCTCTCGTTCAGCAAAAGCCAGTTGCTAATAAGCTGGAAGATATTTGTCACCTTATAGAGTCGCAAATTGATGGGGCGTTATGCTCGGTCATGTTAAAGCGTGACAACTCCAACAGCCTACGTGCAGCGGCAGGCCCGTCTCTACCCCGACCATTTGTCAGTGCATTACAGGATCTTGAAATAGCTGACGGTGTCGGCGCCTGCGGTACCGCGGCCGCACTTGGGCAGTCAGTTATTGTAAGAGATATGCGGCTTGACGAGCGGTTTGAGGCGTTTTTAGAACTTATTGATGAACATAACCTTGTTGCGTGCTGGTCTCATCCGATATTTCACGCCAGGGAAGAGCGAGTAATAGGGACTTTTGCTGTTTATTTTCGCTCCCCCAAACTTCCAACAACGCTCGACTTAGAGTTTTTGGTGCGTACTCGCGACTTGGTGGCGTTGGTAATCGAGCAGCAAGAGCTGGCGCTGCAACGCGAAAAAGTGGAGCAGCATCACAAGTCGCTATTTGCGTATAACCCTCAACCTGTTTTCACCATGGACTCTGACGGTCGTTTTATTTCGATTAATCGGGCCGGCTGTGAGCTTTTGAAGCTTCATGAGCACGAGTTAATTGGTCAGCATTATGAACTAGCGGTAGTCGAAGAAGACAGAGAGCGAACGAAAGAGCATTTCGAAGAAGCCAAACGCGGTAATGCTCAGTCTTACGAAATAAAAGTGGCCGATAAACTGGGCCATATTTACTACTTAGATATAACTAATACCCCAATTATTATTGACGGGGAAGTGACCGGTGTGCACGGCATAGCACGCGACCGAACAGAACAACGCAAGAGTGAAGCTCAACTAAAAGTTCTTGAAAGTGGTATAGAAGCGAGCGTTAACGGCGTTGTGATTAGTGATGCGAATAAGCCAGGCTTTCCAGTAACCTACATTAATCCTGCTTTTACGAAACTGAGCGGATACAGCTTTGATGAAATGGTTGGTCGCAGCTGCCGAATTTTGCAGGGTAAAGACAGCGACAGGAAAACGGTTCACGAAATAAGAAAAGCCCTGCATGAGCGAAGACAGGTTAAAACGGTTATTAAGAACTACCGCAAAGATGGCTCGACCTTTTGGAATGAGTTACTGATATCTCCTGTCAAAAATCGAGCTGGGCAGGTTACGCATTTTGTGGGACTTCAAAGCGATATTACCGAGCGCATTAACAAAGAGGAAACGCTTGAGTTTAATGCAACCCACGATACGTTAACGAACTTACCTAACCGAAAAGCGCTTGAAAAGCATTTAGCCTCGGCTTTAGAAAGCGAAGAAAGTGCGGTTTATGTGTTGTTTATTGATCTCGACGGCTTTAAACCGGTGAACGATAGTTTGGGTCATTACTTGGGCGACCAGGTGTTGATTGAAACGGCTGACCGCCTGAAAAATGTTGTATTGGGTCCTAACTTATTGTGTCGATTTGGCGGTGATGAGTTTGTTGCTGTTATTGAGAATGCCAGTAACAAAGAGCAAGTTGCTGCGTTTTGTCAGGAAATATTGAGTGTTTTCGAGCAGCCGTTCCAGATTGAAGGTAAGTCAGTATCGCTGTCTACGGCTATCGGCGTGGCGTCTAACCTGGCTGCTTTTAATCATCCCATGGAGCTTATTCAACGTGCTGACGTGGCAATGTACGAAGCTAAAAAACGCGGTGGTAACTCATGGCTTTGGTATGAGTCTAAACTCGATGAACGCTTGAGCTTCCACGTCGCCTTACGTACCCAAATTCAAGAAGCGCTTCAGCATGAACAGTTTGAGTTATTCTACCAGCCTATTATGACGGCGGCAGGCCGTATTGCTGGCGTTGAAGCATTGATACGCTGGCAACACCCGGAGCGGGGATATATTTCACCTGCCGACTTTATTCCGGTAGCCGAGCGCACAGGTCAAATTGTTCCTATTAGTGACTGGGTGTTGCGGCAGGCATGTCGTGATCTCGAAAGGTTAAAGCCCTATGGCATTGGCTCTATGTCCGTTAACTTTTCACCTATTCAGTTTTATCGCGATGACTTTATTGAGAAGGTTAAAAGCACGCTGAAACGTTATGAAATTCAACCGGGTGAGCTGACAGCAGAAATCACCGAAAACGTTTTGGTGCACGACACTCAACGAATTACCGAACTGTTAGAGCAACTCAGGGAGCTGGGTCTCGATGTCGCCATTGATGACTTTGGCAGTGGCTTCGCCAGCCTCAGGTATCTGAACTCGTTGCCGGTCAATAAGTTAAAAATAGACCGAAGCTTTACTGAGAATATCAATGAGAACGCACAAAACGCCGCTATTACACGCGGTATCTTGAAAATGGTCAAAGACCTGCATATACAGGTTGTAGCAGAAGGTGTGGAGACAGAAGCCGAGTTTGCTTTCCTGGCTGAGCAAGGTTGTGATTACATGCAGGGGTATTTGTTCTGCAGGCCAAAACCGCTGGACGAACTGCTCGAATGGGCAGAACGCCAGCAGTCATTAGAAAACGAACTCTAACGTTATTTAATGTCTGTTAGACGCAGGTAAGGCTTCACGGTTTTCCAGCCTTGTGGGAACTTCTCTTTAGCGTCTTCATCGCTGACATTGGGACGAATAATGACAGAGTCGCCAGGTGTCCAGTCAGCAGGACAGGCTACTTCTTCGCGATCAGTTGTTTGCAATGCATCAATCACGCGCAGAATTTCGTTGAAATTACGGCCAACCGTCATTGGGTAGGTCATAATGAGGCGAATTTTCTGATTCGGGTCGATAATAAATACCGAGCGAACCGTTGCTGTGGCACTTTCGTTCGGGTGAATCATGTCGTATTTTTGTGCCACTTCCAGCTCTTTGTCGGCAACAATTGGAAACTCCAGAACGGTATTCTGAGTTTCGTTAATATCGTTTATCCAGCCTTTATGTGCGTCAACTGAGTCAGTCGATAAGCCCAGTGGTTTCACATTGCGCTTTTCAAATTCCGGCGCTAATTGTGAGGTGCGACCCATTTCTGTTGTACAGACCGGGGTGTAGTCGGCCGGATGGCTGAAGAAAAAGACCCAAGAGCCTTTGGCCCAGTCGTGAAACTTAATGGGGCCTTCTGTAGTATCGATAGTAAAATCCGGGGCGGTATCGCCAATACGTAATGTCATGTTGTTGCTCCTAAAGTGTCTTTTTGAGACGAAAGTCGATAACCTTTAAATAGTAGCCGATTAACCGCTTTGCAAGGCGGTTAACTTATAATCTTTTTTTCTACATTAGACGGTTGAGTTATTAGTAGGAGTTGCTTTTGTCCTTAGTCGTGTTTTTGCCGCTGGTGGTTTGGGTTGTGCTGGGATTTTTTGCCCCGACAGTGTTGGCTGACGTCATCTTGCCTGTGCCTGAAAGTGTTATAGCGTCTTTAGGGTTAGTAACCCTCATTGCCGGGTTTTTCAGGCAGTGGCAATGGCTTTACTGGTGTGCCTGGACCGCAGGCTTTTACGCGTTAATTCAATTGGGTTTACAGCAGCCACTGAGCCAGCAGCATGTTTCTGTTTTGTATGAAGCGCTGCCTGTTTGGCTGTCGCTAACGGCGTTGCTGTTGGTGTTTATAAAATTGCCGGTGTTACTTTCACCGAGAGGCTTCTTGTTACTTGCCGCAGTTGGTTTGTCGCCATTGTTATTGCTAACAGCGCCGGTGGCTGCTGCTTTGGCTATTCTTAACCCAACCGAAATGTTAAGCCTTTCTGGTGAGTTGCCAGGTATCGGCTTAGCGTTGTGGATGATAGCAATGGGCGGTATTTGGGCGACCGTTCTTCTTTATAAAAACGCATCGGCATTTCGGTGGAGTCAGTTAGTCGCCTGGTTGGCTTTCATGATCTTTGTTCTTGGCATTGAACAAACTGATGCTTCGACTTGGGCCGCACTCGCCATTTCCGGCGGTCTGCTGTTGGCTCTGGCTGACCGAATGTTAAAGCTAGCATACATAGATGAGCTAACCGGGTTACCGCAACGCCGGGCGCTCATGAGTGAATTGCAGCATTTACGCAAGCGCAGTGCCGTATGCATGCTGGATGTTGATCATTTTAAAAAATTTAATGACCGCTACGGGCACGAAGTGGGCGACCAGGTACTTCGGTTATTAGGCAGCATATTAAAGAGCGTTAGCGGTTTCAAAGCCTACCGCTACGGGGGAGAGGAGTTTACTCTGGTGTTTTCACACAATAACGAAGAAAAACTGAAAGATGTGTTGGAAACCGTTCGCTCAAAAGTGGCTAATTATCCACTCACATTGAGAGACCCATCAAGACCTGAAACAACAAGCAAAGGCAAAGAAAAGCGAGGCAAGCAAAGTAACAAAAAGGCCGTTAAAGTGACTATCAGCTTAGGCGCAACGACTAAGCTACCAACCGATACCCCCGATAGTATTCTCAAGCGGGCGGATGAATACCTCTACGCCGCGAAAAAAGCCGGGCGGAATCGGGTTGTTCTGAAAAACTAAGAAGCGCTTGGCGATCTAAATTTAACGGAGTACGTTAAAGAGATAAGTTTCAAATTACAGAGGCGCACATGAGCTATATAAAAGACACTATCGAGACTTTAAAGCAAACCAGCCCTGCGCAGTCAGAGTTTTATCAGGCAGTGGAAGATGTACTTGAGTCGATAGAGCCTTTGTTGGAAGAGCGCCCGAAGTATCGAGAGCAGGCTATTATTGAACGTTTGGTTGAGCCGGAGCGGCAAGTGATGTTTCGCGTGCCCTGGGTCGATGACAACGGCCAGATACAGGTCAATAAAGGCTACCGTATTGAATTTAATTCGGCATTAGGTCCTTACAAAGGCGGTTTGCGTTTTCATCCAAGCGTTAATGCCGGAATTATTAAGTTTCTTGGGTTTGAACAAATTTTTAAGAACGCTCTGACAGGCCTGCCTATTGGTGGGGGTAAAGGCGGTTCAAACTTCGACCCTAAGGGAAAATCAGACGCTGAAATCATGCGTTTCTGCCAATCGTTTATGAGCGAACTGTATCGCCACATTGGGCCAAATACAGATGTGCCTGCTGGGGATATTGGTGTCGGAACACGGGAAATCGGCTATCTGTTTGGCCAATATAAACGCTTAGCGAATCGATTCGACGGTGTTCTTACGGGGAAAAGCACGCTCTGGGGTGGCTCCTTTGTTCGTAAAGAAGCGACGGGTTATGGCGCGGTGTATTTTGCGGAATGCATGCTGGACGATAAAGACGATTCATTAGAGGGTAAACTTTGTCTGGTATCGGGCTCCGGTAATGTCGCTATTTATGCCATGGAAAAGCTCTACGAACTTGGTGCGACACCAGTAACTTGCAGTGACTCAAGTGGCACCATTTACCATGACAGCGGCATCGACTTAGACTTAGTAAAACGCATAAAAGAAGAGCAAAATGGGCGTTTAGAGGAGTATTTAGAGACTCATAGTAACGCCGAGTACACTCCAAGAGATGATTATCCGGAAGATGGTCATACCGTCTGGCGTTATAAAGGTGACATCGCACTTCCGTGCGCGACTCAAAATGAGCTGACGGAAAAAGACGCCCAAGCCTTACTGGAAAACGGATGCCGATATGTTGTGGAAGGCGCTAATATGCCTTCAACTCAAGCCGCTGTCGACTTGTTCATTGAAAGCAATACCGCTTACGGTCCGGGTAAAGCTGCGAATGCGGGAGGAGTCGCTACCAGTCAGCTGGAAATGGTGCAAAACGCCAGTATGTTGCGTTGGACCTTCGAAGAAGTGGATGAAAAGCTCAAAGGCATTATGCGTAATATTTTCAAAGACGCGAAACGCACCGCCGAGGAATTTGGCCATCCGTCAAACCTGGTACTGGGTGCCAACGTAGCCGGCTTCCGTAAAGTTGCTGATGCTATGATTGAACAAGGTGTGGTTTAAAAGGAATTGAATAGGGTGGTCAGCAGTGACCACCCTATTATGAAACTCAAATTATTGAGTCTCCATGGTTTGATGAAACTCTGCGAGATCCTCCACAACCGTTTGATTCGGTAAGTCTGCATAAGGCTCGTCTGCGAACTTCGTGCCGCGGAGCTGCACGGAAATACGGGCAGAGTCTGGATTCATTAAAGTATCCTGATAGAACGCTTTAGCGTCAGCCAGTGTCGTGTTCTCGACGGCTTTAATCAGCTGCTCTTTACTGTCAAAGTCATAACGTTCAAGCGCTAAGTCTGACAGTATTGGAGCGACCTCTTCGCGCATATTCTTCGGCGTTTCTTTTAACGTTACCAGCGCACTTTGTTTTAATTGAGCGAACTCGTCTTCGGTCATTGCTTCAAGCTGCGTCCAGTATTCGTCTTTGAACTTGTCAAAACGCGCTTGCATATCTGCCACGCTCTTAACCGGCGTTTGAATGTATAGACCAAAGCCTGCGTAATGGTCAAGCGATGGGGCAAAAGCGCCGACGGCATAAGCCAGCTGTTCTTCGGTACGCAAGGTATCAAAGGCTGCCGTGCGGAAGTGGCTTTGCAATACTGTCCCCGCTGCCTGAGCTTTGAAACCTGGCTCTGGATGAATGTGTGCATCGACTAAAGCGACGTCGGCAACCTCGAGATCTTTGCGCAATACGACCGCTTTGTTTGACTGTGGCTTCCAGAATTTTGCCGTTTTAAAATCAGTGATGTTACGGTCATTGGGCAAGCTTGCTTTAACGCGCTCAGCTGCTTCTGTTAAATCGGACTTGTCGTAGTTACCAAACGCAAACACACGAATGGAGTTATTACCTAACAGAGTGTCCATATAAGCTTCTAACTCTTCATTGCTGAGCGATTGAGCCGTGTTGATTAAATCTGACTGCTCAAAACCACCCTCGCGAATTAGCTGTCCGTAAGCATCGAAGCTCTGGTAAATAGGGAATTGCTGACCTTTGTTTTTCAGTGCACGAACATAGCGATCAACGGCCTGTTTAAAGGCTTGTGGGTCAACCTCAAAGCTTAGGCTCTCAATGGCTCGCTCAAGCAACTGTGGCTGTTTATCGGTAAAGCCTGACACGGTTAATGTCATGCCCGTTGTATCGTTCAAGCTCAAGTTCATGCCGGCAATGTTTGCCTCTGTATCCAGGGCACTGACGTTCATGTTGTACAAATCTTTCCACAAAGCGCCTAGAACGTTCGCTTTAATATTATGCAGTGTCGCAGGGTTATTAATTTGAACGTTAAAAATGCCGCGTGGCTGGTCACTATACAGCTGGCTTGGGTATTGCCATACTTGCAGACCTTGCTCGTCAATAACCACCTGAGGCTTCTCAAACGCGTCGTTTTTCTTAACCTCGAAGCTCTCCGGCAGAAGCGTATTCACTTTAGGCAGGTTAATTGCCATTTTGGGCTCTTGTTTCCAGCTCGCAATTTCTTCGGCAGTTATGTTCGCTACTTTGTATTTGCCATCGTAGTAGTCAAGTTCGCTGTCATGCGGCTCATCCTGACTGATGTACCAAACACGCAAACGCTCAGGCGTTAATTGAGAAAGCACTGAACGAATAGCTTCAGGGTTAAACTCTTGGTATTCGTAAGGCGCACTAATAGCATATTCAGCCGGATAGTTTTGCATGGCCTCCGCAAGGTTGGAGACATAACTAAACTCGTCGCCTTTCTCTAAAAACCGGAAGCGGTTATTCAAGCTGGTTTTTATTTCATTGAAATACTTTTCGTCGACGCCTTCCGCACGGACTTTGTCGATGTATTGCATAATTAACGCGACAATATCGTCCCGCTGTTGCATGCCGCTGTCAGTCAACTCAACGTCCAGACGCATAACGCCATAGTTACCGTAGAAATTAGGCTGTGCTGATGCATTTAAACTGGCAATAAGGCCTGCTTCTTTCAGTTGCTGAGCGGGTGTGCCTGGCATTTCTGAACCTAACAAGTAGCTAACGTAACGGTTAGGCTTCACCTTAAACTGGTCTTGGTTGTTGTTTATGATGAACTCAAGCTTCAGCTGTTTAACGTCTTCATTCGGAACGTAATGAATGCGTTTTTTACCAACATCGTCAAAGTTGATTTGTGCGGAAACTTCTGGCTCGTCGATACCGTCGTCTTCAATACTGGCAAAATGCTTACGCGCTAGCGCTTCCATATCATCAAGCGAACGGTTGCTTATCATCGCCACTTTCATAATGTTTGACGAGTAAAAACGGTTATAGAAGTCGACAGTTTCCTGATGCAGCTGACTGTTTTCTTTATCGCTGAGGCTTTCAAGGTTGCCGATAAGAAAACGATTAGAAGGGTGTGAGCCAAGCAGCAAACGACCGAGTTTAAATTGACCAAAGAAGTCCATTTCACGGCGCATCGACCACTCGGCATTGACCGCATTACGCTCTTTATCCACATATTCTGGATACAGTTTAGGTGCTTTGAAAAAGTCTGAGAAGCGGTCCAGACCTTCGTCGTAAGCGTCATTGTTCACTTTGAACATATAATTAGTAACGTCGAGCCAGGTCGAAGCGTTTTGGCTGCCGCCATTATTGCTCATAAACTCGCTGTAGCCGTTGGTGTCCGGGTACTTTTCCGTACCCAGAAACAGCATATGTTCCAGGTAATGGGCCATGCCCTGTTGTGACTTAGGATCGTGCAATAAGCCCACGCCAACACTCAATGAAGCCGCTGACTTATCAACATCAGGGTCTGACACCAGCATAATTTCAATGTTGTTATCGAGTTTAAGAACGCGATAGTCACGTTTGTCGTTCGGACTTTTTATTACCTCACCGGCAACAGCGCTTTGAACGTTCGGAGTTTCTGTCACTGTTTGACCACAGCCAGCTAGCAATAAGGCAGAGCTAATAGCGCTCGCAAGTAATAACTTTTTCATATTGGAGGTCCCTTTTATTCATCTAATATCTAGATGATACTCGGGCACTCCAGAGGCTTGAAGTTATTTTGTTAGTAATTTGTAACAGAGTGTTTAAGTCAGAAAGCGAATGTGACCAATAAAGCTTCTGGCAACAGGACCGACACTATCAGCGTCTTCGAAATTCAGATAAATAGGCATAGAGCGGGTAGCGCCACGTTCGAGGTTTAAAGTCACCAAACTGCCTTCTTCAATATGCGCATTTACCGCCGATTCAGGCAGCCAGGCAAAGCCCAGGTTTTTGCGAATAAGCTCAACGGAAGTCGTTAAATGACTGACTGTCCAACGCTGTTCAGAGCCCAACCAACCAATGTCAGAGCTTTTTTCGATACCTGAGTCTCGCAGTACTATTTGACGGCTGTTCTTTAAGTCTTCGAGAGTGACAGACGTTTTTGACGCAAGTGTGTGATTGGTGCCGCATACCGCAACAAAGGTCACGTCGCTAAGCGCCTCGCTCAGTTCGTTATCGAGCATAAAGGGTGATAGTGACACGGTAGCCAGACCTTTTCGTAAAAGTTCATCAGCACCCGTTAATATGGTTTCAATAACCTCTATGTGCACCAGAGGGAACTCTTCCGAGACTTTTTCTAATGCTTCGTATAGCACTTCTTTCGGGAAAGCCTCATCGACAGCAATGCTAAGCGTGGACTCTACTCCCTCTTTCAGGTTCTGAGCGACATTTTCAAAGCGCTCAGCTTCCGACAGCAGATAATTAATACGGCGTAGTAAGAGCTTTCCGGCATGAGTTAACACTGTTTTGCGACCATCGACCTCAAACAAATTAACACCTAACTGCTCTTCCATTTTATTAACAGCATGATGAATGCTCGACTGGCTTTTGTGCACCTGCTGAGCCGCCTGCATAAAACCACCATGGTCCGCCACTGCTTTAAACATCCGCCATTGTTCGAGAGTCGATTTTGCCATTAATCCGTCTCTTGCTATATGTGTGAGCTAGGATGATATTATGCTTTGGGTGGGTTGGATAGACTTGCCAAACATTGATATTTATTCTTTAGGGCATCCAGCATAAACTTCAGCGTAAGTCTTGCCAAAGCAGCGAATAAAGCTATCAACGATACTTAAATTAGGCGGCCAAGGCACGTCGACAGGGTTTCCTTGTGCATCTCTGGGGTTAAATCCGGCGGGTTTTGGAACCATAGCCAGCTTTTCCCTGTAGGCTTTCAGTTTATTTAAATCGGACTCTAAAAACGCGATTGTTGCGTTAACGTAATGATTCCATCCGGAACCGTCTTTTTCAGCAGGTTTGGTTGCCTTCTCCATTAGCTCAATAGCGCGTTGATATTGCCCCGTTTCAGCGCGAAGTTGCCCTTCGTGCCATACCAATGTTCTCATGGCGCCTTCCGGGACTTTGTTCTTTGTGTAATAGAGGTGGATAAGATCAGCCGCTGGCTTCAGGCATTCGCCATTTTTAACTAATGAGGGCCAACCTTCGTCATAGTTTTGATCAAACGCTCTAGGGCTTAGTTCCAGCATTTTTTCTTTGTCATAACTGCACTCGGGCTCTATTGGTGCGGCATTAGCAACACCCAGAGAGAGCAGAGTAAGAGCTAAGAAGCAACTGAAGAGAAAAGTGTTGTGTGTCATTATTTCTTTTATAGTAGAACGCATAATTTAATTTCCCTATCTAAAGGCGCTGACTATGTCTGCTTTGTTAGTCACTAAAACACTCGGACTGTTTTTTATAACCGCTATTGCTGAAATTGTAGGCTGCTACTTACCTTACCTGTGGTTGAAAAAAGATGGAAGTGCATGGTTATTGATACCTGCGGCAATTAGTTTGGCTCTGTTTGCCTGGCTTCTTACTTTGCATCCGGCGGAAAGTGGCCGAATTTATGCCGCTTATGGCGGGGTGTATGTCGTAACTGCGTTGCTTTGGTTAAAAGCCGTGGAAGGGGCATCGCTGTCCACCTATGATGCGGTAGGTGCTGCTTTCACTTTAACGGGCATGGCTATAATAGCAGCTGGCTGGAAAGCCCCCTGACTCTTTCAGAGGGCTTAAAACCTAAGGCTAGCGCATCGTGACAAACGAACTTTGAGTTCTAGTATCAAACAAATATCAAAACTTGTTTTTGAGCCATGATTTTTTTAATAACTCGAGTCTACAACAAGTTAGCAGATGCATGCAGTTTATATAATATTTATCTGTGTCGCAGGTGCTGCACTCGCGACACGGGGGAAGCAGGTCCAATTTTAGTTCTAGGCAACATATGTTGCGACACATACTCTGTGTCGCAGATGCTGCACCTGGCTGGAAAAATTAATCAGGTAAGGTTTTGATTTGACCAGCAATGTAATGAGTTTAGGAAACGTTATGAAAGCGACTATCGAGCAGCTTGGAAATGAGAAAGGCATAGTTATTTCTGATTTCATTCTAGAGGCGGTAAATCTAGGTGTGAACGATACCGTTGACGTAAAAGTGGAAGGCCGTTGTATTGTGATTGAACCAGTCCGTGAATTCGAATATTCCTTGGATGAGTTATTAGCTCAGTGCACACCTGATGCGATGGTTTTAGACAAGAAAGATAGAGCTTGGCTTGAGTAGTTACTAGCTCGTGACGATTGATAAAACTCGTTGTACCAAGCGGTGGTGTTTAAAATTTATTGGTTGCTAACGCTAATTAGTTTCAATAAAATTAGTCGGGTAGGCACTTGGGATTTAGATCTGTCGTTATTCACTTCGAGTCAAGGTGGCGGTGACCAAGATGCAATGATTTAGCCTCCGAAGGGGGCTTTTTAGTTTTTGACTTTGGTTTCGTAAGCATAAACTGCGCGCAGCACCGACGCTATCGGTAAAAGCAATAATTAGCTGCTTTTCATCAAGTCTTTAAGAGCTTCTGTTGGCTGTGGTGGTTCATCGATGATTTTGTTTAACTTCTCCCACGCCTCTTGATTTAGTTTTGTGCTTTGGGTTGCTGTTTTGACCTTTGCACCTTTAATTTTTTTGTCCATTTCTTGACCCGATTTTATTCTGATTTCTTTCGCTGTCTGGCTGCACCTTTGTTTTAAATACATAAATAGCGTATATAACAAAAGCAGTAAGAATCGCAAATGGGATTAGCCCCGAGATAAATTGCTCAAGCATGTTATCCATTTCTAACTACCTAAACGGCTATGCCAGTAAGAGTGGCTTCTAAATACAAAAGCCAAGCTCAAAGGTTGGCTTTAAAAGTAGTGATAGTTCGTGACATCCCCTTAGCTCTATGGGGTAAGGGCGGTGCAGTAAACTGAAACCTAACTATCTAGCAGAATTCCGTTGGTAAACTCTGGTAGCTTTCGGAGCGTATTACCAACCAACGATATAGGTAGCTACGCTAAAGTCCTTCTACACCCTGAAGTCTAGGAGCAAAGTTAGGTAAAGTAAAATAATTTGGCTCTTGATGTGAGTTCTGTAGTTATTTGTAATCCTAGCACGCCGAAAGGCAACTTATTTGGTCTGAGGCTAGGCGAGCTCTCCACTTAGCATTTCGCTGACAAGCCCTCTTACTAAGGCTCTGCCGGCGTTGGTAACTATCAGATCCCGCACTTTAGCTGCCTCCAGAATCGGCAGTTCAGCATCAACCCACTCCTTTAAAGATTCTTCGTCAAAATTGAAAAGTATACGAAGATCAGCCCACATTTTAGTCAGCTCATTCAGGTTGTCGGTTTGGTTTAACGTTAAAGTTTTACGTCTGACAAGCTTTGAGTAGTCTTCTGCAGCTAAGCCTAGTGATGCCATCAAAACCTCCTTAGGAATGCTATAAATTAGTCTTGCTGTAGATTTAGCTACTTGATAATATTTCTCGAAAGTAGTGCTGAGGCTACTTGCATCCGCATATTATCCGGCGAAATTTCCTCAGTTGGTACTACCAAAAAATTGGACGTATTTCATATTTTCGACAAGATACCAGTTTTGTACAGATCGGGCGGATTTCTGTGCTAGCAAAATGGTAAATTGGAGAAAATAATGATTAATCTAGACTTCTTACTAAATAACGTAAAATCGCAAGCTCGAAACCTCGCTCGTATCAAACGTATTAAACTTAATCTGGCCTACGAAATAGTGGCATCGGCATTCTATCGTTGTCCGTCCTATAATGATTTGATCAGAAGATTAAAGGACGACAGTAATAAATCGAGGTGGTTCGAACTAGCGGAGTTACACGCAACTCCGACTGACGAAAACTTGGCCAAGTTCAGTGCAGCATTACCTGAACTAATAGATAGGCTCAGTAGCCGTATCTTATGTAGTACAAATAAGGAGGGTCTAGCGCAGCAACTCTATGAAATTTTCAACTTACCAGCGCCCGCTGATAGTTTTAGCAGCTTATTTCCTGGGTTAATAAGTACAGATTGGAGCCGTGTATCGGAAGGGCAAAGTTCATCAAATAACTTGTTTGAGAGTTACGTTACATTAAATCATGTCAAGTACAGGTTATTAGCAATCAATATATTTATGCCGCATTACTGGCCTAGTTTAAGTCGGGAAGAACAAGATATAGCAGAAGAAATATCCCCCCAAACACCTCAAGACTTCTTACTTCAGACAGGAAAGCCGGAGTCATGGTATGGCTCCGTACAAGAATACACCTCCAAAAGGCTTAAGAAGCCTGAAGATTTTTCTATAGAGTTTAAAATCCCGGCTTTTAGGCGGCTAACATCCAAAGAGCGAAAACTAGAACAAAGCATACGGAAACTAATGTCTATAAGTGGGGTAGGAGACTGGGACGATATCGACGATAGGCCGTTACCTGGGGTGTTGAATGGCCGAGACAAATCGAGTGCATATCTGATCTTTGGATACCCTATTTCGGCAGATGATAACTGCCGTGAAAACGTTTGGACTATGCCTCCTGATAAGTGCCATATGAATGACTCGCAAGTCTTCTTAGTTAAAAGCGTTCCCGTCACTGCTGAATGGATATCAGTAGAGCCTGAGACTATGGAGCATCAAGGAGAATATTTTGAGCATTTTGAATGCATAAAAGAGCTTTTATACGCACAAAGTGACTTTTCCAGAGTGTTTGAAAAGCAAAAGGGAGCTAATCAACTATGTTTTTTCAGATCCGCGTCTGTTGAGGACCTCCGAAACGAACTAGCTATTACCCCTCAGTTTGAGGAAGGTGGTGAAGTATGGTTTATAAATGTTGAAAATTGCTTTTTAGCAGAGCAATTAATATCAAAAGTCGCTGAGGGCGATTTGCAGATATACCAGAGCAGATCTGGGACTAGAAAAATCATATGTAAAATGCAAGTAGGGTCACAGGAGAACAAGAACCTTGCACTATCAATGACAATTTCGGGAGAAAACTCGGACAGATATATAAATCTCACCACTGGTCTTTGTACAAGTACTGAAGAGGAGGTCTGTACTCTCTACATCACAGTTTCAAATAGTTTAATAAACTTGATTAAGCTAATAGGCGAAAGCCAGGTTTTGAAGTCGATAAAATATGGCTTAATAAATCATCAGAAAGAAGGGACTATGTCTAGATTGGAGGACGAGTTCAACAGTTTTGTCGGTTGTCTTCCAATACTCTCTAATGAGGAGACTGAAATTTTAGACTCAATGAGTATTTCTAGTGGCTTTCTTAGTTCTGAAGAGATATGGAATAATTTGCGGTTCCCTGACTACGACCGAGAGTAATGTCGGTTAGCGTTAAAGCGATTAATATGCTTTGAAGAGGCCAATAGAAGTTGGCCTCTTCAGGCATCTTAACAATGAGAACCTTTATGACAAAAGTGGTTAACAAATCAGTAAAAATCGTCACCGAAGTCACCGACATTACCTGTGATGCCTGCGGAGTCTCAGTAGTTCCTGAGGTACAAAAAACATATCAAGAGAATCTGAATGATTTTAATGCGTTTGGTGTACTCAAAGCGGCATATGGATACGGCTCAAGCCAAGACGGTGAGAGCTTTAATTTTGACTTGTGCGAAACATGTTTTCGGGAACTGGTCAATAAGGTTAAGGAGTTAAGAAATTCCCATGGCTTGAACTAATTATAGTCGTAACATTAGTTTTAAGCTTTTGAACTCCTATTAATCAGTCACTCGATTTACGGGCTAGCTAATTCTTCCTGGGTTTTGAAAAAAGCTCCAGCTTCACGTTAATAAAGGACGCCAGTGGAGGTAACTTCGTTCTAGTTTAAGCTATACTTTTAAAGGGCTTTATGGGTAACTGGGGGCAACGGCTAGAAGTTGAACAGAACGGTCTTTTATTTGTTTCAGTTTTAGAAGATAAAACTCGCCTAATTCGGCGAGTCTTATTCTTTGTCTCCGGAGGGCTACCATTAGTAGTGATACCCGAAGCTCACCCGATTGACCATAGGCAAAATTAAGCCGGTTGTCAACGGACAGCTTGGTTCATGGAAATCCTAAGCAGTTGCTTTCTACGGCACAAACTGAACGGCCTATAGGTCACTAGACATTGCAGTAGCCGTTTGGAGTGGATAGGTAATTTCTTGTTTCTACAAAAAATCCAATTTTACATTAATAAAAGAGCACCGGTGGAACTGGTGAATCGCCAATGATTTGTTTGACGTCTCATAGCTATAGATGGAGTTTACAGGTCAAAGGTGCGCAATCAATGCAAATTGAACGCCTGCTTCACGCCCTGAGACTTTCATCAAGTTTTTTTATGCCATCAATAAAGGCGATTGTCTCTCTCGTAATGCCTTTAAATATTTCGCCTCATCGTAGCGG